>Ga0335074_10000466_pt1 | contig 58811 bp, 49 predicted proteins | sample Lox_Sample_23_FD_206715 | JGI IMG/M metagenome (GOLD analysis project Ga0335074, IMG submission 206715) | Soil microbial communities from Loxahatchee National Wildlife Refuge, Florida, United States - Lox_Sample_2.3 | ecosystem: Environmental > Terrestrial > Soil > Wetlands | place: USA...
CCCACCTGATCGAGCCCCACAAGAGCTACTGGCGCAACCAAATGCGAGAACCCGGCCGCTGGCCCAGCCCTCAAAAATGAGACCTATGTCCCGACTCACCTGAGACACATGTCCCGACTCATCACACCGATGCCGGAGGAGGGACTCGAACCCCCGACACGCGGATTATGATTCCGCTGCTCTAACCGACTGAGCTACTCCGGCGCGGGGGCCGAGTCTAGCGGTGGGGTGAGCTTGCTCGCGGGCTGCCCACGGGGCCGATCGGCATATGATCGAGGGCCGATGGCTGATCTCGAAAGGGCAGTGGAGACGGTGATCAACCGCTGCCTGGGCGTGGCCCAGGGCGAAGAGGTGCTGGTCATCGCCGACTCAGGCACCCGGCCGATCGGGGAGGCGCTGAGGGACGGTGCGCGGGACGCCGGCGCCGAGGCCGTGCTGGCGGTGATGGACCCGCGGGCGGTCGATGGCAACGAGCCGCCGGAGACGATCGCCGGCGCCCTCACCTGCTGCGATGTCTTCATCGCTCCGACGAGCCGATCGCTCAGCCACACCAAGGCCCGGAAGCAAGCCAGCGATCAGGGCGCCCGCGGAGCGACCATGCCCGGCATCACCGAGGACATGCTGGCCCGGGTTATGGCGGTCGACTTCGACACGATGGCCGCCCGCTCCCAAGCCGTCGCGGAGCGACTCTCGGCGGCGGACACCGCGCGGTTGACCTGCCCGCGGGGCAGCGACTTCACCTTCGACCTCACCGGTCGCCAGGGGATCCCGGACGACGGCGCGCTGAGAGAGCGAGGGGCGTTCGGCAACCTCCCCTGCGGCGAGGGGTTCATCGCCCCGCTGGACGGTGAGGGACAGATCGTGGTGGCAGCGTCGCTGGCCGGTCTCGGCCTCACGGCGGAGCCTGTGATGCTGACGGTCGAGGGCGGCCGGCTGGTGCGCGCCGAGGCTGGCCTCGGCCCCCAATTCCTGGAGCTGCTCGAGGCGGCGGGGGAGCGCGGGACGAACCTGGCCGAACTCGGCGTCGGCACCAACGACCGGGCGACACTCACCGGCAAGATCCTCGAGGACGAGAAGATTCTTGGGACCGTTCACGTCGCCTTCGGCGCCAGCGCAGGAATCGGGGGAACCGTGTCGGTGCCCATCCACCTCGACGTGGTCATCCTCGAACCGACGCTCGAGGTCGGGGGCGAGCGCATCCTCGATTCCGGGCGGTACGCACTCGATTGAGTGGGGCCCGGCTACTCGCTGTCCCCAACATCTCCGAGGGGCGCGATCGAGAGGCCATCGAGTCGATCGCCCGCGCCTTCGACGCTCGTCTGCTGGACCTCCACGTCGACCCTGACCACAACCGGAGCGTGGTCACGGTGGCCGGCGTCGGGGGTGAGCTGGCGCCGGCGGTGCTCGCGGGCGCACGTGAAGCGATCGAACGGATTGACGTCACGTCTCACCGGGGCGAGCACCCTCGCATCGGCAGCCTCGACGTGGCCCCGATCGTGTACCTGGACGACCAGGCCCGCGGCGCCGCACACGCCGAGGCGCTGGTGCTCGGTGACCTGCTCGGGCACGAGCTCGACCTGCCCGTTTTCCTCTACGGGAGTCTGGGCGGCGGCCGGACTCGCGCCGAGCTCCGGCGCGGCGGACCGGACAGGCTGAAAGAGCGAATCGCGTCTGGTGAGCTCCGTCCCGATTTCGGACCGCCCCGGTTCCATCCCAGGGCGGGAGCCGTGCTCGTCGCCGCCCGGCCTCCGTTGATCGCCTTCAACCTCGAGCTCGCCTCGCCGGCCACCCTCCACGACGCGCGCGCGATTGCCGCCCGCATCCGGGAGGGCGGAGAAGAGGGCCTGCCCGGGGTGCGGGCAATCGGAGTCTGGCTCGAGTCGCGAGGGGTGGCCCAGGTCTCGACCAACGTCGAGGACTACCTCGCCACTCCGCTCGCGGAACTCGTCACCGCGGTCGCCCGCCACGGCGAAATCGACCAGGCCGAACTCGTCGGACTGGCCCCTCAGGCGGCGTTCGATGCCTTCCCGTCCGATCTTCTGGTGCGGGGGCGGACAACGATCGAAGACGCGCTCAGCAGTTCGGACTAAGCTCCAACCGAGAGCATGGCTCAGACCAGACGCAAGCGCCGGACCAAGCACCGCGGAACTCCGGCCGGCACGATCGAGACCCGCGGACGAACCGGTCGCCCACTCAGCTCTGAGGAGCGCAAGAAGCAAGACCGCACCGCGGCCCGGGAGCGGCGCCTGAACACGCCTCCAACCTGGAAGTCCTCGGTCGGCCGGGCCGGGATCGCTGCCGTGCTCGTCTTCGCCTTCTTGCTCCTGACCTCGAAGGGCTCGAACAAGGTCGCAACGGCGCTGTTCATCGCCCTGCTGGCCCTCGTGATCTACATCCCGGCCGGGTACTACCTGGAGCTGATGCTGTTCCGCCGGCGCCAGCGGCGCAAGGCAGCCGGCCGATGATCGACGTGCGCATGTTCACCGTTGGGCCGGTGCAGGAGAACTGCTTCGTGGTTCGCCAGCAGGACTCCGGCAACGCGGTCATCGTCGACCCGGGTGATGAGGCCGATCGGCTTCTTCAGGCGGTCGAGGCGCTCGGCATCCATACGGTCGAGGCGATCCTGGTCACCCATACGCATTTCGATCACATCGGCGCGGTGGCGCCGGTGGCGCGGGCCACCGGCGCGCCCGTTTACTGCCCGGCGCTCGAGACCCAGGTGCTGGCCAACGTCATGGACTACGTGCCCTGGCCCGGGTTTGGCCCGTTCGAGAGCTACGACGCCGACCACACGCTCGATGGTGGAGAGACAGTCGAGCTGGCCGGGTTGGCCTTCGAGGTGATTTTCACGCCCGGTCACAGCCCCGGGCATGTGACCTACGCACTCGCCAGCGAGGACGCGCTCTTCTCCGGAGACGTCCTCTTCCAGGGCTCGGTGGGGAGGGTTGATCTGCCGGGAGGGGACTGGCCGACGCTGCGGCGATCGATCGAGTCCCTGGTCGACCGGTTTCCCGGGGAGACGACGGTCTATCCCGGCCACATGGGCGTCACCACGCTGGGCCGCGAGCGCGCCACAAACCCGTTCCTGCGCGAGCTGACCACGAACCAGTGATCCAGGCCCCGCGCGGCACGTTCGACGTGCTCGGAGAGGATGTGCGACGCCGCGAGGCGGTTAAGATCCAGGCCAAGCGCGTACTCGAGGCGGCCGGGTTTGAGCGGATCGAGACGCCCGTCTTTGAGTACACCGACCTTTTCGCCCGCGGGGTCGGCGAGGCGACCGACATCGTCCAGAAGGAGATGTACTCGTTCGAGGACGGGGCCGGGCGCTCGCTGACCCTGCGTCCCGAGGGCACCGCTCCGGTGTGCCGCGCCTACATCGAGCACGGGATGCACAAGCGTCCCCAGCCGGTCAAGCTCTGGTATCTGTCGAGCTTCTTTCGCGCCGAGGCCCCGCAGCGTGGCCGCTACCGCGAGTTCTGGCAGGTGGGAGCGGAGACGATCGGCTCCTCCGAGCCCGAGGCCGACGCCGAGCTGATCGTGCTGCTGGCCGACCTGCTCGGGTCCCTCGGCGTGCGCGGGGCCCGGTTGCTGCTGACCAGCCTGGGCACCCCGGAAACCCGCGCCGGGTACCGCGAGGAGCTGAAGGCTTACCTTCACGCCCATCAGGACCGACTCTCGCCGGAGGTGCGAGACCGCATCGAGCTCAACCCGCTCCGGGCCTTCGATGCCACCGATCCGGGGACGCGCGAGGTCATGCAGACGGCACCCAAGCTGCTCGATCGTCTGAGCCCTGAGGATCTCGATCACTTCGGTGAGGTCCGCTCGTTGCTCGACGAAGCCGGTGTCCGCTACGAAATCGACACCACGCTGGTCCGAGGGCTCGATTACTACACGCGAACCCTGTTCGAGTTCAGAAGCGACGCCCTCGGCGCTCAGTCCGGTGTGGGGGGCGGCGGACGCTACGACCGCCTGATCGAGCAGCTCGACGGGCCGCCGACACCGGCAGTCGGGTGGGCGGCCGGGGTCGAACGGATGATTCTCGCCGCGTCTTCGCTCCCAGTGGCGCCCCGGCTGATCGACCTTTACGTCGCACTGGCCACGCCCGAGGCCTCGGAGCTTGCCTTCCAGCTCGCCCGCCAGGCCAGGCAGGCAGGACTGAGCGCCCAGTCCGAGCTCGTTGGCCGCTCGCTTAAGGGTCAGCTCCGGCAAGCCGACCGCCTGGGGGCACGCTATGTGGCCATCGTCGGCGGAGCCGAGGAGACGAGCCTCAAGGAACTCGAGAGCGGCGAACAACGCGAGCTGCCGCTGGCCGACGTGATCCCAACGATCCTGCGTGGGAGCCGGCTGGTATGAAGCAGCCGCCGCGACCCAACGACTACCGCGACGCGTGGTGCGGGGAGCTGACGGCCGAGCGGGCCGACACGACGGCGCGCGTGGCCGGGTGGGTCCATCGCCGGCGCGACCACGGAGGCCTCATCTTCATCGACCTGCGAGATCGGTCGGGGATCGTCCAGCTCGTGTTCCATCCCGACCGCGCTCCCGAGGCCCACCGGGCGGCGCACGAATTGCGCTCCGAGGACGTGATCAGAGCGGCCGGGAGCGTGGCCCGACGGGATCCCGCCAACGTCAACCCGAACCTGGCCACGGGCGAGATCGAGCTGGCGGTCGCTGAGCTGGAGGTGCTGGCGGATTCCCAGACCCCGCCCTTCCCGATCGACGACGGTGAGGCGGTCGACGAGAACCTGCGGCTCCGCTACCGGGCGCTCGATCTCCGCCGAGCCGAGATGCAGGAGGCCATCGCCCTGCGCCATCGCGTGATCACGACGATGCGTGAGGTCCTCAACGAGCGGGATTTCCTCGAGATCGAGACGCCCGATTTGACGCGCTCGACCCCCGAAGGGGCCCGCGACTTCCTGGTTCCGGCCCGTACCCAGCCCGGCTCCTTCTATGCCCTGCCTCAGTCTCCGCAGCTTTTCAAACAGCTCCTGATGGTCGCCGGCTTTGAGCGCTACTACCAGATCGCACGCTGCTTCCGAGACGAAGCCTCGCGCGCGGATCGCCTCCCCGAGTTCAGCCAGCTCGATCTCGAGATGTCGTTCGTGGAGGAGGACGACGTGATTGAGGTCATGGAGGCAGTGATGGCGGCCGTGTTCGAGGTGGCCGGGTTCACGGTTCCACCGCCGCCGTGGCCACGGGTGACCTTCGCCGAGGCGGTGTCCCGCTGGGGGATCGACCGCCCGGACCGCCGGTTCGGACTCGAGCTCCGAGACCTCGGCGAGGCGCTGCGCGGGAGCGACTTCAAGGTCTTCGCCGACGTGTTGGCGAGCGGCGGGGTGGTACGTGGAATCAACGCGGGTCCGCGGGAGCTTCCGCGCTCCGAGCTCGAGGTACTGACTCAGCTGGCCCGCCAGCACGGCGCCAAGGGGCTTGTCTGGGCGTTCGTCCAGGAGGGCCAGGAAGCCTGGCGCTCGCCGATCGCCAAGTTCCTCTCTCAAGCCGAGCTCACCGCCGTAAACGAGAGACTCGAAGCCAAGCCGGGGGACCTATTGCTGATCGTCGCCGACGAGGTGACGACGGCGGGGCAAGCGCTGAGCGCGCTGCGGATGGAGATGGGCCGGCGCTATGACCTGATCGACGTCACCCGCCACGACATCCTCTGGGTGGTCGAGTTTCCCGCCTTCACCTGGGATCCCGAGGAGCAGCGGTGGGAGGCCACGCACCATCCCTTCACGGCTCCGACGGGCGATCTGAACGATCCCGCGAGTCTCAGCTCTCGCGCCTATGACCTGGTCCTGGACGGGAACGAGATCGGGGGCGGCTCGATCCGTATCCATCGTCGCGAGGTCCAGGAGCGGGTGTTCGAGCTGCTGGGGATCGGGGCCGAGGAAGCCGAGGCGCGGTTCGGATTCCTGCTCGATGCGCTGCGCTACGGGGCTCCGCCACACGGCGGGATCGCCATGGGGATCGATCGGATTGTGGCCCTCATCGCCGGGCGCCCGTCGATCCGGGATGTGATCGCCTTTCCCAAGGCGACGAGCGGGGCGGATCCGCTCACCGGCGCCCCAGCTCCGATCGACCCGGCTCAGCTCCGGGAGCTCGGCCTGCGCCTGCTCTAGCCGCCTCCTGGACCTAGGGTGTCTAGGTTCTCGCGGCGAACACTCATGCCGTCAGCCCGAGTTGCCGATGATGAGGCTGGCAATGCCCGCGTCCCGCTCGTTGATTGCTCTTCTTATAGGCACAGTCGCGTTCTTCGCGCTGTGGCTCGTCGCGTTCAAGGGCAGCGGCTCGAGCAGCAGCAAGGGCGGCTCGAGCTCGCAGAGCCTCGGCCAGTACCAGTCAGACCTCAACGCGGCTCACAAAGCGGTCGCGACCTCCAACGCCAGCAACGCGGCTTCGGGTAACGACGGCACGTCGTCGAGCTCGACGGCGACGACGAGCAAGTCGGCGTCGACCACCGCGACGACCAAGAGCGCGTCGGCCAAGTCGCCGGCCAAGTCCGCCGCCAAGGCCAAGCCCGTGCCGCACCTCACGGCCAAGGTGGGGGCTCACAACCACGCCACCCTCGTCCGGCTGAGCACCGTCCAGAACGCTCTGTCCGCGCACAAGATGGTGGTCATGCTCTTCTACAACCCCTCGAGTGCCGATGACGTCGCCGTCAAGCAGGGGCTTTCGGGTCTCTCCACCCACCATGGCCGCGTGGTCAAGGTCATCATCCCGCTGAACGAGGCGTCGAACTTCACTCCCGTGACCCAGCAGGTCCCGGTCAACATCTCGCCCACGCTCGTGCTCATCGCTCCGAGCGGTGACACGGAGGAGATCGTCGGCTACAGCGATCCGTTCGAGATCGCCCAGCGCGTCGACGACGGACTCGCCTCCCGCTAGCGGCGAGCTAAATTCGCGAGCGTGGACGCGCTCGCCTTCGAACATCACCTCGTCTCGCCCCAGGGCTCCGGGCGGCTTCCGGCCGCCGGCTCGCTCGTGACCGTGAGCGGGGGCTCGTGCTGCGATGAGCTGGAGTTCGGGATCGAGCTGGACGGTCAGGAGGTACGCGACGCGGGCTTTGTGGCGCGGGGGTGTGGGGCCACGACAGCCGCCGGGAGCGCAGCCGTGACGCTGGTCCGCGGACGGGCGCTGCTTGACGCGGCACGCGTCGGCGCGGGCGACATCGCCGCTGAGCTCGGCGGGCTCAGTCCCGCCAAGTGGCATGCGGCCGAGGTGGCGGCGGACGCGCTGGCGCGCGCGCTCGGCGCCGCCGCCCGGGCCTCGGCTGGGCTCCCACGCTCGCCCGGCGGACGGACGCTCGTCGCCATGAGTGGTGGCGTGGACAGCGCGGTGGCGGCACTTCAGAGCCGGGAGCAAGGGGACGTCGTCGCCGTGACCCTTGAACTCTGGTCAGACCGTGAAAACGACGCTGAGCGCAGCTGCTGCTCGGCCTCCGCGGTGGCGCAGGCCCGCTCGCTGGCGCACTTCATGGGCCTGCCCCACTTCACCGTCGATCTGCGGGAGGAGTTCCGGGCCGGGGTGGTCGACCCGTTCATCGCCGGCTACGCGGCGGGGGAGACCCCCAACCCGTGCGTGGGCTGCAACGGGCACGTGAGGCTCGATGCGATGCTGGCGCTCGCCGATCGGCTGGGCTGCGAGTGGCTCGCCACCGGGCACTATGCCCGGGTCACCGAGAGCGCCCATGAGGGCGGCCCGGTGCTCCGGGTGGCCGCCGACCTGGCCAAGGACCAGACCTACATGCTGGCCGCGCTTAAGCCGAGCTCGCTGGCTCGGATGCGCTTTCCCCTCGGTGAGCTGACCAAGCCAGAGGTCCGGCGGATGGCTGGCGAGGCAGGCCTGCCGGTGGCGGCGAAGGCCGATTCACAGGACCTGTGCTTCCTGGCTGGGACCGACCGCGCTCAGTTCCTGGCCCGCCACGGAGCGCTTGGCGAGCGGCCCGGATTGGTCGTCGATAGCGCCGGGACCGCCCTGGGTCGCCACCCTGGCCAGCACCGGTTCACCGTCGGGCAGCGCCGCGGCCTCGGCGTTTCGGCGCCCCAGCCCTTATACGTGCTCGACAAGGACGCCGCCTCGAACCGTGTCACGGTCGGCCCCGCGGCCGCGCTTCGCACGACCCGCGTGGCCCTGCGCGGGGCACGGCTGCAGCGGCCCGGCGGACGTGTCAACCGGGTCAAGCTGCGCTACCGGGCCAGGCCGCTGGCCGCGCATCTCGTCGGCGACCCGGCCGCCGGGAGCCACCGGCGGTTGGAGCTCCAGCTGTCCGATCCCGCCGACGTGGCCGCGCCCGGGCAGCTGGCCTGCCTGATGGACGGCGAGCTGGTGATCGGCTGGGCGACGATCGCTCGGCAGCCCAGCGGTGGGGGGGCCGGCCCGGCCTAGACTCCCTCCCCGCATGACTTCCGACGAGATCCGGCGAACCTTCATCGAGTACTTCCTGCAGCGCGACCACCGGCGGCTGCCCTCGGCCCCACTGATCCCGGCCGAGTTCGACCCCTCGGCTCTGTTCACGGTGGCGGGGATGCACCCGCTCAAGCCCTACTTCCTGGGCATCGAGACCCCGCCTCATCCCCGCGCCACGAGTTGCCAGAAGACATTCCGCACGGCCGACATCGAGATCATCGGCACCACGACCCGCCACCTCACCTTCTTCGAGATGCTGGGCAACTTCTCGTTCGGCGACTACTTCAAGCGGGACGCCGTGCGCTTTGCCTGGGACCTCTCCCGTGAGGCGTTCGGATTTCCTGAGCAGGACATCTGGATCACGGTGTTCGGCGGCGATGACGAGCTGGGGCTCGACGTCGACCACGAGGCGATCGAGGCGTGGCTCGAGGTGGGGGTCCCGCGCGAGCGGATCGTCGAATGCCCCCGTTCGGAGAACTGGTGGGAACTTCCACCACCCGGACCCTGTGGCCCCTGCTCGGAGCTCTACCTGGATCGCGGGCTGGCCTTCGGCGAGCCTGACGACCTGCCCGGGGGCGAGAACGAGCGCTTCCTGGAGTACTGGAACCTCGTCTTCATGCAGTTCGATCAGAAGCCGGTGAACACGCTCACGCCACTGCCGGCCAAGAACATCGACACCGGGTTGGGCCTCAACCGCCTGGCGGCGATCCTCCAGGACAAGGCGACGGTGTTCGAGACCGATCAGTACGCGCCGCTGATCGAGCTGGGAGAGGAGCTCTCAGGCCGCTGCTACGGCGAGGACTACCCGGTTGACCGCGCGCTGCGCGTGCTCGCCGACCACGGCCGCGCGATGACCTTCCTGATCGCCGACGGCGTCACCCCTTCCAACGAGGATCGCGGTTACGTCCTGCGCCGCATCATGCGCCGGGCGATCCTGCGCGGGCGCTCGATCGGCCTCGAGCCGGGGTTCCTGGGCCGTTACGCCGACCTGGTCACCGAGATCATGGGCTCGGAATACGGCGAGCTCTCGGTGCAGCGGGACAGCATCCAGAAGTGGCTGAGCGCAGAGGAGGAGACCTTCTCCCGCACGCTCGAGAATGGCACGCGGTTGTTGGAGGACCTGATCGCGCGTGCCAAGGAGTCCGGCGCCGAGGGCGTCTCCTCAGAGGACGCGTTCATGCTCCACGACACCTACGGGTTCCCGATCGACCTGACGCGTGAGGTGGCGGCCGAGCAAGGGCTGGGGATCGACGAGGCCGGGTTCGAGGAGCTCATGGGCCGCCAGCGCGACCGAGCCCGGGCTTCGGCCGAGCGCACCCGGGTGGGCGAAGAGCTCCGCGAGCGCGCGCGCGCCCTGTCCGGCCAGGCGGGATTCCGGACCGACTTCGTCGGCTACGAGACGACCGAGCAGGAGACCACGATCGGGGCGGTGGAGAGAGACAACGGACGGGTGCTGGCGAAGCTCGTCGAGTCGCCCTTCTACCCCACCGGCGGCGGCCAGGTCGCCGACATCGGCTACGTCGAGTGCTTCGACGGAGATTGTCGCGCGCGTGTAGCAGATGTCCTGCGCATCGGCGATGACCAGGTGCTGGCGCTCGTCCCGGAGCGAGGAACTATCGCGCCCGGCGAGCGGGTGCACGCGCAGGTCGACCGGAGCGCCCGCCACGCCACCGAGTGCAACCACACGGCGACGCATCTGCTCCACGCGGCCCTGCGGCGCCGGCTCGGCACTCACGTGCGACAAGCCGGCTCCTACGTGGGACCGGACAAACTGCGCTTCGACTTCACCCACGGCAAGGGGCTGAGCGCCGACGAGCTGCATGACGTCGAGAACATGGTCAACGCCTGGATCCTGGAGGACCAGCCGGTGCACGCGCTCACGACGACGCTCGAGGAGGCGCGGCGGCTTGGCGCCATGGCCCTGTTCGGCGAAAAGTACGGCGACGTGGTGCGGATGGTCGAGGTGGGGGATGGGTCGTTCTCCCGCGAGCTCTGCGGAGGTACCCACGTCCAGCGCACAGCCGAGGTCGGCCTGTTGCGAATTCTCAGCGAGACCTCGAGCGCGGCCAACGTGCGCCGTATCGAGGCCGTCACCGGACCGGCCGCGGTCGAGCTGATGCGCCGTCACGACGCGGCGCTGAGCGAGGCGGCGCGCGAGCTCAGGGTCACCTCCGAGGCGGTGCCCGAGGCGGTACGAGACCTGCGCGCGCGCGTGCGCGAGCTTGAGCGGTCGCCCGGCGCCGCCAAGCCGGGCGCGGGTACGGTCGACGTCGACGCGCTGGCCGCCTCGGCGGTCGAGCTCGACGGTGCCCAGCTGCTCGTCTCCGAGGTCCCGGGCGTCGATGCGCAGGCGCTGCTGGAGATCTCAGACCGGCTCAAGGGCAGACTTGCCGAGGCAGCGATCGTCCTCGCCAGTGCCGGTGAGGACCGGGTTGACCTGATCGCCATCGTGGCGCCTTCGCTGGTCGGCCGCGGAGTCAAGGCAGACCAGATCGTCAAGACGGCGGCGGCCGAGGTGGGCGGCGGCGGGGGCGGTCGGGACACGATGGCCCGGGCGGGGGGGCGTGACCCTGAGCGCCTCGGCGAGGCGCTTACGGCGGCGCGTACAGCCATCGAGACGGCGCTAACGGCAAATCGCTAGGGTCCGTGCGAGTGCTTGCCCTGGACTACGGGAGCGCTCGTTGCGGCTGTGCGGTCAGCGATCCCACCGGCCTCCTCGCCACTCCGATCGAAGCCGTGGCGCGCCCGCTTTCCCGCCGCGGACTGTCGCGCCTGCACGGATTGGTGGGTGAGCTGGGCGTCGAGCGGGTGATCGTCGGGCTCCCGCTCTCGCTCTCCGGCTCCGACACCCAGCAGACCCGGGAGAGCCGTGCCTTCGCCGAGCGGCTGGGCCAGGAGCTGACCGTACCCGTCGAGCTCTACGACGAGCGCTTCACCACCCGGCTGGCCGAGCGCCACGGCGGCCGCGCCAGTGAGGACTCCCGGGCCGCCGCGCACCTGCTGGAAAGCTGGCTGGCTGCGCACGACGCGTCCGGGGAGCGTCACGGTGGCTGAAGCCAGGGAGCGTTCCCCGGAAGAGCGGGAGGCGGCGCGGCTCGAACGTGAGCGCCGGCGCCGGGGGTATACGGTTGAGGCCCCGGTCACTCAAGCTGAGGCTCCGCTGCACGAGACCGACGGCCACGACGACGGCTTTGACGAGCAGCCGCCGGAGATCCCCTCCGGGACCCGGCGCGTGGGATGGCGCGAGCGCATCGCAGCCGCCGCCGGGAGCGAACGCCCGGCCGAGGAAGCCGAGGGCCCGCCGCCTCCAATCCCGCCCCGACGGGCCCGGGCCGGTCGCCGGTCGCTCCTGGTCCGGGCCGCGGCGATCGTCGCGCTCATCCTGGCCGCGGCCGTGATCTGGTTCTGCATCGAGCTCTTCCAGCCCTTCCACGGCTCCGGCCACGGGAGCGTCAGCGTCACGATCCCGGCCCACGCCGGGGCCCGCCAGGTGGGTGACTTGCTCGCTCACGACGGCGTTGTGGCGTCCGGGCTCTTCTTCTACCTGCGGGCAACGCTCGATGGAGACAGGGGCAAGCTCCTGGCGGGGACGTATCACCTCCAGCGGGGCATGAGCTACAGCCAGGCGCTGAAGGCACTGACCACGGCGCCTCCGGCGGCCAAGGTGACCAACGTCACCATCATTCCGGGCGAGACGCGAGTCCAGCTCGACGCGATCCTCCGGGCTCAAGGGATACAGGGCAGCTATCGGGACGCGACCCGCCGCTCGCCGCTTCTGAATCCGACTGCCTACGGGGCACCGGCCTCAACCCCGTCGCTCGAGGGCTTTCTGTTCCCCAACACCTATCAGCTGCGCGAACCGATCCGCCTGACCGCGCTCATCGCCGATCAGCTGAAGACGTTCAAGCAGACCTTCGCGCGCGTCAACCTGGGCTACGCGCGATCGCGCCACCTGACGCCCTATGACGTGCTCATCATCGCCTCGATCGTCGAGAAGGAGTCGGCCACCACCCACGACGATCCGCTGGTCGCCTCGGTCATCTACAACCGGCTCAAGGATGGGATCCCGCTGGGCATGGACTCGACCACCCGCTATGAGTTCAACGACTACACGAAGCCGCTGACCAGCTCCCAGCTGGCCGCTCGCTCGCCCTACAACACGCGCCTGAACAGGGGTCTGCCGCCGACCCCCATCGCGAATCCCGGGCTGGCGGCGATCACGGCCGCCGCCCAGCCGGCCCGGACCAACTACCTGTACTTCGTGGTCAAGCCGTGCGGTAACGGGGCCAGCGTGTTCTCCTCCAGTTACAACCAGTTCCTGGCCGACTCGGCACGCTACCAGCGGGCCCGGGCCGCCAAGGGCGGCCGGTCTCCGACCAAGTGTTGAGCGCCCGTGGGGGAGCGGACTCGCCTCGGCGTGGTCGGCTGGCCGGTCGCGCATAGCCGATCACCGAAGATGATGGGGGCGGCGCTGGCCGCCGTCGGACTCACCGACTGGCGCTACCAGCTGCTGCCGCTACCGCCTGACTTGGTCCTCGAGACGATCCTCGCCCTTCCGCAGGGGGGGTTCCGCGGGGTGAATGTCACCATCCCGCACAAGTCGGCCGCGCTGGCGCTGGCCGATACGGCGAGCCCGGCCGCCCGCTCGATCGGCGCCGCCAACACGCTTCTGTTCGAACCCGGGGGAGAGGTGGTGGCCGAGAACACCGACGCCCCGGCCCTGATCGCCGCGCTCCCCTGGGCGCCCTCCGCGCGGACCGCGCTCGTGCTCGGCGCGGGCGGGAGCGCCCGGGCCGCCGCGTGGGCACTGCTCGACTCCGGGGCCGCCGAGGTCCGGATCTGGAATCGCCGTCCCGATTCGGCCCGTCAGCTGGCCGACGAGCTCGGTGCCGCGGTGGCCGAGACGGTTCAGCCGGCGGATCTCCTGGTCAACTGCACGCCCGTCGGGATGGCCCCTGAAACCGACGGGTTCAAGGCTCTGCCGGTCGCAGCCGATGAACTAGCGATGTTCGAATGCGTAGTCGACTTCGCGTATGGCGAGGCCGCGACCCCGCTCGTGCGTTCGGCTCGAACTCTGGGCGTCCCGGTGACCGATGGTCTTGACCTGCTCGTGGGTCAGGGGGCGCTCAGCTTTGAGCGTTTCACCGGCATGCCCGCCCCCGTCGAGGCGATGCGGGCCGCTGCCCGTGAACGATGACCGATAGCGGCACGGCCCATCTCAGAGCAGTGGAGAACCGCCCCGAGGTGGATGAGCAGCGGCTGCTCGGGATCACGCCGCCGACCCGGCAGGGGGGATCGAGCCGTTTCCTCACCGATGTCCTGGTCGAACTCGGCTTCTGCGATGAGAAGCGGGTCGGGGCGGCGATTGACGAGGCGCGCTCAAGCGGCGTGCCGCCCGAGCGGCTCCTGCTGGACCAGAAGGCGATCACTCCGGAGCAGCTCGCCCGGGCTATCGCCGAGCGCTACGGCCTGGATCACCTCGACCTGGGCAGCTTCAAGGTCGATATGGGGGCGGTCAACCTGCTCACCTCGGCGGTGGCCAAGCGCTACAGCGCGGTCCCGGTGGCCTACCTCGATGAGCACACGCTGCTGCTGGCGATGTCCGACCCGGCAAACGTCCTTGCCGTGGACGACATCGCGATGCTCACCCGCCTGGACGTCAGGCCCGCGGTCGCCTCGACCGAGGACATCCAATCTCTGATCGGCCGGATGAACCGCTACGAGGACGCGGTTCAGGAGGCGGTCGAGGAAGGCGAGAACGAGGCGGGGGCGCTCGAGGTCGTAGACCTGCGGGAGTCGGCTGACGACGCCCCGGTGATCAAGCTCGTGCACTCGATCATCGCCGACGCGGCCGAGCGCGGGGCGTCCGACATCCACTTCGAGCCCCAGCCGGACGAGAAGGGGCGCGGCGGGGCCGAGATGAAGATCCGGCTGCGGATCGACGGCGTCCTCACCGACCAGATGACGGTGCCCAAGCGGATGATCTCCGGCGTCATATCGCGGATCAAGATCATGGGCAACCTCGACATCTCCGAGCGGCGGGTTCCCCAGGACGGTCGCGTCGGCCTCACCGTCGAGGGTCGCCACGTCGACATCCGCGTCGTCACGCTGCCCAGCGTGGTCGGCGAATCGGCGGTGCTGAGAATCCTCGATAAGCAGAACGTCCGCCTCAAGCTCGAGTCGATGGGCATGCAGGACCACGAGCTCGTGCGCTTCCGCGGGTCCTTCAACAAGCCCCACGGTGCCGTCCTGGTCACCGGTCCGACGGGGTCGGGCAAGTCGACCACGCTGTACGCCGCGCTCGGCGAGCTGAACACGCCCGAGCGGGGGATCATCACGATCGAGGACCCGGTCGAATACCAGATCGAGGGCATCACCCAGATCCAGATCAACCCCAAGGCGGGGTTGACCTTCGCCACCGGGCTGCGCTCGATGATGCGCGCCGACCCCGACGTGCTGATGGTGGGCGAGATCCGGGACCGGGAGACGGCTCAGATCGCCGTCGAGGGTGCGCTGACCGGACACTTGGTCCTGTCCACGCTGCACACCAACGACGCTCCGGCGGCGATCTCACGCCTGATCGAGATGGGCATCGAACCCTTCCTGGTCGCCTCGGCGGTCGACGGTGTCGTGGCCCAGCGGTTGGCCCGCACCCTGTGCACGCATTGCAAGCGGCGGACGATCATCACCGCCGAGGTGCTCCGCGGTCACGGCTTCCACGCCCACTACGACATCGAGGCCTACGAGCCCGTGGGTTGCGTCCGCTGCGGGGGCATGGGCTACCGGGGCCGCGTGGGCCTCTACGAGGTGATGATCATGTCCGATGAGATCCGCTCGCTGACACTCCAGCGCGCGGCGTCGGAGCAGATTGCCGTCGTGGCCATGCGGGAGGGAATGCGGCGGATGCGCGAGGATGGCCTGGAGAAGGTCAAGGCCGGCGTCACGACGATGTCCGAAGTCTCCCGCGTTACCGGCGCCTGATCCGTCCAAAGCTCGACGGAGGCATAAGGGAATCGGCGCTTCCTGCCGATACGGCCTCCGTATGAATCTCGATTTCGCCGAGGTCCTGCTCGAGGTCATCGACCGGCGAGCCTCCGACCTCCACATAACCGCCGGTGCTCCTCCGATGATCCGCGGCCGCGGCCGCCTGACTCCGATGGACGGGTATCCCGTCCTGACTCCCACCGACACCCGGGAGATCGTCTACTCGATCCTGTCCGACGGACAGCGCCAGAGGTTTGAGAACAACTGGCAGATCGACTTCGCCTACCAGATCCCGGGCAAGGGCCGTTTCCGCGTCAACGCCTACTTCCAGCGCTCCGCCGTCGGTGCTGCCTTCCGTCTCATCCCGTTCGAGGTCGTCCCGCTCGAGTCGCTGAACCTGCCGCCGGTGGTGGCCAGCTTCGCGGACAAGCCGCGCGGTCTCGTGCTCGTCACCGGCCCGACCGGCTCAGGCAAGTCGACCACGCTGGCCTCGATCATCGACGTCATCAACTCGACGCGGGAAGAGCACATCATGACGATCGAGGATCCGATCGAGTTCTTGCACCGGCACAAGAAGTGCATGGTCAACCAGCGTGAGCTCGGCTCAGACGCCCTGACCTTTGCCGATGCGCTCCGGGCCGCCCTGCGTCAGGACCCCGACGTCATCCTGGTCGGCGAGATGCGCGACATCGAGACGATCGGCACCGCGATCACCGCGGCGGAGACCGGCCACCTCGTGTTCGCCACCCTGCACACCCAGGACGCACCCCAGACGGTTGACCGCATCATCGACGTGTTTCCGTCCGAGCAGCAGGGCCAGATCCGCGCCCAGCTGTCGGTGGCGCTTCAGGGGATCATGACCCAGACCCTGCTGCCGACGGCCGACGGCTCCGGACGCGTCGCCGCGGCTGAGATCCTGCTTCCCACGGCCGCCGTGCGCAACCTGATCCGCGAGGGCAAGACGCATCAGATCTACTCGGTCATCCAGACCGGTGGAGCGCACGGGATGCAGACCATGGACGCGGCGCTGGCCGCTCTCGTCCGGTCCGGCAAAGTCAACCGGCAGCTCGCCGAGTCACGCGCCCACTCCGTAGAGGAGCTACGGCGCTTGCTCGGGACCGGGCAGATGATGGCGGCCTGAGATGCCCACCTTCGTCTTCAAGGCCATGGACGCGGCGGGGTTGCCCGCCAAGGGCGAGGTCGAGGCCGTCTCCAAGCAGGATGTCGCCGAGCAGCTCAAGCAGCGGGGGCTGATCGTCCTCGACATCGCGGGCAAGTACAAGTCCAAGGAGCTCAACGTCGAGCTCTTCGCCCGGGTCAAGGCCGACGAGATGGCGGTGTTCAGCCGCCAGCTCGCGACCATGGTCTCGAGCGGCATGACCATCCTGCGCGCGCTGGACGTGCTGGAGAAGCAGAGCGAGAACAAGCTGCTCAAGGACACGTTGGTCGCCGTCCGTGGCGACGTCGAGGCCGGTCTGCTCCTCTCCGACGCGCTGGAGCGCCATCCCAAGATCTTCGGACCGCTGTACGTGGCCATGGTCAGAGCCGGCGAGGCCGGTGGTGTGCTCGAGATGTCGCTGATGCGCACCGCCGACCAGCTCGAGAAGGACGCCTCGCTGAAGCGCCAGGTCCGCTCGGCCATGATCTACCCGACGCTGGTCATCAGCTTCGCGGTGCTCGTCATGCTCGCGCTGGTCGCATTCCTGATTCCGGTCTTTCAGGGCGTGTTCAAGCAGTTCGGTGGCCATCTGCCGGCGCTGACTGCCTTCATGGTCGGATTCTCGGCGCTCGTCCGCCACCAGGGCTACATCGTCCTCGCCGTGGTCGGCGCCATCGCCTTCACCTTCTTCAAGTGGAAGAAGAGCAAGAACGGACGCGCCCAGTGGGACGCCTTCAAGCTGCGCATTCCGATGAAGATCGGCGACGTCGTGCAGAAGGTGGCCATCGCCCGCTGGTCACGGACATTCGCCTCGCTGACCTCCGCCGGCGTGCCGGTCATGCAGGCCCTCGAGATCTGCGGCAAGACCTCCGGCAATGCGGTCGTCGAGCGTTCCATGAGCCGGGTGATCGACTCGGTCAAGGCTGGAGGCACCATCTCTGACCCGCTGAAACAGTCCAAGGTGTTTCCCGCGATGGTGGCTCACATGGTGGGAGTCGGCGAGGAGACAGGTGCCGTCGACGCGATGTTGGCCAAGATCGCCGACTTCTACGAGGATGAGGTCGAGGCGGCCGTCAAGGCGCTGACCTCGATCCTCGAGCCGGCGATGATCATCATCGTGGGCGGCATGGTCGGCGTGATCGTCATCTCGATGTACCTCCCGCTGTTCGACGTCTACAACCAGATCCAGGGCTAGGGGAGAGCGGCCGCCGGTCAGCAGACGGCTATGGTGCCGTCAGGTGATCGTCTCTGACGCCGTACAGGCCTATCTGCGCCAGACCCGTGCCGCGCCCGACGCGCTGCTGGCTGAGATGGAGGAGCACGGGGAACGTGAGGACATTCCCATCGTGGTGCCGGAAACCGGAGCCTTCCTGCAGGTCTTGGCCCTGGCCAGCGGGGCCAGGCGGGTGCTCGAGGTCGGTACGGCGATCGGCGTCTCGACGCTTTACCTGGCGCGAGCGGTGCCCGAGGATGGGGTAGTGGTGAGCTTTGAGATCGACGAGCGGCGTCAGCGGGCGGCGCGGGGATACCTCGAGCGGGCCGGGCTGGCCAACCGGGTTGACCTACGGCTTCAGGACGCTCGCCAGGGGCTGGAGGAACTCGAGGGGGACTTCGACTTCGCCTTCCTCGATGGGGTCAAGGCGCAGTACAGCGACTATTTCGAGTCGACGCTTCCGCTGCTGCGCCCCGGCGGCGTACTGACCGTCGACAACGTCCTGCGGGGCGGTCGGGTGGCCGAGGAGAACGGCGATGGCGGCGCGAGCAACGAGCAGGTCGCCCTGGTCCGCGCCTTCAACCAGCGGCTGCTGGAGCACGACGAGCTGACGGCGACCATCACTCCGGTTGGCGACGGCGTGCTCGTGGCGGTCAAGGACCGAACGCCGTGAGCGTCGATCCCAGCCAGCCTGACGCGAGCCGCCAGACGTGCACTCCCTGCCGGGGCACGGGCCGAGTGATCTCGAACCTGGGTGGCGAGTCGCGAGAGATCACCTGCCCCTGGTGTGAGGGCAGCGGGGAATTCAGGCCCGGGCACGACGCTCAGGGCGACCCGCCTCCGGAATCAACCGCCGGCGGAGCTTCAGAGGCGCAAACTTCCCCATAGCACGTACGTCCAAAGGCGTAAAGCTCAAGCGGGGGTTGCCGATAACTGATCTGCCAGAGCCACAGGTGCTAAAGGCAAACCGCTCGCGAGGGCGGGACGCAAAGCCACGGACCTCCGTATGAGGAAGCCGAGCTGCCACCGACGGGCTCGCAGTCTGGAGCCACGATGGCAAGGACCGAATGGGATCTGGCGATGACCCAATCACCGATCCCAGGAGGATCAATGCTCAACAACCTACGGCGTCGCGCTGAGGACGAGAAGGGATTCACCCTGATCGAGCTCCTCGTCGTGATCCTGATCATCGGCATCCTGGCCGCGATCGCGATCCCGGCGTTCCTCAACCAGCGGAACAAGGCCTACGACGCGCAGGCGAAGTCCAACATCAAGACCGCTCAGACGGCGGAGGAGACGTACTCGACCGATAACAACGGTACGTACGCCACCGACTCGCTGAGCGCCAGCGACACGGGCGCCCTGGCCACGATTGAGCCGGCCCTGAAGAACAGCCCGTACGTCAACGCCACCGCCAACGGCTCGACCGGCTACACGCTGGTCGCGACGTCCAGCGGCTCCGGCGGCGCGGGCGACCAGTTCACGCTCATTGACAACAACGGCACCGTGACCCGGTCGTGCTCGGGCACCGGCGGCGGTTGCGTCAACAGCAGCTGGTAGTTAGTAGAACCCGAATCGATGTCGGCGCGAAGGGCGGGCCACAAGCCCGCCCTTCGCTATTTCGTAGGTCCCTTCGGGCTTCACCTTTCCGCATGGCTGCCGATATTGAAGGCATGCCCGCGCGGCTGACCGCTCTTTTGATCATCGCCGTGGCCGCCCTCGCCGCTCCGGCCGCAGCCAGCGCCAGCCCATCCGCCGGGAACCTAGTTCCGGCGAACAAGCTCCTCTACGTCCAGCAGGGCTCAGCTTTGGGCGAGGTCCAGTCGATGAGCAGCGTGCCGCTTGGATTCACGGCGAGCGCGGGTCAGGCCGTGCTGGCCGCCGAGCACAGCAAGACCATGCAAGCGCTGCACCGGCGCATCCATCCGCTCCACGTCTATCCCTACGTATGGCGTTCGGAGCACCCCTACTGGTACGTCTATTTCACCCACGAGTCCAAGATCGTCGCCACGGCCGACGTGAGCCCGGCCGGCAAGGTGACCGGCGTCTGGACGGGATCTGAAGCCATCGCCAGCTATGCCCACGGAGGCTGGGCATGGTCGGTGACCAGCTGGTGGATCTTCGTCCCGGCGGCGCTGCTGTTCATGCTCGTGTTCTTTGATCCGCGACGGCTCTGGCGCATGGCCCACCTCGACGCCCTGGCCATTCTCGGCTTTCTTGCCTCATATTTCCTGCTCGCTGATCAGCATCTGTACGCCGCGGTGTGGTTGGCCTACCCACCGCTCATCTACCTGCTGGTGCGGCTATTCGCGCTGGGCTTTGGTCGCGGCAGCTCCCGCGGACGCCTGGCGCCCTTGCTGAGCACACGGACCCTGCTGGTCGGCCTGCCCCTGATCCTGGCCGCGCGGATCGTGCTCTCACTCGTGGGCCAGCAGGAGATCGACGTCGGCTACGAGTCGGTCATCGGAGCCTTCCGGATCCTTCACCACCTACCCATTTACTACAACGACCCCAACCACGGAGACACCTACGGCCCGATCACGTACCTGGTCTACGTGCCCTTCGAACTGATCTTCCCCTGGAAGAACAGTCTGAGCAATCTCGATGCCGCCAACCTGGCCGCCATCGTCTTCGACCTGGGCACGATCGCCGGTCTCTTCCTGCTCGGGCGTCGCCTGCGCGGTGGACCCGAGGGGACCCGCCTCGGCCTTGTCCTGGCCTGGGCCTGGGCGGCATGCCCGTTCACGATCATCAGCCTCACCGTCCACACCAATGACGGTCTGATCTCGATGCTGACCGTCTTCGCCGTCGTTCTCTTCACCCGGCCGCTGGCCAGCGGAGCGCTGCTCGGCCTCGCGGCGGCGGCCAAGTTCTCGCCGGCCGGATTGCTGCCGCTCCTGGCTGCGCCCCGGCAGCGCGGCTGGAAGGGCGCGCTGTCCTGCGTGCTCGTCTTCGCGGCCGTCGTCGCGCTGGCCATCTACGCTTGGCTCCCGCCTCAGGGGTTCGCCTACTTCTGGCAGCGCACCATCCACTTCCAGATGATCCGAGCTGACGTGTTCTCGCCCTGGGCGCTTCATCCGAGCCTCCACCCGCTGCAAACCGCGCTCGAGGTCCTGGCCGTGTTGGTCGCCGGCGCTGTGGCTTTCGTCCCCCGACAGCGCTCGCTGGTCCAGCTGTGCGCGCTGGCCGGGGCGGTCACGATCGCCATCCAGCTCCCGGCCACCCACTGGTACTACTACTACATCATGTGGTTCCTCCCGTTCGCGCTTGTCGCGTTTGCGGCCCGTCCGGCGCTGGCTCCGGCGCCGGCGACCGAGGCGGCGCGTCGGGAGTGGACGATTCAGCCGGCCGAGCACGAGCCGGCCATGGCAGGTGCGTGATGCCGGAGGCAATCGCCGCCGTCTACGGCGCGATCATCGGGTCGTTTCTGAACGTGGTCGTGTACCGGCTCCCCCGGCGCGAATCGCTGGTTACGCCGGCCTCTCGATGCCCGAGCTGTAACGCCGCCATCAAGCCCTACGACAACGTCCCCGTTCTCGGCTGGCTGATGCTCCGGGGACGCTGTCGAGCCTGCGCGGCGCCGATCTCGCCGCGTTACCCGGCGGTCGAAGCCCTGACGGCCGTCCTGGCGGTGGCCGTCGTGCTGCTCCGGCACTCGGCGCATGACATCGCCCTCGGCCTCGTGCTTGTCGTGGTTCTGATGCCGGTCGCCCTGATCGACCTGGAGCACCGCATCATCCCCAACAAGATCACCCTTCCGGCCGCGCTGGCCGCCGTGGCGATCGGCGCCGTGACGCGGCCGAGCGGCCTGCCCGAGCAGCTGATCGCGGGTGCCGCGGCGGGGGGCTTTCTGCTCCTGTTCGCGCTGGCTTACCCGCGGGGGATGGGGATGGGCGATGTCAAGCTGGCCGCCGTGCTCGGTCTCTTCCTGGGCCGCGAGGTGGGGGTTGCCCTGATGGTGGGCGTTATCTCGGCGACCCTCGTTGGGGCGGCGATCATGACGCGCGAGGGCGTCGCCAAGGGGCGCAAGACGGCGGTGCCGTTTGGACCCTTCTTGGCCTTCGGCGGGGTGGTGGCCCTGTTGGCCGGGGCGCCCCTCGTCCACTGGTACCTGCACGCGGTGATCTGAGCTCAAGCGGCTGGCGCCGCTTGCCGAAAGCTCACCTAGTCGGCCTCGGAGAACGTTGCATGTCCTACACCTCAGTTGCGCTCAAGCCGTCGGTCACCGCGAGGACGCCCGCGCGCTGGCTGGCCCGCCTCAGGGCGCATCTCGCCCTCACGGTGGCGACGCTCACGCTCGTGGGGGCCACGGCCGGCTTGCTCCTTACGCATACGCAAACCCGGCTGGCCGTTCCCCGCGCCGCCGCCATCCACGCGGTGCTTGACAACTCGGCGCTTCAGAAGACGCTGGGCGGCCTGGGGTGGAATCGGGTCGCGGTGGCGCCGATGGACGGTCGCTACGAGGAGGTGGACTTCTATCGGGGCGGGCGCATGGTGGAGGAGGTCACACTCGCGCGGACCAGCCGCGGGTTGGTCCTGGATGCCACTGACCTGGCCACGCAGCGGTATGCCTACGGCAGCGACATCGCCAACGACGGTCGCGTGCTGGCCGGTCTCGCCATCCTGTTCGTTCTCATGACGGCCGTATGGCCGCTGTGGCGCCTGCGCAACCTCGATTGCCTGGTCGCGGCGGGCACCGCGCTCTCGGTCGTCTTCCTGAACCGCTGGACGCTCGATCGCATGGTCCTGGCCAGCTATCCGGCCATGATCTACCTGGCTCTGCGCTGCCTCTGCCAAGGCCTGGCGCCGCCGGGGTGTCGGTTGCCCGTGACGCCGCTCTATGACCATCTGACCCGGGGCTGGCCGGCGGAGCAACGGGTGCGGGTGCTGCGCGTCGGGGTGGTGGCGCTGGCTCTGATCACCGCCATGGTCGGCTTCACCTCCCTGCACGTCCTCGACGTCGGCTACGCCGTGATGGAGGGCGCAACCGACGTGGTCCACGGCGTGCTGCCCTACGGGCACATCCCCGACATCCTGCACGGCGACACCTACCCGATCGGGTCCTACCTCTTCTACGCTCCGTTCGCCGTTTTCTGGCCGGTCCACACCGCCTGGGACGACGCGGATGTCACGCTGGTCCTCGCCGTACTGGGGGCTCTCCTCGTCGCCTTTTCCGCCTGGCGGCTGACCCCACGCTCGCCGACCTCGACGACGGGTCTGAGGATGGCGATCGCCGTGCTCGCCTTCCCGCCGCTGCTCGTGACCGTGTCGACCGGCACCACGGACGTCGTCCTCGCCGCGATGCTGGGCTTGGTCCTGGTCCTCTGGCGCCGCCCGGGGTGGGGAGGGGCGGTGCTCTCAGGCGCGGCGTGGTTTAAGGCCTCTCCGATTCTGCTGGCCCCGCTGGTGCTGGCGCGCCTGCGTGGCTCGGGCGTACGGCGAGCCCTGATCGCGATGATCGGCGTGAGCGTGCTCATGGTTGGGCTGCTAGTCGCTCTGGGGGGCACCGCGGCGCCGGAGCGCATGCTCAGCGCCATGGCCTTCCAGTTCACGCGCGCCTCACCCCACACCCTGTGGGCGATGGTGGGGAGCGTTCCGCTCCAGCAGGTGGCCGAGGCCCTCACGCTGGCGGTGATCGCGGGGGCGGCGGTCAGGCTGCGCCGCGATGACCGCTTGGCGGAGGACCGCTCACGGGTCGCGGCGCTGGCCGCGGCGATCCTGCTCGGCGCCCAGATCTCGGCCAGCTACTGGAACTACATGTACCTGGTCTGGGCGCTTCCGTTCCTGGTCCCGGCGCTGCTCACGAGCTGAAGCCAGCGGCCTCCAGGGCGCCTTCGGCGCGACCTCGCTCGGCCGCAGTGGCGGTTCCAGAGTGGACGCAACGCCTGCACTGCGCCGTGCGTCCAGGTCCGTCTGGACGCCGCTCAACTCATGGGCCCGGCGAGCCGATACCCGCCTAGAACTCGTATGGGTCCCGCAAGCAAGACAGTAGTTGGGCTTGATATTGAGCCGGGGTACGTGGCCGCTGTCCAGGCCGCCGCCGGCCGCGTCGCCGTCGAGCGCGCGGCCTTCGCACCTCTGGCTCCCGGGGTTGTGCGCGACGGCGAAGTCGTTGACGTCGACACCCTGGCTGAGGCGCTGCGGGCCATGTTCGCCGAGCACAAGCTGGCCAAGCGGGTTCGCCTCGGAGTGGCCAACCAGCGCATCGTCATGCGCACGGTCGACCTTCCGCCGCTGACCGACGAAAAGCAGATCGCCTCCGCGGTCCAGTTCCAGGCCCAAGAGCACATCCCGATGCCGCTCGAGCAGGCGGTGCTGGAGCACCACACGCTCGGGCTTGTCGAGACGGCCGACGGCCCGCGCACGCGCGTCGTGCTCGTGGCCGCACGTCGCGACATGATCGACCGTCTGCTCGAGGCCACCACCCGCGCTGGGCTGCGTCCCCACGCGATCGACCTCTCGGCCTTCGCGATGATCCGCGCCCTGCACCGCAGCGAGGTCACCGGCACCGCCGTCTACGTCAACGTCGGCGGGATCACCAACCTGGCCATCGCCGAGGGAACGACCTGCGTCTTCACCCGCGTGATCCCCTACGGCATCGAGTCCGTAGCCGGCGATCTCGCCGAGCGCCGTGCGCTCACGCTCGAGCATGCCCACGGGTGGCTCAAGCACGTCGGCATGCTCACCCCGGTCGAGGACCTCGACGGTGACCCGGAGATCGTGGTCGAAGCGAGGACCGTCCTGACCGATGGCGTGCGGCGAATCGGCGACGAGGTACGCAACTCGCTCGACTTCCACGTCATGCAGGAGGGCTCGAGTCCGGTGGAGCGCGTGATCCTGACTGGCCCGGCGGTCGCCATTCCCGGCTTTTCCGAGCAGATCGGACAGCAGATCGGCTTGACCGTGGAGGTCGGGCTCGTGTCCGAGGCGACGGCTGGTGGCTTTGGTGGAATCGACGCCGGACGCCTGTCGGTCGCCGCCGGTCTGACCGTTGACGAGGTGGGAGCGTGAAGGCCGTAAACCTGATCCCGCGCGATGCGCGGCGTGGTGGCGTCAGCCCCTCCTCGCTGGGCAAGCTGGGCGCCTCTCATCTGCTCATCGGCCTGCTTGTGGTCGCGGTGGCCATGGTCTCGCTCTACGTGTTGACCAACAACTCGATCAACTCTCGCAAGGCCCAGCTGGCAAACCTCCATGCGCAGATATCGCGCGTCCAGTCGGCGGTGACCCGCCTCCAGAGCTACGAGAAGTTCGAGAAGCTCGCCCAGGCGCGGGAGTCGACCGTCCAGGAGATCGCCCAGAGCCGGTTCGACTGGCACGGCGCTCTGTCTGACCTCTCCAAGGTCGTGCCCGCCAACACTACGCTTGACTCGCTGACGGCCACGGTTTCGCCCAACTCCAGCGTGGGCAGCGGCGGCGGCAGCAGCGGCACCGTCCGCGCGGACGTCGTCGCCCCGGCCTTGTCGCTCAAGGGCTGCACCGACAACCAGGACGATGTGGCTCAGTTGATGTCACGCCTGCGCCTCGTCAACGGGGTGAGCCGGGTCACGCTCGAGGACTCCATCGGGGCCGCGTCGGGCTCAGATTCGACGAGCGGCGCCGGCTGCAAGGGCCCGACGTTCGACATGGTCGTGTTCTTCCAGCCGCTGACCGGCGAGGCCGCCACGATGGCCGGCGTCACGACCACAGGGGGGACCAAGTGAGCACGCGTGACCGGACGATCCTCGGCGTCATCTGCCTCGTCGTGGCGATCGTCGCTCCCTACCTACTCCTGATTTCCCCCAAGCGGGCTCAGGCGAATAAGCTCGAGACCCAGATCGGCCAGGTCCAGTCGCAGCTCAGCACGGTGCAGGCGCAGCTGGCCCAGGGCGAGCAGGCCCGTGCCCAGTTTGCCTCCAGCTACACCACGCTCGTGCGGCTCGGCGAAGCCGTCCCCACCGACGACAACACGCCATCGCTCATCTATCAGCTTCAGGCGGCCGCCAAGGGGACTGATGTCCAGTTCCAGGGCCTAACCTTCGACGCCGGGCAAGGCGGAAGCTCGAGCTCCACCCCGAGCCCCAGCTCGAGCAGCTCGACCACGCTCCCGCCGGGCGCCACCGTGGGTCCTGCTGGATTCCCGGTCGAGCCGTTCACGTTCACCTTCGCGGGGAACTTCTTCCACCTGTCTGACTTCATCGGCCGCCTTCAGCGCTTCGTAACCGAGAACAACAATCACCTGGCGGTCAGCGGCCGACTGATGTCGCTGAACGGCATCACGCTCGAGCCGAACACCGGTGGGTTCCCGCAGATCACGGCAACGGTCTCCGCCACCACCTATCTCCTGCCCGCCTCGGAAGGCCTCTTGAACGGTGCCACACCCGCGGGTCCCAGCTCTTCCTCAACCACTCAGACCGTCTCTAACTCGAGTCCCTCCAGCTCGTCGGCTCCGCCGGCGGTCGTGACCTCACCGGTGCGATGAACCTCAATTTCGACCCCTCAGTCTTCGCCCGCTTCTTCCGTGGGCTCGGAACCGAGCTGCGCCAGAAGCGACTCTGGCCGGTAGCGGTCGTGCTGCTGGCGGCTTGCGTCGCGGTGCCTCTTCTGCTCTCCAAGTCGTCCAGCCCGGCGGCCCAGCCCCAGGCCCAGATCCCGACTCCGCCCCCGACGGGCGGGTCCTCGATCCCGGCCCTGAACGTCCAGACGACGCCGTCGAATTCGAAGCTCTCCGGATCTTCCCGCAACCCCTTCGGGAGCGGTACGAGCACGACGAGCACCACCGCTTCGACCACCCCCGTCGCGACCGGCGGCAGCTCCCCGACCACCACTGGGACCTCGGCGAGCTCTGGCGGGGCGGGTTCATCGACGTCCGGTTCCAGCGGCGCGTCCTCCAGCCCCTCGTCCGGCTCCTCTTCGTCCTCGGGCCCGTCGGGCAACCCGCCCTCGATCACCCAGGGGGCCAAGCCGAAGCCGGCGCCGCCCGGTCTGAAGGCAAACCAGACCTATGACGTCGCGCTCGCCATGACTGACTCGAGCGGGGACGTGAATACGACCGACCCGCTCGAGCGCCTGAGCGTTCTGCCAAGCAACCAGCAGCCGCTGCTCGTGGAGCTCGGCGTCGAGCAGGGCGGCGGCCACGTGCTCTTCGCGGTTGAGCCGGGAGCGGTCGTGTCCGGTCCGGGAACCTGCACCCCAGGCCCGATCGACTGCGAGATCCTCTCGCTCGGGCAGGACCAGACCGAGGAGCTCTCGCAGCAGCAGGGCACGGTCGGAGCCTCAGAGGTGGCGCTGTTTGCGGTCACTGGCGTCAGTGCCACTGACTATTCCTCGAGCGCGGCGGCGGACAAGGCACGCCGGAAGGCTTCCGCAGAGGGACGTTCCGTGCTCGCCACGACGCCCACGTCCGGGCTCACGCTCTTCCAGTACGAGCCGAGCCTCGGCTCAGTCGTTGATCTGCGCAACTTGAAAGTGGGGGGTTAGTCGTGCGCCGTAATTCCGTGATTCTCGGCCGCATCCGGTGGGCGGCATTGGCGGTCCTCGTGACCAGCGCCGCCCTGCTCTCCGTGGCCGTCAGCGGCGCTCAGGCCGTGGTCGTGAACGACAACGGGGATGTCGCGGGCGTTGCGCTGTCGCCGAACGGGCGCCTGCCCGCTGCCGATGTTGCGGCCAACCTGAACGCATCCGGGGTTTCCGTCGTCACGTCGAGCGGATCCTGCAACGATCCCGCCGCTCCCACCGAGCCAGACATCCTCACCGCCGGATCCTGGCCGCTGAATGCGCCGATCTCACCGATCTGCTGGCACGGCGGCCCGGTCATGCACGCCAACGAGACCTTCACCCTGGAGTGGGAGGGTCAGTCGCCCTACACCTACTGGTCAGGGACGAAGAGCTACGTCCAGACCTTCCTGAGCGACGTCGCTGCCAGCAGCGGCACGCTGGTGAACCCGTATTCCGACACCACCCAGTACTGGGACAACCACCCCACCAAGTCGAACGATCCGAGCAGCGCCAGCGCCGCCTACAACTCGCTCTACGGTGGCGGCTGCGACGACAACGGCACCGCCGAGTGCCAGTTCGGGAGTGTCACCGGTTCGGGCCCCGGCAACGCGTTGCCCACCCAGGGCGCGTGTGTGAACCAGGGCGGTGACCCCCCGGTCCCAGGTGACGACGTCTACGGGGGTAGCGGCGGCGCTGGCTCGTTCATGACCGTGCCCAACACCGATTGCGTCACCGATTCCCAGATCCAGGGAGAGGTCACCAACCTGATCGACAACGACGGACTGATCAGCCATACCAAGCCCGGATATACACCGCTGGTGAATGTCCTGACTCCTCCCGGCGTGGTCGTCTGCCTCGATCCGAACCAGCACCTGTGCTCCGCCAACGCGAACGTCACCCCGCCGCCGCCCACCGTCAACTCGGGGAGCGGTGGGTCGATCCCGGCGGGCACGTGGGAGGTGGAGCTCACCTATCAGACCGCGAACGGTGAGCAGGTCCCGAGCGCGCCGGTGGTGGTCACGACCACCGGCTCAGGGTCGAACATCACGATTACCAGCCCACCGAACGTGCAGGGAGTGACGACGGGCTGGTATGCCTACATGGCGCCGGCTGGTTCCACGACCTTCTACCGCCAGACCGACTCGACCACGGACAGCCAGATGCTCCCGATCGGAGCCGGGATGACCGTGAACAAGTTCAGCTACGGTCAGCAACCGCCGAGCACCCCGTCGCTGTTCTGCTCCTATCACGGCCAGGTCACCGACCCGCAGAGTGGCCAGCAGGTGGCCTACGTGGTGCAGCCGTGGGTTCCGTTCACCGCCTGCGACGATCCCGATGTGCCGGCCATGGAGAACAATCCGCCTCCGCCGGTGATGGAGAAGGCCGCCGGGCAGCGTCTGGCCAGCCCCATCAGCCAGGCCGACATGGCGGCCATCGTCAACCCGCAGCTCAACGCCTGGTACGGGCTCGATGGCATGGAGATCCAGGATCAGAACGAATGCCAGGGTGAGGGCCAGGGCCTCGACACGTTCAACTTCGGGACCGGTGGCCCGTACTACCTCCAGCGTGAGTTCAACAACACCTCGGTGGTCGACAGCGATCCCTATACGTACTACGGCTGCCTGCCCAACGACGTCCTGTCGCCGAGCTTCGTCGCGCCGAGCGCGGTCAACCAAGGCGACACCATCGACCTCGACGGTTCGGACACCGGCACCTCGCTGGCCATCCCCAACGCCAACTACCAGTGGAACTTCGGCGACGGGACGACCGGCGTCGGGCCGAGCGTCGAGCACTCCTATAGCCAGGGTGGGACCTACACGGTCACGCTGACCGTGACCGACCGCGGGGGTAACCAGGCGACGCTCTCCTCGCCGATTCAAGTCCTCGGGGCCACGGGACTGCCGGTGCCCCAGCCCAGCACCCACGGCACCACGGGTGGGCCGGGGTCCGAGCCGGCGCTGCTGGTGCGCCTCCAGCTCCTGCCCCAGGCGCTCAAGTCAGTGCTGAGGAGTGGCGTCGAGCTCCGCGTCAATTCAAGTGAGGCCGCCAATGGCTTCGCCACCGTCTCGATCTCTCGCGCGGCGGCCCGGCGCGCCCACATCAAGTCGGGCCGCAAGCCGTTCGTGGTCATCGGGACCGGCACGGTTTCCCAGGTCAAGAATGGGACTGTGACGCTGCACCTGCGGCTGTCCTCGGCGATGGTCAAGAAGCTCAAGCATCTGAAGCACCTGAGCCTCAGCGTCCGGCTCGCCCTGGTCGACGCCTTCGGCCGGCGCATGACCGTCGACGTGGCCGGGAACTACTAATCCTTCACCCCTAGCAAGCCCCCAATCGCGCCGCCGCCGAATGCCCCTCGGCGGCGGCGCGTGCCCCTTCCGCGCAAAGCGCCCGCCTGAGAACCCAGGCAGACTCTAAGCTTGCGCGCCTCATGGCGGCGCTGCGTCTCACCACCGCGGGCGAGTCGCACGGCCCGGGGCTGACCTGCATCCTCGAAGGTCTCCCTGCTGGGCTCGTGCTTGACCGCGACACCCTCAACCGGGACCTAGCCCGCCGCCAGCTCGGCCACGGCCGCGGCGGCCGGATGAAGATCGAGCGCGATGCTGTCGAGATCACGGGTGGCGTGCGGCACGGCCGCACCCTGGGGAGCCCGATCGCCCTCCAGGTCGTCAACCGCGACTACGCGAACTGGGAAGAGCGGATGAATCCCTGGCCCGTCGCGGCCGAGGTTCCGGAGGTCCATCTTCCGCGTCCCGGTCACGCCGACCTGGTGGGAACCCAGAAGTACGGGTTGACCGATGTCCGCAACGTGCTCGAGCGGGCGAGCGCCCGGGAGACCGCGGCGCGGGTGGCGGGCGGGGCGGTGGCGCGCGCCTTCCTGGACGTCCTCGGCGTCCAGGTCTTCTCGCACGTCATCCAGATCGGCTCCGTCCGCGCCGAGGCAGACCACCTCCTCGACCCGGCCGACTTCGCCGCCGTCGACGAATCCCCCGTCCGGTGTCTGGACCCCGTCACTGGGGCTGCGATGGTCGAGGAGATCAACCGCCTGCGCAAAGCCAACGAGTCGCTCGGGGGAGCCTTCGAGGTGCTGGTCTTCGGGCTCGTCCCGGGCCTGGGGTCCTACGTCTCCTGGGAGGAGCGCCTCGATGGTCGCCTTGGCCAGGCGATCCTCTCGATCCAGGCCCTGAAGGGCGTCTCCATCGGCGACGCGCCGCAGATAGCCGGCGCTCCCGGCTCCGAGGCCCACGATGAGATCTTCTGGAGCGAGGCTTCCGGTTTTCACCGTGAGACCAATCGGGCCGGCGGCCTCGAGGGCGGGATGACCAACGGCGAACCGCTCGTCGTCCGGGCCTGGATGAAGCCACTGCCCACGCTGACCAAGCCGCTCCGCTCAGTCGACATCGAGAGCCATGAGCCGACCGAGGCGCTCCGGGAGCGCACCGACTCGGCGACCGTGCCTGCGGCGGCGGTGGTGGGGGAGGCGATGGTCGCCTTCGTGCTCGCTGATGCGTACCGGCGGAAGTTCGGCGGCGATCACATCGAGGACGTACGGCAGGCATTGGGCGCCTACGAGCAGCGGATCGGCTGGCGCCGGCCGGGCGGCTGACGCCTCCTCAAGCCGGGCTCGGCGGGGGTCGATATCACCTGCATGCGCTCACGCGTGCGTGAGAACCTTCCCGCTGCGCTAGGGGCCTCGCTGGGGCTCCTGATTGTCGGCTGGCTGTCCTTGACCAACTGGGCCTGGACCGACTACGACACCGAGACGCGCCCCGCGTTCGATGCCCTGCTCCACGGCCATCTGCTGGGCTTCCTGCAGCTCGCCCCCGCCTACGGAGGCTCGCTGATCATGCGCGCTCCGTTCGTGCTCGCGACCAAGCTGTGGCACGGGGGTGAGCTCTCCACCTTCCGGGCCGCCGCGGCCCCCTGCCTGGTGGCCAGCGCGGTTCTGGGCGTGTGGCTGGTGGCGCGGATGCGGGGCCTCGGCCAATCGCGCCAGGCCCGCGCGATCGCCCTCTTTTTGTGCGTCGCCAACCCGGTCGTCCTGCCCACGCTCGAGAGCGGACATCCTGAGGAGCTCCTCGGAGCCACGCTCTGCCTCGGGGCCGTCCTGCTGGCGATGGGCCGACGGCCGTTGTGGTCAGGCGTGCTCCTGGGTCTGGCCATCGCCAACAAGGAATGGGCGCTGCTCGCCGTAGGTCCCGTCCTCATCGCGCTTCCCGAACGGCGGCTTCAGGCGATGCTGAGCGCCGCCGCGGTGGCGACGGCCGTGCTCGCGCCGCTCGCCCTGGCCGGCGGCCTTGTCTCCCAAGTGCACGTCGCCGCTACCCAGGCCAACGTCATCTTCAACCCCTGGCAGGTGTGGTGGTTCTTCGGCACCCACGCGCACGTGATCCGGGATTCGAGCGGGCACGTCATTCCCGGTCATCTATGGGCAAACCGTGTGTCCCCATCGTGGGTGGGATCGCTCAGCCACCCGCTCATCATCCTGGCGGCCGTACCGCTCAGCTGGCTGTGTGCCTGGCTCAGGCGAAAGGGGTCCTGCCGCCCTGGTGGCGAACCGCTGCTGCTCTTGGCCCTCCTGCTCCTCATGCGTTGCGTGTTTGACCCCTGGGACGTCGTCTACTACTCGCTTCCGTTTCTCCTGGCGCTGCTCGTCTGGGAGGCGCTGGCTTGCCGCCGCCCCCCAGCGCTCGCCCTGGCGGGATCGTTCCTGGCCTGGTTTCTCTTCGAGTGGGTGACGCCGGCACATGGCTTCACCCCCGATGGGCAGTCGCTCCTGTTCCTGGCCTGCGCCCTCCCGGCGCTGGCGACACTGGCGATCGCCCTCTATGCGCCCGGCTCAAGCGAGCGGCTCCGAGTCGCCTTCGCCCGGCGCCGCGTGATGCCGGCTCCCGGCTAGCCGCCACTCGCTTCCGCGGAGTTGCGATCCTAGGGCGCATGTCGTCCCTCCGAGATCGACCCATCGCATGTGTCGGCTTCATGGGCGCCGGCAAGTCGACGGCGGCCGAGAGCATCGCCGCGGTCCTGGGGACCGAGGCGATCGACGTCGACCAGGTGGTCGAGGCCCGGCTCGGCAAGTCGATCGAGCGCACCTTTGCCGAGGACGGGGAGGAGGCATTCCGCGCGGCGGAGGAGCGGATCACGCTCGAGCTCCTGGAAGCTCCCGGTCCGGCCGTTCTGGCCCTGGGCGGGGGAGCGATCATGCACGCCTCGGTCCGCGCCGCTCTGGCCGGCCATCTCGTGATCTGGCTTGACATCACGGCCGAGGCAGCCTGGGGACGAGCCCGGCACAGTGGGCGACCGCTGGCCAAGGAGTGGGGATCCTTCGAGCGCCTGTACGCCGAGCGCGAGCCGATCTACGCTGCCCTGGCCGATGTCATCGTCCCCAACCAGCGCTCCCGGGAGATGGCGGCGGTGCTTGAGGCGGGGAAGGACATGCCGGGAGGGGGCAAGCTGCTGTGGGCGGTCACCGACTCACGTGACTACCCGGTCTACGTCGGATCCGGGCTTCTGAGCTCAAACGGCTATTGGCCGTCCATCGTCCCCGGTGAGCGCTTTCTGGTCTCAGACGGCGCTGTCGCTCGCCTCTACGGGGAGCTCTTCGAGCCACTCGCGGGTCGGGTGGTGATCATGCCGGGGGAGCAATCGAAGACGGTGGCCCACGCCGACATCGTGTGGACCGAGCTGGCCAAGGCCGGGATGACGCGCACGGACGTCGTGGTGGCGCTGGGCGGCGGCGTCGTGGGTGACCTGGCCGGCTTCTGCGCTGCCACCTACCAGCGCGGCGTGTCCTACGTCCAGGTGCCGACCACGCTGGTGGCTCAGGTGGACTCGGCCTACGGTGGCAAGACCGGGGTGGATCTTGCCGAGGCCAAGAACTACGTCGGCGCCTATCACCAGCCCGCGGCGGTCATCGTCGACCCGGACACGCTGAGCACCCTGCCCGAGGCCGAGGTCTCGGCGGGCTACGCCGAAGTGCTGAAGACGGCCCTGATCGCGGGCGGAGGCCTGTGGCAGGCCGTGCGCGCCAGGGTGGGGGCGGCCACGCCGGAGATCGTGCTGGCCTGTGCCCGGGCCAAGCTCCGGATCGTGGCCGAGGACGAGCGGGACTCCGGCGCTCGTCAGGTGCTGAATCTCGGTCACACCGTCGGTCACGCGATCGAGACCGTCACCGGCTACGCCCGCTACCGGCACGGCGAGGCGGTAGCCCTGGGGCTCCTGGCCGCGCTCCGCCTCTCGGCCCAACCCGACCTCCGCGACGAGGTGGTGGGTCTGCTCGCCGAGCACGGTCTCCCGACCACCCTCGACGGAGTGGACCCCGACGCGGTGGTAATGGCCACGGCCCGGGACAAGAAGCGCCTCGGCAACGGCCCCGTCCCCTTCGTCCTCCTGGATGCCCCGGGCGTGGCCAGGCCCGGGTGTCCGGTTGAGCCACGCGAGCTGATCGCCGCCGTGCGAGAGTTGGTCGCGTGAGCACGGTTCGCAACCGGATCGAGGTAATGCACGGCGTCAACCTGGATCAGCTCGGCCGGCGTGACCCGGAGCAGTACGGCACGCTGACGCTCGATGAGCTGGAGGTCCACATCGGCACCGCCGCCGAGGAGCTCGGCCTGACCCCTCGCTTCTTTCGCACCAACCACGAGGGAGAGTTCGTCGAACGCCTGCACCGGCTAGAGGGACTGGCCGACGGCCTGGTCCTCAATCCGGGCGCCTGGACCCACTATTCGTACGCCATCCGGGACGCCCTGGAGCTGGCCGGGCTACCCGCGGTCGAGGTCCACCTCTCCGATGTCGAGCACCGCGAGCCCTGGCGGCGGCAGTCGGTGATCGGCGAGCTGTGCGTGGCCAGGATCGCCGGCAAGGGACCGCCCGGCTACCGTGAGGCACTGGAGCGTCTACAGAAGGAGCTGTCCGCATGAGTCTGACCCAGCAGACCGGTCGCGCCGACCGGCTGAGCGCGCTTCTCCCCGAGGCCGAGGTGGACGCCCTGCTCGTCACCGGCCTCGTCAACGTTCGCTACCTGACGGGCTACACGGGCGACAACGGCCTGGCGGTCATCGGACCGGAGACCCGCGCCTTCATCACCGACTTTCGCTATGTCGAGCAGGCGGCCGAGGAGGTCGATTCGAGCTTCGAGCGCCGGCAGGCGCAACTTGAGCTGGTCGATGCCATCGAGGCGGTGCTTCCGGGCGGCCCGCTCCGGCTTGGCTTCGAGTCCTCCCACGTGAGCGTGCGGGACCACGGCCGGTTGCGGAGCGAGCTCCCAGCTCGGGTCGAGCTGGTCCCGCTCGACGGGCTCGTCGAGCAGCTGCGCACGGTCAAGGACACCGACGAGGTGACCCGGATCGAGGAGGCGGCCAAGCTGGCGGACGGCGCCTTCACCGAGCTCGTGCAGGGTGGACTGTCTGGTCGCAGCGAACGCGAGCTCGCGTTCGCCCTCGAGGTGAACATGCATCGCCAGGGCGCGTCGGCGGCAAGCTTCGAGATCATCATCGCCTCCGGCCCTCATGGGGCCTTGCCGCATGGCATGCCGCGGGACGTGGAGGTCACGCCGGGTCAGTTCGTGGTCATCGACTGGGGCGCCCGGTTCGATGGTTACTGCTCCGATTGCACCCGAACCGTGTACGTGGGAGGGGAGCCTGGGCCCGAGGAACAGGAGGTCTATGACCTCGTCCTGACGGCCCAACTGGCCGGCCTCGAGGCGATCCGTGCGGGAGCTTCGGCGCGTGAAGTCGACGCCGCCGCCCGCGGCTTGATCGAGGCGGCCGGGCACGGTGAGCACTTCGGCCACAGCCTCGGCCACGGCGTCGGGCTCGAGATCCACGAGGCCCCGCGGCTGTCTCAGCGCTCGGACGCCACGCTGGAGGCAGGCAACGTCGTCACTGACGAACCGGGCATCTATCTCCCCGGTCGCTTCGGCGTCCGGATCGAGGATCTCGTGGTCGTCACCGACGAGGGTCCACAGATCCTCACTTCCGTCACCAAGGAGCTGATGACGGTCGACTGACCGGGCTGACCTCGCCGCTACCCTGACCTCGCGTGCTCTCGACTAACCAATTTCGTAACGGGACCCACATCGAGGTCGACGGGACGATCTACAAGATCGTCGACTTTCAGCACGTCAAGCCGGGCAAGGGCGGTGCCTTCGTCCGGACCCGGCTGCGCCGGGTCAGCGACGGGGCGGTGATCGACCGGACCTTCCGGGCCGGCGAGAAGTTTCGCCAGGTACGGACCGAGACGCGCCGGATGCAGTACCTCTACCAGGACGGGACCGACGCTCACTTCATGGACTCCGAGAGCTATGAGCAGGTGCCGATCCCGGTCGGAGCGATCGCCGACCCCCTGCGCTGGATGAAGGAGTCCTCAGAGGTCGAGCTTCTCTACATCGACGAGCAGCCGGCCGACGTCCAGCTTCCCAGCGCCACCGATCTCCAGGTCGCGGAAACCGACCCCGGTTTGCGGGGCGACACCGCCTCGGGTGGCGGTACCAAACCAGCCGTCCTCGAGACGGGCGCCCGGATCCAGGTTCCCCTGTTTATTGACGTGGGGGACGTGGTCCGCGTCGACACGCGCTCGGGCGAGTACGTCTCCCGCGCCTGATCGGGCTGGGGATGCGCCGGACCAACCAGCGCCGCGCCGCCGTGTGGGCGCTCTACCAGAGCGATCTTCTGGGACGGCCCCTTGACGAGGTGCTCACGCCGAGCAGCCATTCCTTCACGCGGGCGCTGGCCCAGGCGGTGAGGGATCGCCAGCCGGAGCTCGACGCGCTGATCGCCACCCACGCGGTGGGCTGGTCGCTTGACCGGATCGCGCCGCTCGAGCGCTCGATCCTCCGCGTCGCCCTGGTCGAGATGCTTCATGCGGGGGAGATTCCTGGCGAGGAGCCGATCCCGCCCGAAGGTGCGATCAACGAAGCCGTCGAGACGGCCAAGCAATTCTGCGGCTCAGATGCCCCGGGATTCGTCAACGGAATCCTCGGGACGGTCCTGGGCGAGCTGCGCGACTATGCGTGACTCAGGCGGCGATCCGCGCTCTGGGATGCGGGAGACGCCTCGGTGATGGCACGGGCCGCCTGCCGCCCGCTGAACACGCAGCCCCCGAGGAAGGTGCCTTCGAGCGAGCGCTTGCCGTGCATGCCGCCGCCGCCGAATCCGGCCGCCTCGCCCGCCGCATAGAGGCCCGGGATCGGCTCGCCGTCTGGTCGCAGCACGCGAGAGTCCAGATCGGTCTGGATGCCGCCCAGGCTCTTGCGCGCCATGACGGTCATCCGGATGGCGATCAGGGGCATCGCCTTTGCGTCAACGATCTTCTGGAAGGCAGACGTCCGGAGGCGGTCGCCGCGCCAATTGCGCAGCGACTGAATGCGCCGGAGCTGATCGTCGTTGAACAGTGACTTGCCCCGGCCGATTGTGGCGTCGTAGTGATTGACCTCCGATTCCATCCGGCTGGCGTCGAGCGCGCCGTCGTCGGTCAGCGCCTGCATCTTCTGAGCCAGCTCAGGAAGCGAGCGCGCGGAGACGAAGTCCGGACATTTATCGATGAAGTAACGCACCAGCGTGGGCTTGCCGAGGAGCACCGAGAGCAGGAAGCGGATCAGCCGCTTTTCCCGGATCTGCGGGTTGTGCTCGGCGCCTGAGACATCGAGCTCACGCCGGGCGATCTTCCAGTTGCAGATCATCCAGTAGTAGGCCCGCGGATCCTCGAGCATTCGCTCCAGCGCGTAGTAGGCGTCGAGGGTCGGCATCAGAGGGATGGGCCCGTAGCGCTTGCCCGTCGGGTCGAGGACGAGTCCCGACCGGGGCGGAATCAGCTTGAGACCATGGCGGGGGCGTCGCGGCTTGGGGTGGCGCACGGCGTCGGCGTAATTCCACATCCGTGAGATGTGGGTCACGTTGCCGCCGATGCGCTTGACCTCCTCGTGCATGGCGCCGTCGGCGTAGTAGTGCGAGCCCATGAGGATGTCGGCCGGCGGTTGGCCGAGCTCCGAGGGCCACTCGCGCCGGACCAGATCCAGGTTGCCGCCGATGCCCCCGGCCGTGATCACGACCTGGTCGGCCCGAATTTCAGACTCCGGGTCGGTGCGGCAGCCGGTGACGGCACCGGCCTCCGTGATGAGCCCGGTCACCTTGGTCTGAAAGCGGACATCGAGCCGGCTTCTCGTGGGATGGGCCTTGATCGCGCCCCATGTCGAATCCACCAGCGCCTTCCCGGTTCCCCACGTGAGGTGAAAGCGAGGGACCGAATTGCCGTCGCCGTAGACGCCGCGCTCGGCCCAGTTGACCACCGGGAAGAAGCGAACGCCGTACTGCCTCAGCCAGCCTCCGACCTCGTCACGGGCCCGTGAGACGTACTCCTCGGCCCACCGGCGCGGCCAGTGGTCCTCCGGCGTGAACTCGGCCACGCGCAGCCAGTCCTCCAGGGCCAGCTCGACGCTGTCCCGGATACCGGAGCGCCGCTGTTCGTGCGTGTCGACCATGAACATGCCCCCGAACGCCTCGCGCGCCAATCCCCCGACCTCCTCGGCCTGGCAGCGGTCGAGGAGCAAGATCCGCTTACTTGTGTCGAGGCGCTCGAGGAGCTCAAGGGTGACCACGAGGCCGGCGATGCCGGCTCCTACCACCACGACGTCGAAGCGTTCGCTGGCCACGCGAAGAACCTACCGGTTTCCCGGTCAGGACCGACCGATTCAGTCGGTCTTCGGTGCGCTCATGGCCACCGCGCGAACCCCCTCTTCGAGTTCGCCCACCACGTCGACATGTCGCTGGACACCGGCGAGCCGCAGCGCGTCGCTGGCGGGCGACGTCGGTGGGATCACGACTCGGAGGGTCTGGCCGCGGGCTCGCAGATTGTCGCCCAGCCGGTAGAGGAGATGAATGCCGGCACTGTCGATGTAGGCCAGCGACGTACAGTCCAGCACCAGCCCGAGAGCATCGTTGGGTGTGGCGTCGATGATCGCCTCACGCAGATCGTTGGCGTTCGACATGTCGACCTCGCCAGTGATCGAGACAACAACGACGCCATCCCGTCCCCGGATCTGAATATCAGCGATGTTCATTGAGGCTCGATTCGACGGCGCATGACCACCTCGGTGCCGCTATCGCTTGGCTTGAGCTCGAATTCATCCATCGCGCTCTCGATGATCGTCAGGCCACGACCGCGATTCTCACCCCGGGGCTCTCGCCACTGACCGGTGTCGCTGATTGTGATCACCACGGTCCCCAGGTTCGTCTCCTCGCCGCCTTCAATCGTTGCCCGGAGCTGGAAGGACGCCGGACCGGGGGAGTAGGCGTGCTCGATGGCGTTGGCACAGGCTTCGTTGGCTGCGAGTGCGACTTCGCTGAGAACCGGCTCTTCGGCACCGTGCTCGCGCAGCCAGCGGCGGAGGATCCGCCGCGTGCCTGAGAGCACGCTCGGGTCGGCGGGGAGATCCAGGTGCAGAACGTCCGGGATCGGAGTGCTCTGCATAGCGACGATCGCCATGTCGTCGGCAAGGCCTTCGGGAGAGACCATCTCCTGTACCGCCAGCTGACACGCGTGTTCCGGGCTTCGCGCACGGCTCAGAACCGAAGCGAGCTGCTCGATCGTCTCGGTGAGCGCGATCCCCCGGCGCTCGACCAGCCCGTCCGTGTACAGGACGACCGTCTCGCTGGTGTTCAGGGTGAATTCCTGCTCAGGACAGCTGCCATAGGGGAACCCTCCAAGCGGGGCACCCGGGGTCACGTCGAGTACCCGGGCGTGGCGCTCCGAGATGATGATCGGCGGCGGGTGTCCCGCGGTGGCGATCCGCAGCCGGGCCGTCTCTGGATCGAAGACGGCGTACACCGCAGTGGCCATGGCGTATTCGCCCATCGACTGAACGAAGCGATCCACGAGCTCAAGCGTGTGCGACGGGCCATGCCCCTCGTGGGCGTAGGCGTGAAGCGCAGTGCGAAGCTGGCCCATCAGCGCGGCCGCCCTGACGCCGTGCCCCACGACGTCCCCGATCGCGAGCCCGATACGTCCTCGCGGAAGATCGATCACGTCGTACCAGTCGCCGCCGACCTCGTCCCGGGCGGGCAGATAGCGAGCGGCGACCTTGATCCCGACCGTTTCCGGCAGCGCCCGCGGAAGCAGGCTTCGCTGCAGGAGCATCGCCGTGCGATGCTCATGCTCCAGGGCCGAGAACAGCCGCGCGCGCTCGATCCCAGGAGCGATCCGCGCCGCTGCGAGCTGGAGCACGGCCAGGTCCTTTTGCCCAAACTGGCGGGGCGTAAGGCTTCCCACGTGAAGCACGCCTATCAGCTCCGATTCGACGATCAGAGGTACCCCAAGCATCGACCGAATCCCCTTCTCCCGGAGGATCGGGTTGTGGATGTCAGCGGCGCTGACCTCAGGCATGAAGATGGCGATGCGGCCGGCTGCGATCCGGCCCGCGAAGCCGACCCCCAGCGGCACCCTTACGCCCTGTTCCACTTCTTCCTCGATGCCCTTGGCGGACCGGGCCACGAGTTCCTGGGTGTCGGTGTCAAGCAGGAGGATTGCCGCCGTGTCCACGCTCAGGGCGTCACGGACCCGCTCAAGGAGGGCATCCAGCAGTTCCTCGAGTCCGAGCTCGGAGAGAGCCGGATCGCTCAGCCGATAGAGATGGCGCACCTGCTCCGCCGGCGCCAGGACCGGCGACGCCACATCAAGCAGGATCTGGCCGAACCCCACCTGCGGTCGGCCCATCTCGCTGATCTCGTCCTCTTCGTCGGCCATCTAGTCCTTACTCCTACCCGGGCTTATCAAAGAGGGACGATAGGATGCCCCGCCAGCCCCGTGCGGGGCCGATGGCGTCCGGATCCGGTCTGCAGGAAGGGGCGATTGGAAAAGATAAAGCTTGGCGGGGGCGCTGGGTGCCGTCGACACGGCTTTGCCGCGTGTGAGCGGCCGATCCGTCGATCCGACCGCGGATACTTAGAGCGATGAGGAGGGTCCTCGGGATACCGGTCTTCCGGCGGCTGGCGGGCGCTGCGATTGTCAACGAGCTTGCGTTGATCGCGGGCGAGATAGCGCTGGCCCTACTGGTCTACCACCGCACTGGAAGCGCGATTGGTGCAACCGCTTTCTTTCTGTGTGCGCAAGTGGGACCGGCCTTTGTTTCGCCGCTCGTAGTGACCCGACTAGACCAAATCGCGGCGCGCCCGGCTCTTGTGCTCATCTACGCGCTCCAAGCACTCATTTTCGTCCTCCTCGGCGAGCTACTCGCGAGCCTCGCGATTCCCGTGGTCCTCCTAGCGGCGCTCATCCAGGGAAGCCTCGCTGTCAGCGCGCGAGTCCTGTCGCGAGCGGCGTGGACTTCGATTACTCAGGCAGGGGGGTTATTACGCGACGCGAGTGCAGTTGTGAACTTCGCGGCATCTATGTGCTTCTTTGTCGGTCCCGCTTTAGGCGGCGGGCTCGTAGCACTCGGTGGGACCCGCCTCGCACTCTTGGTGAATGCCGGCCTCTTTGCTCTTTGCATAGGCGCGGTGGGAACGACCAAGGATCTGCCCAGACCAATTCCCGACCGTACGAGCGTCTTGCGTCGCGTCCGTTCGGCGATTGTGTATGCCCGGCGCGAACCGATTGTTCGACGGCTCCTATCACTTCAAGCCGTCTTCATGATCTTTTTCACAATCTCGATCCCAGTTGAACTTGTGTTCGCACGAGAGACCCTGCACGCTGGCGCTGCCGGCTACGGTTTGCTCCTGTCAGCGTGGGGCGGTGGTGCGACCCTCGGGAGTGTCGTTTACGCGCGATGGCGAAGAACCTCCTCTCGCGTGTTGGTGTCGCTTGGGGCGACATTCGTCGGCCTGGGGCTGCTGCCCATGGCAGTTGCTCCCGATTTGGCGGTAGCGGTTCTTGGAGCTTGCATCGCCGGGATTGGGAACGGGATCGAAATCGTTGCCGTGCGAACAGTTCTTCAGGAAACCGCTCCGGCCAAATCGATGGCAATGATTCTGAGCCTCAACGAATCGCTCTTGTTGGCAATGCCCGGCATCGGGATCATCGCCGGAGGGGCGATTACTGCGCTCGCTGGGCCACGGCTTGCCCTCGGGGTCGGCGCGGCGGGCGCGCTAGCAGTGGGAGTCGCAATGTGGACCATCCTGCCGTCCTCAAGGGCGGAGGGAGCAATGCGCCTAAGACCGGCGGATGCGGAACTCGAAGAGCGCGGCGTGACCGTCGCTGCCCGCCGGCCCTAAACCGCTTTACCGACGCTTTACCGGTGCTTTGCTGTAGCTGCCGACCATGCGAGGCGCATTTAGCCCGGAGTGCGCCGCGAAAGGAGAACCTAATGGGTGGCAGGATCGTTGGGTGAGCCTTAGAGGGTCCGTTTAGGGCCCTCTTTTATTGCCAACTGTGGAGTCATCGGCAGTTGCGCCAGAAACCTTGAGCCTCTGGACGTCTGTTCGAGCGCAGAACTATTTGAGCTATTTGCGTAGATAGCCGATAGAGGGTCAAGTATGGGCAGCGTCGCCGCGCGTCAGCGGGAGCAACCACCGCGTACCGCCAGCTGGGAAGTTGCGGCGGTCCAGTTGGTGGCGATTGCTGCCGCAGGGGTCGTTCTCGCCCTAACGACGGGATGGGATCGGTGGAGCACCGGGCCCCTGATTGCCATCGCGGCTCTCGCGATCGTCAGCGACCTCATGTCGGTGCAGACGGCTGTCGCAAAGCTGCAAGTGTCCGGGACCCTTCTCGGTCTCATGCTGGCTGCGGTTCTCCTTGGCGGCGGCCCCGCAGCGTTGATCGGGGTCCTGACGATCGCAGTGGGGTGGGTACGTTGGCGCGAGCCTCCCTTTGGTCTCGGCACCAACTTCGTGACGTACGCATGGTTCCCGCTGGCGAGTGGGGCCTTTTTTCATGAGGCGACCCACGTCCTCCAAGTGGATGCCCATCAGCTTGGGTACTACTTCCTCGTACTTCCGACGTTCCTCATCGGCCTGCTCTTGAATTGGGGCGGCCTAGCCGCCTACCAGTGCTACATCGACCGCTCCTCCTTTACTAGAAAGATTCGTGACGTTCTCGGTCCGGTCCTTGCGGCCGAGCTCTTCAGCGCAGTTCTGCTTGGGGCAGCGCTCTTCTTTGTCGTGAAGACCGGCACGATCGGGATCGCGATCCTCGCCGTGGTCCTCATCATCTTCCAGTACCTGGTGGGTGAGCTGCTCAAGTCGCAGCAGCGAGCTGAGGCGCTGCGTCGCAAGGCCACCACGGACGAGCTCACGGGGCTTTCGAACCGGGCCTACTTCACCACTGTGATCCAGGAGAAGATCGCTGTGGCCCAGCAGTCGGGCGAGCGGTTTGCCGTGATGCTTCTTGACCTCGATCGCTTCAAGGAGATCAACGACACGCTGGGACACCACTACGGCGATGTGCTGCTGCGAGATCTCAGCCCGAGACTCGCGGCGTGCGTGGGCTCAGGCGGACTCGTTGCGCGGTTGGGGGGAGATGAGTTTGCCGTCCTGCCCGATGTAGCGGGCGACGTTCCCCAAGCGATCAAGAAGGCGGCAGAGAAGCTCCTTGACTGCGTTCGTGAGCCGGTCGTCGTCGACGAGCTGACGCTTGGCATCGGCGCCAGCATCGGGATCACGCGCTACCCGGACGATGGGGAGGACGTTCACGACATGCTGCGGCGGGCCGATGTCGCCATGTACTCGGCCAAAGAGGACCACGCCGGCTGGAAGCTCTACGAGAACCGGCTTGATCGCTACTCGCTCCGCCGGTTCACGGTGCTAAACGAGTTCCGCCAGGCCCTGGAGTCCGAACAGTTCGTCCTGCACTACCAGCCCGTCGTCGCGATCGATGGATCAAGCGTGCATGGAGCAGAAGCGCTGGTGCGGTGGGAGCACCCCGAGCTCGGAATGGTTCCGCCCAACGACTTCATCCCGATCGCCGAGCAGTCCGGCCTGATTGGGCATCTCACCCATTACGTCCTGGAGCGCGCGGTGGCCGAGTGCAAAGCGTGGCGTTCGGAGGGCCGCGATCTCTCCGTTGCCGTGAACCTCTCGGTTCGTGACCTGCTCGACCTGGACCTTCCTGGCCAGGTGGCAAGCGTTCTCACCGCCCACGGTCTGCCTTCGGACGCCCTGCATCTCGAGATCACCGAGAGCATGATCATGTCTGACCCCGACCGTGCACTGGAGACGGTCATGCACTTGCGTGACCTCGGGGCGCACATCTCGGTCGACGATTTCGGAACCGGCTACTCGTCGTTGGCGAACCTCAAGCGTCTGCCGATCAGCGAGTTGAAGATCGACCGCAGCTTCATCTCCTCGCTTCCGCACGACGAAAGTGACCTGATCATCGTCGGCTCGACCATCAACCTGGGGCACGACCTGCGACTCAAGGTGATTGCGGAAGGGGTGGAAGACGAGATCACGCTGAAGCGCTTGGCGAACCTGGGGTGTGACCTCGCCCAGGGCTACTACTTCGGGCGACCGCTGCCGAGTCAGGAGTTCGTCAGGCTGGCCGACCTGATCGGCGCCAGCGCCCACCCGCCGCTGGCCTCGGTTGAGTCCCTACCGAGCGTCCCGCGGCGGTCCCAGGCCGTCCTCTGACTCCGCGCTGACGGACCCCGCTAGGCGCTCAGCGCCACCGCCGCCTCGGGAGTGGCGACGCGGAAACTAAAGCTCTCCTCCAGGTACAGCCGGACGACCTCGGCGTCGTGCGAGTCGTAGCCGAGCGACAGGTCCTGGCCGGACTCGAACAGGAAGTCGCCGCCGCGGAGGCTGACAACCACCGCGCCCTTCACGCCTGGCGTCCATACGATCGGGCCACCTTCGAGGATCCTTCGGAGATGGTCCAGGAGCGGGTAGCCGCCGTGCTCGGCCGTCTCAACCACCCGTCGGTACTGCTCACGTCCCAGCGCGAGCCCGTAGGGACCCGTGACCCCAGAACAGAGCAGCTGCTCGACGGCTCCAGCCACCTGACGCGGATACTGCTCGGCACTGTCTCCGAGCGATGCGGCGTCGTGAGGCGAGGCGCTCGCGATTCCGCCGATCGCCTCCCCCCAGCCATGGAACACGGCCACGTTCTCCGCGAGCGCAATCTGGTGGGCCGCGTCATCCAGCGGCTCCAGGTCGGCGTCCTCGGCGCCTCGGTCAGCGTCACGCAACTCTTCCCGGGACAGAGCGAAGTCGGCCCGCAACTCGACGACGGGAAGCACCACGCGCTGGCGTCCGATGACACCTTCGCTGGGCGAAGAATCCACGGGACGCGTCCGGCCTAGATTGGTGGCGGAATACGTCCAGCCATTCGGTCCTGAATAGTCGACGAGCTTTCTGGCGCCGAGCGCTGCCGAGAGCCGCTCACGGGCTTCCTCGTCGAGCATCCGCCAACCAGCGTCGCTGATCGGAGCCTGGGACCTCAGCAGGTGGTTCATAGCCCGCCTCCTCTCAGGCTGCCGATCCCGAGCGAGCCATCTTCAAAGGCGCCCTCCGCGCCGCCACCGCCTCCATCCAGCGCCTCCGCCTCGGCCTCCTCGCCGTGCTCGACGATGTCGCCGGTCTGGAAGAGGATGCCCTGCGCGATCTCACGCCAGGGCGGCATCCGCCGCAGCAGGTACTCGAGATCCATGCTGAAGTGCTTGAACTCCTCGCCCTGGGCGTCGCGCATCACAGCCAGAGCCTCCGCGTCGGTCTCCACCGCGATCCGCTGTTCATACCAGCCGATCGCTTCGGCCTCCTCAGTCAACGAGGCGCACAGCCGGGCGAACGTGCGCGTGGCCGGAGGCAGCTCATCCGGGGGCTCGTGGTACTGGTCAAATCCCATGTCGTCTCCCTTGCAGGACCATGGGCGGAGCCTACCTCTACCCGCGCAGCGGGGGCGAGAGGCTGGCCGACCAGGGCTGGGTTAGAAGCTGCCTGCCCGCTGGCTCACGGATGCAGGTGGTACTCAACGTAGGCCACGCACCGGGCGAGGCTGGAGAACCACCAGTAGCGCGTCCAGCGTCCGTCCCAGCAGTCCCACCAGCTGGACGGCTCGCCGGTCCCAGCTCCAGGCCCGCTACCGCCCGATCCGCCGCTACCGCCGCTGCCGCTCGATCCGCCGGATCCACCGCCGGCTCCCGAGCCAGCCGAGCCACCGCTGCCCCCAGATCCTTGGCCGCTTGAGGAACCGCCTGTATTGCCCGAACCGCTCCCGCTGCCTGAATTACTGCCGCCGCCGGAACCGGTCGAGCCGCCGCCTCCTGGATCGTCGCCCGTGGATCCGCCGTTGGACCCCGTGGACGTTGTTCCGCTTCCGGAACCCGAACCGCCGGCTCCGGTCGTGCCCGTGGCCGCGGACCCGCTCGCGGGACTGCTCGTCGTTGTCGGGGGCGTCGGAGACCCGGTTGTGAGGGTCGTCGTTCCTGTGCCCGGTGAGGAGGTGTTACCGCCCCCCTTACTCGGAGGGGTAGCCGGCGTGGTGCCGCGCCCGCCGCCGGAACCACCGCCCGAGCTGCCGCTGTTGCCGGACCCCGAACCGCCGCCTGAGCCTCCTCCCGAGGGATCGCTGCCCGAGCTCGGGCTCGTGCCGCCGGCACGGAGCGAGCGCGCAGCCAACGTGACGTCTCGCGTCTGGTGTAGGCCGAGCACGGCCACCTTGTGCGGCGATGCGACCGGGGCCGCGCCGCTGGCGCTACCCGAGTGCTTCGCCGAGGCGTGGTGTTTCGGGTCCGTGGCGCGGGCGCCGGTTTGAACGGAGGTCTGCTGAGCCAGTCGTAGCGGCGGACGAGAGGCCGCGACCCCACTGGCGGTACCGAAGGCGGTGACGGCGAATGTGGCTAGGGCCGCCGGCACGGCGAGCGTGGCCGAGGACGCGAGGCTGGCGCCGCCAGGTCCCGCGCCGCGGAACCAAGCCATGACTCGTTGCGGTGAGACGGCGAGAAGCGTCCAGAAAAGGACCGCCCGGTTGGCGGAATAACAGCGGAGGAAGGCCCGTACGACGGCTGGATCAAGCTGCGTCCCCGAAACCCCGACGATCGCCTCGAGAGCCCGCTTGTGGGGTATCGCGCTGCGGTAGGGCCGCTCCGAGGTCAGGGCATCGAAGGTGTCGGCGACGGCGATGATGCGAGCGCCGAGGGGAATCTGTTCGCCGACGAGTCCCGACGGGTAGCCGTTGCCGTCGAAGCGCTCGTGATGGTGGCGCACCATCTCCGTGATCGCCGGGTCGTCCATACAGGCGACGATCTCGGCGCCCTCATCAGGGTGCCGCTTGATGATCTCGAACTCGGACTCAGACAGGGCCCCGGGCTTGTTGAGAAGCTCCACCGGGGTCCGGAGCTTGCCGATGTCGTGGATCGCCCCGGCGGTTCTCAGGCGGGCTACGTCCTCGCCTTCGAGCCCCATCTTGCGGGCGACCATCGCGCTGTGGAGGGCGACCCGGCGGGAGTGACCGTCCGTATACGGGTCCTGCGCGTCGACGGCCGCGGCCATCTGCCGCAGGAGGCCCGCTTTTTGCTCTTGGCTCTCGTCGTCCAAGGCGAGCTGGCTGTCGGCGCCGTTGAGGCCGAGAAGCCCCACCGTCTTGGCGAGCGTGCGCTCATTGTGGAACCGGTGCAGCCATCCCCACAGCAGCAGCTCGCTGAAGAACACATCGCCTGATCCGTGCGACCGCTTCCAGTAGGCGTTTCCCACCACCGACGCGGTCAGCGAGAGTGCGATCGTCAGCGCGATGCAGAGCCATGGGGAGCTGACGATGCCGGCGCTATGCAGCCACCAGACGATTACCACCGGCAACACGGCGACGGCTGTCGTGGCGACGGCGACCTGCGGTAGGTACCGAATCGCCCTGGAGGTGTTGTGCTCGCTCAAGTCCTGCGCCCGTGGCCTTGCTGCCGAGCCGTGTCCATGCGGCCCCCAAGGCCCACGGCCAGCAAGCAACCTTGCGCCGATTATCACATAACTCTGTCCCAATTTGGGCCCAGTTTGCGCAAATCGACCGCATCCGCGGCTGCTGCGGCTGGCGCGACTAAAGGAAAGCCGCCGGCTGGACGATGCATCCGACATCGCGAAAGAGTCCGACGACGCGTGCCACGGGAGGACAAGGTTTTGGAGTCAATGAGTCGCGACCTGGACGGATATCCACTCCAGCGCCCGAAGCTGCTGATTGCCGACGACGACCCGGTCGTCCGGTCGATGCTGGGCATGTCGCTCGACCAGCGCTTCGAGATTGTCGGCGCCGTCGAAGACAGCCAGCAGGCGGTTGACATCGCGAAGGAGCACAAGCCTGATGCGGCGCTGATCGACGTCGACATGCCTGGTGGAGGCGGTGCCGCTGCGGTGCGGGGGATTGCTCAGGCGTCGCCTGAAACGGCGATCGTCGTCCTCTCGGCCGACGAGTCCGACGCGGTCGTACGCGATTTGCTCCAGGCGGGGGCGATGACCTACCGCCGGAAGGGGATCAGCCCCCAGGAGCTCACGGAGACGCTTGAGAGCTCGATCCGCGCCTTGCGCCAGGAGCAGGCCGCAGTCGCCACCACTCCTGCGGAACGCTGAACCGGCGATGACTTCAGCCGCGTGGCGGGAGCTGCCCGCGCGGGCGCGCTCTGCTCACAGATCAGGCGGGATCCGGCGGATCGCCATGACGGTGATGGCCATGGTCCTGCTCGTCGTGGCGGGGGTCTTCGTGTCGCTCCTCCTGGCGATCGAGCGGTTCGATCACGAGGTCGTGCAGCGTCACACCGACATGGAGGCGCTGGTCACCGCGAACCGCGCCGAGCGCTCCACGGTAGATCTGGAGACGGGGATTCGTGGCTTTCTCCTCACGCGAGAACCACGTTTCCTTGAGCCCTATTGGGCGGCCTTGCACGACCTACCCGGTGAGTTGAGCTCGTTGAAAGGCGAGGTGGCTCACGACCGCCCGCAGCTGGACGTGGTGGCCCGGCTCGCCGGCGGAATCAGCTCTTACGAGCAGAGCTATGCCCGGCCCCTCGTCAAATCGGGCTCGGACCTCTCCCGGCCACAGATCGTCGCGGTCACCTCAGCGGGCAAGACCCGCTTCGACGCGCTGCGGGACCTGTTCGCACGGTTTGACTCGACCGAGCAGGCAGAAGCGCTGAGAGGTGATGGCTCGACCAGTTCGAGCAGGCTGATCGCGCTGGCGGCTGCCTCCGGAGGGTTTCTCATGATCGTGCTGCTCATCGGCGGGCTCGCAGTCGCACTCCAGCGATGGATCCTCGCTCCGGTGAGAGGCGTGGCGGCGGCTGCGGTCCGACGGATGCACGGTGAGCGCGGGGTGCGCGTTCCCGAAGGGGGACGGGGGGAGATCGCCTCCCTCGGCCGGTCGTTCAACTCGATGGCCGAAGCCCTCGAGGAACGAGACCGCCGCTTGGTCATCGCTCACAGCCGCCTGGAGGGAATTCTCGAACACACGAGCGCGATCATCTACATAAAGGACGTTCACGGTCGCTATCTGCTCGTAAACCGCGCCTTCGAGGCGGCGCGCGATCTCGTGGCCGAAAACGTGCTCGGTCAGACCGAACGTGCCTTCAGCCCGCCAGACGTAGCGCACCAGATCGCCCTCGACGACAAGGCAGTCGTCGAGACGGGCGAGCTCGCCTACGGCGAGTACACGGTGCCCACACCGCGTGGCCCGCGTACCTACCTCACGGTGAAGTTCCTGATCCCAGCCCCGGAGGGAGGTGAGCCGACGATCGGCGGGATCTCGACCGACATCACCGAGCACAAGCAGGCCCTCCTCAGCGCTTTGGAAGCCTCCCGGCTCAAGTCTCAGTTCGTGGCCAACATGAGCCACGAGATCCGTACTCCCCTCAGCGGCGTGATCGGCCTGACCAACCTGCTGCGGGAGACCAATCTCGACCCTCTCCAACGTGAATACGTCGACTCTTTGGCGACCTCGGGTGAGGCGCTGCTGGCTGTTATCGGAGACATCCTTGACTTCTCGAAGATCGAGGCCGGCCGCCTCGATCTCGACTTGACCGAGTTCGACCTGCGCGAGCTGGTCGAGGAAAGCTGCCTGATGGTCGCCCAGCGCGCCCATGTCAAGGGACTCGAGCTCAATCACTGGGTGGATGCGGACGTTCCCGAGCAGGTGGTGGGCGACCGGGGGCGTCTGCGACAGATCCTGCTCAACCTTCTCTCCAACGCCGTGAAGTTCACCAGCGAAGGCGAGGTCGTGGTGCGCGTGTCATGCGCCGAGGCTCGCCTGGTCCGCTTCGAGGTGTTCGACACGGGCATCGGAATCAGCCCCGAGCAGACCGAGGGGTTGTTCGAAGCTTTCTCTCAGGCCGATCAGTCGACGACGCGCAAGTACGGCGGGACCGGACTCGGGCTGGCGATCTCGCGAGAGCTCACGGCGCTGATGGGAGGAGACATCCGAGCCGAGCGCCGAGAAGCCGGCGGAAGCGTGTTCTCGTTCACGGCCGAGCTCCCGCAGACCTCGGGAGAGCTGGCGCGGCGACCGGCCAGCCTGTCCGGGATCCGGGCTCTCGTCGTTGACGACAACGAGACGAACCGAACGGTTCTCCGTCAATACCTGACGGCATGGGGAATCGAATGCGATGTCACCGACACGCCGGGGCGGGCCTTGGAGAAGCTGACGCGCGCGAGCGACCAGGGCAAACCGTTTGCCCTGGTCCTGCTCGACTATCACCTTCCGGAGATGGATGGAATCGAGCTGGCGGCTGCGATCAGAGACCACACCGGTCTCCCGGAGATCGCCATCCTGCTCCTCAGTTCGAGCTCGGTGGACCCCGCAGATGTAGCGGAGTCCGGCATCGCCCAGCAGCTCCTAAAGCCGCCTCGCCAATCGGATCTCTACGACTCAATCAGCGTCGCGGTCGGGGCGGCTGAGCCGCACACCGGCGAGATCGCGGCGCAGCGTACGGATGCGGCGCCGGATCGTGACGCGCCGCTTGTGCTGATCGCGGAGGACAACGAGGTCAATCAGGTCGTGGCCGCGACGATGCTGCGCCAGCGCGGGCTCAGGACTGAGATTGCCAACAACGGGCTCGAGGCGGTGACGATGAGCGCGACGGGGGCCTACGCGGCGATCTTCATGGACTGCCAGATGCCAGAGCTCGATGGCTACGAGGCCACCAAGCGAATCCGGGACAGCCAGACCGACGGACGTGTGCCGATCATCGCCATGACCGCCAACGCCATGCCGGGCGACCGCGAACGGTGCTTGGCGGCCGGCATGGACGACTACCTCGCCAAGCCCCTCGATCCCGGTGAGCTCGACGCGGCACTCGCACAATGGCTGCCCGCCGTCAAGGTGTCCCAAGGCGCGAAGGGCGGGCAGGAGGACACCCCGAACGCCTCGGCCGGGAACGAGCTCCTGCTCGATGAAGACACCATCGCCCGCCTGCGTCAGGACTTTGCCGTCGAGCTGCGACAGCGATTGCTGGGGACGTTCGAGGAGCAGCTGGCAGCCCGGCTACCTGAACTCCAAGCCGCTCTCGAGCGCCACGACGTCGAGGAGCTGCGCCGACTGCTTCATCTGCTCAAGGGCAGCAGCGCGACGATCGGGGCCAATGCCTTCTCTGACGCCTGCCGGGAGCTCGAGCATGAGGCGGCGGGCGGTGAGGAGCCGGACGGGCTCGACGGCCTGCCTGCGCTCGGCGCGGCGACGATCACGGCGCTGCGGGCCGAGCTCCTGCGCACCGAGCCGTCGATCGCCATATATTGACCCGCCGGAGTGCCTGATCTCAGTTATTCCGCCGCCTCCGGCGAGCTTCGCGCCTATCTGGCGCTCCCCCGTGACGACGGGCCCTGGCCCGGCGTGGTCGTGATTCAGGATGCGCTCGGAATGACCGACGACATCCGTGAGCAGGCCGACCGGCTTGCCGCCGGGGGCTATCTCGCCTTCGCCCCCGATCTCTATTCCGGGCGCGGGCTGCGCTGCGTAATCGCAACGCTTCAGCAATCCCGTTCTGGCCACGGCCCGGCGTACGAGGACATCGAGGCGGCCCGACGCTGGCTCGTGGAGCGCGAAGACTGCACCGGTCGCGTCGGGATCATCGGGTTCTGCATGGGAGGCGCCTTCGCGCTCCTCAGCGCGCCCCAATATGACTTCGCTGCCGCCTCGGTCAACTACGGCGAGGTGCCTGGCGACACGGTGGAGCGCTTGCGCGGAGCTTGCCCGATCGTCGGCAGCTACGGCGGCCGCGACCGGACCTTGCGCGGCCGCCCCGAGCGGCTGCGCGCGGCGCTGGATGAGCTCGACGTAACCCACGACGTCAAGGAGTATCCGGACGCTGGACACAGCTTCATGAACCGGATCAATGCCGGTCCGCTGTTCGCGCCCGTGCTGCACCTGACGGGCTTCGACTACCACCACCCGTCGGCCGAGGACGCCTGGCGTCGGATCTTCGTCTTCTTCGATGATCATCTCGGTCTGAACCGGAGCGGCGGCGACTGATGAGGACCCGGCCGCCTCGATGAGCGACGGCGGGCGCTTCGTCATCCAGAAGCACGCGGCGACCGCCCTGCATTACGACTTCCGGCTTGAGGTCGAAGGTGTGTTGCGCTCGTGGGCGGTGCCGAAAGGGCTCTCGACGGATCCGCGCCAGAAGCGGCTGGCCGTCGAGGTAGAGGATCACTCGCTTGATTACGGCGACTTCGAGGGACTCATCGGGAGCGGGAGCTACGGGGCCGGGGTCGTCATCGTGTGGGACGAGGGGACCTACCGGAACCTCGACGAAGAGAAATCGATGGCCGAGGCCCTCACGGCGGGCCACGCCAAGTTCTGGCTGGAGGGCCAGAAGCTCCGCGGGGGCTGGACGCTACAGCGAACGAGCCGGGGGGCCAAGCCCCAGTGGCTCGTGATCAAGCGACGCGACGAGGGCGCCGATGCCCGGCGGCGGCCAGAGAGCACTCAGCCGGAATCGGTGAAGACGGGGCGGACGATCGAAGAGGTGGCCAAGGAGGGCGGTTAGTCGCCGCCGTTGCCGTAGCCGCCGCCGTAGTTGCCGCCGTAACCGCCACCGTAACCGCCGCCGTCCGAGCCGTCGCCGCCGGGCCCAGGCGAGGTGCCCGGCGCCGTCGCGGTGATCGTGAGCTCGCGCGCCGTCAACGTGCCTGCGCTCGAGGTGTAGGTGACCTGCACGGTGTCCCCTGAACCCAGCCCTTGGCTGAGCGCGGGGTTGGGAACGACCAGCGTCAAGGTCTGGCCCGACGAGGTCTGGAGCGTGAACGAGCTGCCGTCGGGCGCAACCGTCCCGACGGTTCCAGTGGTGGTCACCGACCCGGGATAGGCGATGGCGGTGGCGAACAGGCTCCCGGCGCTGCTCTCCTTGTAGGTCACCTGCACCTGGTCGCCAAGCTCGAGCGCGGGAGGCACACTCAGTGCGCCGAGCTCGAAGTTCACGATATGGCCGGCGGTGGTGCTCGACCTCAGCACCGAGGGGACGAAGTGGTAGGGCTTGTAGGCGCGGCTCGAGGCGTCGGGGGCGCCGTCGTCGAGCCAGCCGGCACCCCCGCGCGGATTTCCGCCGCGCCCTCCGTCCGAGGTGCCGAAGAAGCGGCCGTCGATGTTCATGAAGATGTGTACGCCCGGATGGTCGTAGAGCGTCACTTCGACGGTCCCCTGACCCACGCCGGGAACGATCAGGCGTTCGTGCCTCAGCGTGGAGATGATGCCGGCGTCATTGGGGACACCGCCTCCGGCCGGCCACAGGCCGGCGCCCGCGAGCACCGCCGCCACGGACCCCGAGCAGTCATAGCCCTTGCGATGGCCGTTGTACCCCGGTCCCTTGATGCCGATGCTGGCGATCCCAGCCTCGGCGTGCCCGCCGCCGTAGACGTAGGGGTAGTCCTGCCTGGTGATGGTGGTGGCCGCGTTGGTCAGCTCGTTGACCACGCCAACCCGGCGGCCGGCCGTCTGGATCGTGAACGACGAGCCGCTGAGCGCGGTCACGGTACCGGTGGCCGAACCGCCCGCCACGACGCGGGACGAGGAGGCCACGGCGGCCGATGGGATTACGAGCGCGAGGACGAGCGCGCAGGAGCTGGCAAAGCGATGTTTCACGGTGAGTTATTCCAGGCAAGCGGTCCCGCCCCATAGACCTATCGGGCCGATCAGGAGTCACGCCAAGCCGAGACCCGGCTGGGATCGAACAGATGTCCGGCCGACCGTCTCGGATCGGCCTGCCGCGCAGGGAGGGCGCCTTCAGGCCTTCTTGGCGGCCAGCCACTCCGCCTTGTGAGCCTTCTTGGCCGACTGGTAGGCGGCGAGAGCCTCGCGGGAGTCGACGTCGCCGAGGGTCGGGTGGCTTGGTATCAGCCCCTCCGCCGCGACGACGCCGAAGCGCTTCGCCAGCACCGCCCCGAGGGCTTTGACCTTCATCTCGCCGAAGCCCGGCAGCGACGCGATATTGGCTCGGAGCTCCTCGGCGTCGGCCGCGTCGGTCCACACGCGGGCGGCGTCCGATCCGTAGCGATCCCGGATCGCTACAGCCAGCTCCTGAACCCGCCTGGCCATGTTGCCCGGGAAGCGGTGAACGGCCGGCTTCTCGCGAAAGGCGGCGTCGAGATCCGCTACCGCAAGCTGGCCCGGATCGAGCGAGCCAACTCGCTCCTTGATCGCCAGCGGCCCCGAGAAGGCCTTCTGGACCGTCACCTGTTGGTCCAGAGCGAACCCGATCAGGAGGGCCATCGGGTCAGAGGCAATCAGCCGGTTGGCCTCGGCGGAGTCGGTGAAGAAGAGCTGGTCGGGCATACAGGAATCGTAAATCAGCCCTCGATGGGCGGTGGGTGCTGGATACTGGTCCCATGACGCTGGCGAATGACCTTGAGGAGCGGTTTCGGGTCCCCGAGCGCGGGTTCCGCCTCGCTGATCGTGATCCGGCGGACCGGGCCGGTCTGACCAAGAAGCAGGCCAAGGCGCTCCGCGCCGATGATCTCGAGCGGCTGGAGGATCTCCAAGCTCGGCTCTATGCCGAAGGAAGGCGATCGCTGCTCGTCGTCCTCCAGGGCCTCGATGCCTCGGGCAAGGACGGCACGATCAAGCACGTCATGAGCGGGGTCAACCCGCAGGGGGTCAGCGTCACGTCGTTCAAGCAGCCAACCCCGGGCGAGCTGCAACACGATTTCCTCTGGCGGACGCAGCTGGCGCTTCCGGCGCGCGGCCATATCGGAGTCTTCAACCGCTCCCACTACGAGGAGGTTCTGGTCGTCCGGGTCCATCCCGAGCTGCTGGCCCAGGAGGCGGTTGATCCCTCACGCGCCGCGCATCCAAAGTTCTGGACTCGGCGCCTCGAGGAGATCAGCGCCTGGGAGCGGCACCTGACCAACTCCGGGACGCGGACGATCAAGTTCTTCCTCCACATCTCCAAGGCCGAGCAGCTAAAGCGCTTCCTGGCTCGGGCGGAGGAGTCTGAAAAGAACTGGAAGTTCTCGGCCTCAGACCTGCACGAGCACCACTATTTCGACGCCTACCAGCACGCCTACGAGGCCGCGCTCAAGGCGACCAGCACCGCCGAGGAACCGTGGTATGTCATTCCCGCCGACCACAAGTGGCTCCTGCGCGCGGCGGTGGCCACCATCATCGTCGCCCACCTGAGTGACATGGACCCGAGGTATCCCGTGCCTTCAGAACGGCAACTGGCCGAGACGCGCGCGGCGGTCAAGCAGCTCGCGAGTGCAGAGAACGGCGCCGGGAGGCTTCCCGTTTCGAAACCATCGGAGTAGTTGCCCGGTCAGGGCTCGGGATGCCCGTTCATGTAGTAGGTCCCGGTGCACGCGTTGATGTAGTTGCCCGCCGAGAACTTCTGCCGATGGCTGGGGAAATACCACTCGATCGCGTTGTAGGCGGCGCGACCGTGGCAACGACCAAGCTGGAAGAGCACGATCCGTGCGCCTTTCTCAAACTTGCCCTGAGCGGTGAACTGATGCGGACCGACCCAGAGAGCCGTTCCCGTTCCCATCGCTCGCTGACCGCCCCAGGAGTTCCAGTGGATCAGCTTGACCAGCCCGCTCGGGTCACCGCCGTTGAAAATCGTGCGCGGCTTCACATGCCCGTAGCCCTTCTGTCCCTGATCCCACGGACCGGCGAGAACGGGCAGTCCGCTCGCCCATGCCTGCGTGCCTACGCCAACCACGAGCGCCGCCGTGACTGCTGTGAGCGCCGCGCGCCTGCGGTACTTGTTGCCCTTCACGGGCAGATCCTCGCCGGTCCGGGCGTGGCAATCAAGTCTGGTCGGGGTTCAGCGCTCACTCAGCGCAGGCGCATGAAGATGTGCTTGCGCGCGGTGTTGCGGGTCGTCCGCCGCTTGGAGTTCGTGGCGTGCGCCCACAGCAGATAGACACCCTTGGGAAGGCGCAGCCGTCGCTGGAAGGTCCAGTGGACGGTGCCGCGAGCCTTGAGGAAGTGTCTCGGGCGGCAGCTCGTGACCTTGCCGAACTTGCCATCCGCCAGCAAGAAGCGGCATTTGTGCCGGCCAGCCGATCGGGCGAGGGCAACGCCGACGGAAACGATGTGACCGCCGCAGCCATGGTTGGAGGAGACCCCGTGCGCCTTGATTCCCTTGGCGCTGACACGCGAGCCCGCGTGGACGACCGGACCGGCGATCGCGCAGCTTCCCTTGCCGTTGTTACCTCCGCCGAAGGTTGCCGATCCGCTGGCAGAGCCGGTGGCCGCGCCTCCGACGATCACCTCTTCGCCGATCGAGTCCGACAGGCCACCGTCGACCGAGATGGGCTTCAAATCGTCGGAGCTGTCGGTCGTGAGCGCCAGCGCAGTGGCATCGAGCTGGTCGAAGGCCTGGGGCACGGTTAGCGCCGAGCCCAGCGAAGGGGATCCAACCTCCTTGGCCGGCACCTTGATGGTGATCGTGTGTGTGGCGGCGTCGAAGCTGCCGGTCGCCGCGCTACCCGAGGTGCCGTTGTAGCCGTAGGTGGACGAGTCACCGTAGGTGCCGGTGTTACCCGAGGTATAGGTGAAGGAGTCAGCCGAGGGCTGGTCGGCCTCGGCGTAGTACACCTTCCCTCCGTATTCCCAGGCCACTCTGAAGATGTTGCCGCCGGGCGCGTCCGAAGGCGGCGCGGAACCGAGCGAGGGTCCACTCAGGGTGGCGACGACCGTCGATCCATCGGAAGACGTGGTCAGCGTCGCCCGGGTCAGATCAAGCGAAGGCTGGTTGCCAAGGCTCACGTCGACCGGATCGGTGGCATTGCCCGCCGGGCTGGTCATGCTGGCCGTGGTCACCTGCACGGCATCCGCCTCGGGCCGGGCGGCCGCGCTTGGGGCTGAGGTGCTGCCATCGACGTCCTTGATGAAGTTCGCCACATTCAGCGATCCCCAGCCGCTGGCGTAGTCCCAACCCGGACCGGGTTGGTAGGCCCCGTTGCCTGCGCCGTACTCCGACTGGGTGATGTCGAAGAAATCACGGCTGTAGACGGGGTCATTCGGGCACGAGGTCGCGCTGCACCCATCGGCGTCCTTGGCCTGGCCGTAGATGACGGGGTTGGCAAAGCCCAGACCGCCCTTGTTCTGGACCGCCCGGGAGGCGGCCGACTGGACGCGGGCCCACTGGCCCATCATCAGGGGGCTTGCCAGGCTGGTGCCCCCCTCGCTGGAAGGCTCGCCGTCGATGTAAATGAAGTAGCCGTCGCCGGTGATGTTGCCCGACAGATCAGCCACATCCGGCACGCCGCGACAGGTCGGGGGCACGCCGGCGTACAGGCTGCCGTCCGGCTGGCTGGTGCAGGGCAGGTCGATGTTCGCGACGCCCTGCTGATAACCCGGTTCGGCGATGAAGTGACTGCTCCCGCCGCCCGAGTAGGTCCAGGAGGTTTCCGCCGCGCGCTGCGACGCGCTCGGATAGGACGTGCCATTGGACGAGACGACGGTACCGCCAACGCAAACCACGTACTCGCTGTCGCACGGATAGCCGACGAACGGCACAGGTTGGATCGCGACGCCGTTCCCGGCGCCAACGACCGGTGCGACCAGCTCCGGACAGCCGGAGCCGGTGTCACCGGCCGAGGAAAGGAGGGTCCGCCCCTCCATCGAGGCCTGGCGCAGAATCGGATCGCCCATGGCCTGGAGCTCGTCCCCGAGCTCGGTGCCGTACGGCTGCTGGGCCAGTGGACCCGTGACCGGGTTGGTGGGGTTGGCCTCGCACTCGCCAAAACTTGCGTTCATCTCTCGCGGCCCGTTGGGGTCGTTGGCCCAGGTGTTGAAGTCCTGGAAGATGTCGGCGTCAAACAGCGTCTTGGCGAAGTAGAAGTCGAGCTCCGAGACATCCGGAGACATGCCGGTGGACGACTGCGAGTCGAGGTACCACTCGATCGCCCCGGTGTTGTCGCCATAGTCGGAGTCGGGGCCGCCCTCGGTGTGTCGAACCCGCACGGGCACCTTGGGAAAGCCCATCGCCGTCTCGAATAGGCGTAGCTGAGCGATCACGCTCGAGGTCTCGCCCTCCCCAAAGATCCCGATCTTCTGGCCCTGCCCCAAGGCCAGCGGTGAGCGCTCGAGCGTCTCGGGATCGCTGGTTCCGTTGGCCTTGGTCAGGGAGGCGGCGCCCGGATCGTCGTAGATGCCCCACAGCTCCTGCGGCGTGAACTCCTGCTGGTCACCGGCCTGCGGGCCCACGCCGCTCGCCTGCGGATGGGATGCGTCGGTGGTCGGGATCAGACCAGGCACGGTGATGCCCGCGAGTCGCTTGAGGGTGTGGCCGTGCAGGTCATCAAAGGTGAAGCGGTTGATCGTGTCCAAGCCGGCGATCCCGGCCACCGACAGCGAGTCGGGCACCGACGGAGGCGCGTCGTTGGCGATGAAGCTCTTGCCCTGGAACGTGTAGCGGTTGATGTTCACCTGCAGCAGGCGGTCGAGTTCAGCGACCGTGCCGGTGGCGGTGAAGTAGTCGTTCGAGGCGGTTTGGACCGAGAGCCCGCCGCCGGTCAGCCAGCTTCGGGCGGCGCTAACCGTGGACGCGGGCACCCCGAAGCGCGCGTCGAACTGGGCTGGGGTGAGGAAGTGGTGATACTGCGCGCTTCCTGGCTGGTAGATCTCGTTGTAGAGCGTTAGCTCGCCGGCCGTGTCAGGGCGATTCAGCTCAACGCCGATCGTCATGACCTGCGAGGCGGGGGCGGCTCCCACCTTCGTGGCCAGGGGAAGGCCGTTCAGGTAACCAGGGACCAGATGTGTCCCGGGTGCCGGCGCGGCGTACGCGGCCGGTCCCAATGTGATCGCAAGGAGCGCCGTCATTACTCCAACGCCAATCGCGGTCGCTCGACTCCACAGACGGCGCTGCAGCATGCTCACGTCCTCCCGCTCGAAAACGATCGTCACTCGCCTCGCCCCTGCCAGGGCTGATGCGCGACCGAGGGAACCAGGCTGCGGCTTGGATGTCAACCAAGAAGCAACCGAAAGTGCGGCCACTGTGCCTGCGGAGCTGTGACGTACGAGGTCGCTCCAAGGCATCGTGATACGAGATCCTTGACGACCTCCCCCAGCACGACGGGTATCCCCGGGCCAGACGACGGCCGGCGGCTCATCAAAGCGGCTGAAGGTGTGTGGGTTCACGACATGTGTCTCAGGTGATAGGTCGCTCATGAGTCGGGACATGGGTCTCACCTAGGGGGTTTCGGCGGTCGTTGCGGAGGCGGAGCCTGGAGGGCGACGCCGGAGCGGCGA
>Ga0335074_10000467_pt1 | contig 58716 bp, 62 predicted proteins | sample Lox_Sample_23_FD_206715 | JGI IMG/M metagenome (GOLD analysis project Ga0335074, IMG submission 206715) | Soil microbial communities from Loxahatchee National Wildlife Refuge, Florida, United States - Lox_Sample_2.3 | ecosystem: Environmental > Terrestrial > Soil > Wetlands | place: USA...
TCATTGAATTACTTCAGTTCTGATGGTAGATCGTTTCTATTCTTTCCAGTGAACGGAAAAACAAATATTCGAGCCCCCGGAGGCACGATTCGGATTCGACGAATCCAAATATTGGGCCAAATATTTGAGAAAAATCAGCAGATTCGTCGTCGAATATTTGAATATTCGGATTCGCCCGAGTCAAAATTCCGTTCACTGATTCTCTCAGAATCTCCTCTCATTCAGCCTCACGGAATTGCGTCGAACCAGTATCTCGGCTGGGGTGAAACAAATTGCCATGACCGATCGAGCCATCCAATCCATCAACCAGGGGGTAAAAGAGAAACTCACGGTTACTCACCCGCCAATATCCTAAAAAGAAAGACTAGATTGAGCATTCGAAACAATGGAAACGGGGTTGTCGGGTCCGAGTTAATTCTTCTACTACTAGCCCTGACTGGTTTCCCTCAGGGGGTGCATCTGCTGTTACAGAAAGGAGCGGATATTGAAACGAAATCGTCAGATGGACGTACAGCTTTGTCTTTCACAGCTTTCAGCGGAAAAGGTATGATACGAACCCTGGTTGCTGCATGTATGGGTCAAATGGAGTCAACTGTCAAGCACGTTTGAAACAGATTCGTCGAACCAAAAAGGTTGTTTCCGAAGCCATGGGGTCAATACCACCAAGCCAAATCGACGTTCAATCCTCTCCATTGCCACGCAGTAAGTGGCGTAAACCAAATGTCAGCGGTCGTGATTCGGTTATTGCAGAGTATCAACCTCCCATCGATTTCGCTATTAAGTCAATTCGAAATTTGGTCCAGACTGGCGAAATTCCTTCCGTCAATGGACTTCTTCATTGGCTTCTTGACAATAACTCCACAAGTCTCTCAATTAAACTAGGTGTCAATGGAGCTGTCCTCGGAAACTATCCGGGTCCTGAATCCGAACACAATGTAATGCCCCTCCTTCCAGTCTGCTGACTTTTTCCAGACATCATCCGACGGCTGTTAGTCATGGTCCACAATCCAAACAAATGTAGAAAGACATTGGCGGTATTCCACAATGCATTGAGAAGGTTTAGATGTGCGTAAGTATCTTACCCCAGCCGACTTCATCAGCCACAATACCGGCGCGAAAGTCCCCCTTTGCTTGTTGCTCCATACACGGAATTGCATACATTTGAGAAACCCGAAGCTTGCGATCTTCAGCTTTTGGAGCTGCAGGAAAGAAGTCGGGAAGTCGCACTGTTTAGCTTCATGACGCTGGAAAGTCTGATTCTCAAGCAGTAAGTCCCCAGAATAGCGTGGAAAAGCGGAAACGTTTCTTGACGCTCCTCTTCTTCCTCTTCTCCCTCTTCTTCATCTTCCATCTCATCTTCTTGCTCTAGTTCCGCATCTGAATTGGGCGGCCCATGCGAGGATTTTCCTTTTTCTGTTTGGCCTGGTGGGTGACCAATGGCCTCCGGAGTGCCAACTGGGACCGTATCTGGAGGAGAGTTTGGTTGAACTGGTCCCGGACTGGGGTCTTGATCGGGTTTTGGCAGATCCGTGGGATTTGGATGGGGAGTGGGATTTGGGTGAGGAGTAAGATCCTTCCCTGGTGTTAGGAGATTTTGAGTGGGCGGTATCTTCGAATCTCCAGTCGGTACGCCTTCAAGGGAAGGAAGATTAGTACTGATACCAGGGAGAAGAACGTTACGCGGGAGCCGCGGAAGGATTTGGATGCTGCAAATTGATGGTTTGCAAAAAGCCGAATGAACTCGTGCTGCTTACGAAAGGTTCGGAGAGGTTGGTGCTGGCCATTGGAGAGCAGAAATAGAATCCCGAGCTGCCGGAGTGGGAGATGGCCGAGTGGGAGATGGCCGAGATTGAGGTTCTTCAGTAACTTCATCCATATCCTCTCTCGTCTTCTGCGTCTTCCCCTGAGCGCCTGCGTACCTCAGTTATTCCGCCTGGCACTTGGTTGCGCAAAACTAAGAGGAGGCGACACGTTAGGTCTCTCACCCCAGAGTTAGTAAAGGTCACCATATATACATAGTAGGTGAATCGTTCCTGTATCAAGTCGGCATCGTATAAGTACATTCTGTGTATAGAATAGGGTAATAATACTGCCTAAGTTTTGAATCGTGTCTGTCCTTTCAGCATCCGTTATTCCCTGAATTCGTGCGGTTGATGGTAGGCGCAGCGCTGAAGTTTCCTGGCGTGTCTTGATCTGACCAACATTTATGGCGCTGGTCAGAAAAGTAAAGCCCCTACCCTCAGGAATTAAGCCCTCTAATTGGTTTGAGCAAACAGAGCGGTCACACTTTTCCGTCGACAGCCCCTTCCTTTGCAAACCAACTTGGGCATTTCTTCGGCACGTTCTTTTTTTCACCCACTGTCGCCTCGACCGCGGCTCCTTGTTGCACAAAATGGGTAACAATCGTCTATATTTGCATTTCTCACCTTCACAGCTCCTTTCGTTCCGCTGATCATGACAGTCGACGACATCCCTCGTTCTTATTATCGCTCCTTTCCATTCCATTCGAGTACGTACGTGATAACGGGGGAGACTCCAATTCGCTCTTCAAAACATTGAATCGGAAGACATGTATCCTCACATAAATATTACGATCGCCCTCGATTGTGTCCTCGTTTGGGCAGGCGCGCGGACCGCAACATTGCCTGTGTGGAACTTCTGCGACGACCAGTGTGTAGCAGAGTTCATCGCCCAGTTGAACGGCATCGGCTCGCAAATACCGTCACAAATTAGACGCGTCGAGGAGATATATCTTCTGGACCGGGCGCAACGCTTTCGAAATAGCACGGGAATTATTCGGCAGCGCTTAATAACTCGTCGCAACGATAGCCGGGTCAGGGTGTCTGAGGCTCGACCACTTGACGGCCTGGCGATAGGGAAGCTACTGGACATGCATCCAGGGAATGTCGAGCTTTTCGCAGGGGGATTTCTGGACGCAGCCAATGATATTGTGTTTGAGGTGCTAGAATCGAAGCCGGGTTGGACGTATCACTCTTCGCTGAACTGTTCTCTCATAGGGATCTAGAGCGCGGTGAGCAGACAGAGGACTTTCGTGTTCATTGCCAAGAGCATGTTTCTTGTTGGAACGAGACCATGAAAAGTCTCTGCCTGGAACATTGTGCAAGTGAAAATACCACGAGACTATTATAGCCAGCTATCCAGGAATCCGACAGTGTGCAGCCGTCGTCAGAGCCGTCCGGTGAGCCCCCCTCCTCAGTGACTGTCAGTACCTGGTTAGCTATTACTTTCTAATCCACGAGGACGGCATCAAAAAGTTCATTCTCTCGAAGCTTCCAGAATACATGGTGTCCCCGCCAGTTTCTTTTTCCAGTGGAGCAGCTGCTGAACATGAAATTTGTGCCGGCTCCGTTCTCAGGATCGATTCGTGGCACAGAACGAGTGTTGGTATTTATGATTAGTTTGGCGTCCTCAAGATGAGTTTTTAAAGAGTACATTGTCCTGTCTATATGTTGACTGAAAAGATGACTAGAATACTTGTGTTGATGGCGTTTTGTGTCACAAAACCCTCATAACCTAAAGAATCCAACACGCCTCTCAACAGATAGGCTAAATGAAAGAGAAAAAATGAGATGGATCAAGAGAAAGTAAACAAACTTCTGGATACAGAAGTGAAGCGGTAACCACCCGCAGAAAAGACCGATATGGCATGGACCAGTCACCAAACGCAGCGCAATAGCATGCGTGACTGTTTCCAGCCTCTCCAAAAGAATATCCGCGGGATTCAGTTCCGTCAATGGATTCCACAGTGATATCGCCCTTAGAAACAACATCTCGAATAAAGACGCTTCGTTCTGGTATGGAAGACAGGGTTCCGGATAATTTTTGGGAGTGCTTTCGAGTCGAAACAGATAAGAATAGGAATAAAAAATACACCGCAAACGCAAACCGTTCATAGGTTTCAAACCATATGAATCAGATGCAGCACAAGGCGCGCTTCCCAACACGTTGAACACAATCCGCTCTTCACAAGCAAATCTACGGAATCTTTGCTTCCTTGAATGAAATCGACAATTACGTCGCCCTTTGACACAGCGTCCCATGTCGTAAGCTTTGTCATTGCGCGGAAGACGAGATTTCGATTGCAGGATTGAAAGTGGAGTGAATAAGAGAAATGCTGGGAGAAGGTGGAGATGAGATATAAATGTCCTACCGCCGGAGATACGCATATCCTGACAGAGATTGCAGAAGGTTGAAAACAACTTTAGCTGCATCCGTCGTGGCAGTATCCACTTCCGTTGTCGATAACTTAAAGGCGACAACAGACGATTGCTTCTTTGACGAGTGATGGGACACGGGTGAACGATTACCGTAGAAGGAATAACCGTACCCGTAGAATTGGAAATAGAGATCCACAGTCCCTTTTATGCAGTGCTGTGAGTGTTTGGCCACGTTGACATGCACAGTTGAGGAGTGCAGAAACCGGGGGATGGAAAGAGAAATACTGCAACGGGTCCAGATGACAGAATCGAGAATTTGACGATAGAGTCTGGTCGCCCTCGGGATTATCGGAATCGTAATCCCATAGAGGTATTGAGAGCGAGTTGCATTTGGAGAAGAAGAAATAAAAGACATAAGAGACGTAGCGGGAGGGTCCGATGCAGTATCGAAATTACCGCAGTCGGAAGAGATGAGGTCGGAGCCAAATCAGAGTCAGATGCGACTCCATAAATATAGACGAGATCCCCTGGAGATGGATCTGACTAAGAATAGAAAGAATAGAAAGACGAGTCGTCGCCGGAGGAGTTGGCAAGTGCCGCCAACAATCCAGAACCTGAATCATCAGATGCGAGTCCATCCTGGATATCATCGTGGATATCGGGGGGACACCCAGGAAAAGGATCCGATGAGGAAGAAGACGACGATTCGAGAGATCATAACGACTGACCATCCGCTGATAGAAGCGTTGATAAGTCGGAGAGAGATTGAGAAAACATTTGAGAAAACGACACGAGAGACGAGGTAATACTCGAGGCTTCGAGAATAGAAAGGCGATTAAGGAATGCCGATTCGGAGTCGCAAAGAATGCCAATTGTGTCGCACCAAGCGTGAAGTGCCTGGCGAATTCCAGAGAATGAGGAATCGGAAAAGAAAAGCATGAGGGAGAGAACAATGCCCAGAATGCATGAGATGGCATGCCACGCGAAAGGCAATATGACGTGCCAAGGAGAACTGCACGAGTTGAGAACTTGACAACGTGCAGATATGATGAGGATGCGCCGAAATTGATGAGATAGCGCCGACTTCTTTGAAGTCGTATGCATGTTGTAGATGTACAGGACTTGGAGAATGCATACGTATCGCAAGGATACAAGCGAATTGACGTATGATGGTTCCTCCGACGCAATTAGAGCCGAACAAGAGGAGAAAGAAAGGAGATATTGATCCGTTGGCGACGATGTGCCAGAACTTGCAGGCACAGGCGTAATTGATGGCCTTAACGAAGTGTTGGTGATAGAAACCAAAAGGAAAAATATCGACGGCAATAGAGCCGACAACGTTGGAGAAGAGTTCAGTGATGGACTCGGTTGCTTCGAATCGAGCGAAGATATGGAAATTGCATTTTCCTATCACAGGCTTGGGGAGAGGGAACTTGGAAGATGCAATTAGGTTGATGAGAGAGGCTCTAGAGATGCAAAGGAAGGCGTTGGGAGCCGAGCACCCTGATGCTTTGGAGAGTGTAAGTAAGTTGCAGTCATTTGAGAGGGTTTAACGGGTACTACATATTAAATATACCAAAGAAACTTGTTCCAAAGTCACATGAGTTTCACGTCTTCCTCACCTGAAGACTCATGAGCCATTGGCTTCAAGGCATATCTCCGTCGCCAGTATTGTGGCGAGATTTCCGAGCGGGTTCCAACTTCCAACTTCCCCGGCAGGGATCACCGTCATCTACCTCTGGCCCTTAACTCACTCTATCTCAGCGTAGAACCTGCAACAAGTGGCTGCATGAGAACAGACAATGGGACTCAGAGGTGATCTCTGCCTTACAGCTTCAAAACACGGTGCTACCTGCTTTACTCTACATGATTCACGAGTGCTAGACACACGACAGCCTGTGTTACGGGTCCAGAGTGGTAAACAGCCTACTTGAATGAAAGGCGAGATCCCGGCCTTACCGCTTAATACGAGTGTGATGTACTGTGTGCTAACATACGGGTGCTAGCTGCCTAACAGACTGTTTCACGGGTGCGATCTGACAAGTGCTATTTGAGCAGCAGAACCAGCGATGGGTGCTATAGGGTCATAGTCTAACCAGCTTGAATGGGAGATGAGATTCTAGCCTTACCGTTTACTTAACACGAGTCTACAGGTGCTGCTATTTCACGGGTGCTATCTGACGGGTGCTATTTAAGGCGCAAAACGAGCGACGGGTGTTATGAGGTCACAGTCTAATAGAGACATACTACGACGGGTGCTATGGGTTTACAGTCTAAAATGGCAGGAAGTTATTCTCAATTCACACGAAAGGAGTGCGCGCGAGCGCACGGGTCGATTGACAAGATGTAGATTAATTGGCATGTGTAGAGGCTAGGAACTATGCGCACCGATGTATGGCAACTTGACATTGGGATGGTTTCGCCGATGAGGATGATGTCTTGGCAGGAGATGTCTTTCGCGGAGGAGTAGATCATGTTACTCGTCGTAACTTTTAAAAGACGAAAGTAAGATGTAGATGCGCCGTGGAAGGACGAAACAAGGCTCATAACCTGTTAAAGTAGACGTGGACGAACGAGACACAATACGAGAATATGACGAGTATGATTATGATCTACGAGATGAAAGAAGACTGAAAAGGATGAAGATGGCGTAGTGGTAGTCGGAATATGTCCGGATGACTCGGGATCTGTCCGGATGACTTGGAATCTGTCCATATGAGCTGAGTGTGCCCAAGCTGCACGATGTAAGTCGATTTCGACAGATTTAGGTCGGTTCAGATGACTTTCTGTCGGTTTAGACAAGTTTGGAGGTTGTTTGATCATGTTGGGAGAAAAATTGCAAGTCTTGATGGCGAAGCGGATAAGGAAAAAGCCGTTAAGGCGCCCCAGTGGGACTGGTTCACAGGACTGCTCGAGGGAGCGATATACCTGCTAAAAAACCTAACGCTTGACGGCGTCATATTGCAGAAAACCCCATTTTGTGTAGTGCTCGTTGATGGTAACGGTGAGAAGATGCAGTGAGGAGGTGATTTGTAACTCCGAGTCGCTGAGAAACTGAGAGCTGGCAACGGTTTCCCGCGATGCCTCAGATAACTTGAAGACAATGTATTCCGCGTCCGTTGTTGAGATGGCGACGGTATCTGTATTCTACTCGACCACATGATAATTCCATCCCCCGAAATTGACAAGTTATCCTCTTCTCGATTTGTAAAGTCAGCGTCAGTGTATCTAACAGGATATTGGGATTCTCTCTACGGCAGTGAATTGAGAAGTCGTGAGCTTCCTTGCTGCGTAGAAGATGAAATGCCGTGTTGAATTGGGAGAGTCGTGAGATCGCAAATGAGATATCCGGACGAGAGAAGATGGCTGAAAGGCTGAGTGAACCGCCTGTGATGAAGTTGTAGAGTAAGGAGTTGTTTGAACATCCGTCCTTTGGTGGAGTTTGAATGGAGGATAAAGAGGAATGCGCTCGGACGCACCGTCGAAGAGCTGGGAGAGCCGCGAGAGCCGCGATTGACCATCTTGGAGTGTTTGACTAGATCCCCGTGCGTACGTTGGCGGAGTTCATTTGCGGGAGTAAGAATGAGGATGTCGTCTACAATGACAGCGAGAATAATGCCGTTTGAGCGAGCCTTTCGAAAACCAGGGGGAAGGGTGGTGGAAGAGGACAAACACAGAACTATTCGGTGACATCGTCATGGAAGCCGAGCAGTCTGCTGAAGATGAGATTGTAAGCCTTCGGACATCTTGCTTTGAACAACTCGTCGAAATCGGACAGCGGTTAGGCTATTACAGCGAGTGACGTCTCTGACTCGTAGTTATTGTGCTCACTGTGGATTGAGTCGACGCAGACCGTGTTTTTGGAGCATGGGACCTGGGTAGAGTTGTGACTTTTGCGTTCGTAGGAAGCGGGCTGCGGGCATGCTCTTACCCGTTGTCTGCAGGCGGGGACTTCACCTCCGGTCGAGCATATTACTGGTACATGAAGCCAATGGACAAAGACAAGTCGGAAATAGGTAGTCGAATTTGTAAAACCGGTATATTCTCTTCAGTTTCGTGGCTAATATACAGGGGTAAGAGACGAGATCCCTCCACCGAAGAAAGGAATCAGATTGGGCGAGATTGAAGCCTAGACTCGATAAACGACTTGGCAGTGATGATTTGCTTAAAGTACATGTGCAACTGTCCGTTCGAAATTCTTCCTTTCGACCCTAGTATCTTAAGACGGTTTCCCTGAGTTCGATCGGGTCTCTTCTTCCATTGGTCTTCTCTCGCCACTTGCGTTTGGCATTGGTCTGACAGGATTGAGAAAGGGTTGGTAGATTGTGTGTAGTGTTGCTGGGAAACGTCGCCGTAGTTTGAGATGCAATAGTAGTGGGACGTGCTGAAGCATCACGGAAACAATGATTAGCCTATCCGTTCTATCCGGTTAGAATTTGGGACCATTTGGTCTATTCAGACTATCCGCCGTCTATTTGAATCCCCCAAATCCCCCAGATAGATGCTGGATTTGCCGCACTATCCGCTGACTATTTGAGTCTATTATTTCACCCCTATCACAGTGGTTTTCTTCTTTGAGGTGACCAAGTTGTCTTGATGTCAGTGGCTGCAAATGAGTTGTGAAAGGATAAGTTTAAACATTGCACATTATATTTAGCCAACTCCTCAACCTACACATACTTCCGTCACCGTCACCATGCTTGGGGCCTTTCAGACTCGTCCTCAAGCATGTACTCATTTTACACCAAAGTTCTAACAACGAAGGCTTCTGAGTCTTCTTTACATGGGCCCTCACAATCATAAGAGACTTCGACAAGCCTTTGATCTCAGGAAGCCATTTTCAATAGTGAGGTTGAACAACTTTTGAAGGTCGCTTCTAAGGATTTTCAAACGCTAGCACGGTACACAGTAGTACATGTACTAGAATTCGCCTCCAAAGCGATTCAATCATCATCACAAGTAAGTCTCACAAAGTCGTTAGCTAATCGTAGTTATAATAGAGTCAGTTGTGGAGTCAGTCATAGAGTCATGAAGTACATTCGTGTTCTACTTGTTCCTTTGTCGAGTTCTTGCTGTGCTAACTACCTTTGTTTTAAATTGTTCACATCCATATAACTGAGTACTAATATTTGAAGTTTGTTTGCCTCTGAGTCTCATTTGCTTATTTTCAAATATGCCAAGACCAGAAGTGAGATAGACGGTGAATAGACAGGAATGGGACCCGAGATACTCAGAATAGGAGCCGTTTTGGGGATCCGGTCTATTCGGACTATTTGACCGAATTTTTCTGGATAGTCATGTGGATAGTGAGATCGTAAATTCCCCGATGGGATCGAGAGCGAACACGAATCGTGGTGAATCCGCCGTCGTCAATACTTGTGATTGAAGGAGTAGCGGGAGGTAGTCAGGTATCGTCGTCAGATTCGAGATCATGATCAATCTCATGGTCGAGAAATTCTACACGGAGATGGCTCGGGTCTGCCGGTAGCTTGAATTCGTGCAATAGTGGGAACTGATCTTCTTCGAACTCAGCGGAGTGGGACTTGAAAACGAGAGATGTCTCCAAATTGAACAGCGTGTTCATCCTCGAGCCGATCGATATGACCAATAAATAGGCATCTGGCTCCGCGATCGTTAGCCTTAGACTTGCCATATCCTGTTGCTCCATCGTGAATGGTGAGACCATATAGACATTTCTCTGCTGATAATGGAGAGATCTTCCCACAACGATCGATATAGACACGATGTAGAGGAACGTTTCGACTTATCTTCAACGGAAGATGTCCTCCATCTTGCCGAGGATGTAAGGTTTACAGAATGCTGGCTTGGCGATCTTGCGACTCGGATTAAGTGCAGTGGATATCCTGTCTGCCAGCATGGGCAAAGCGCTTGTGCCAACAAGTATTGCTGTCGATCTTCATGGGTGAGAGGATTGTGAAATTACCGGCCATATATCTGAAGACCTGCAACGTCTTATCAACGGCAACCTCGGGCATCTTACCTTCGGCGATCGTTCGATGCCGAAGGCCCCATCTGCCGCCTGTTTCAAAAGCCTCGGTAATGCAAGTCCTGCCGTTGTCCGTTTGAAAGACACTGTGGTAGGCGGCTTTTTGAGACCTAAAAGCAGACCAATCTATGGCTTTAACGCTATGGTAATCCAAAATTCTTGCGTTATAGCTTGCGTCTCTCGTCGTGGTGTCAAGACAAGCTCTATGATTCACGAATCCTTTGCTTCGGCAAAGGTATATACATCCAGCTTGCTGACCAACAAATGGCTCATTCTAGGTTTCTCTTTTGATGACGTGCTTCATAGTTCCCTTCATCCATTTTGTTTCCTCAAATATTTACTGTGATGCCGAGCTCAAGCATGATTTCGCCGAGAGAGTTTAATTTGGAACCTTTCAGCTAGGCCCTGGTGTCGATGCTTCCATACTTCGCGCGTGCGCCGTCTCGTTATGCTCCACTCGTTTCACTCGTTTTTCCTTTGTTTCTGGGGATGGAACCTCTTATGGCATTGCTCTCCTTCTTACTAAACAGGCTTCACGAGTCAAACTCTTGACCATTCTGCTCCAGCATATGCACTACCGTTTTGGCCTTTGTCGAAGGTGATAGTTTCTTAACTACTGCGAGGGTAATCCAATAGAGCATTGCGCTTAGGTTGACGGTGGTTGCAGTATGCAGGATCGGCGTAGGGAGCTGATGAAGTCAGGTTGAAAGCCATCCTTGACGAGAGAAAACTTGAAGTCACTATTCTCCCATTTAGTGAAGCAGATACTGGCCTCCTGAAAAATGGAGTTAACAAACGTCGCACAGGAATTTGAAGACTTGTGCGGTCGTCAAATCTGTCTTGGTGTCAAATGGATTTGTGGGCAGCGTCAGATGGACAAACCCGCACCAGAATTAGATCACAGTAGGGCTTTCATAGAAGAGAACTACAGCAGCCAGCTCCTTCCAACCACGGTAAGATACCAGTTCTCCTCTCCGACTGATATTCCTTGTAGTTACTCTGAACTAGTAACGGCATACAACTTTATCGTCAGTTCCTGTAGTTATTGTTTCCCGCCACCTCCGTAATCTTGATCCGTAAAGTACGACGTTTGTTACGCAGGTTCGTCTTTTGACCGATGGATATACCTATTCAAGTTGGTACTACGTGGGTATGTATCAACGTACATAGGTCAACTGGCTGATGATAGCGGAGAGTCGGCGCTGTTCAGACTAAGCTGTGTCCACCCAGCGGCAACTTTGAATGCTAATCCATAATTAGACTCGGCGCCGAGCGAATTCGACTCAACGCTGGTATGCTGGCGTTCGTCGTGTGTTATTGGGCTCAACGCTGATGTTTTGAGCCAGCGCTGATCTAAATACATCCAGTACAGATAATTACCTGGAAACCTCAGGGGTTGCCAGAGAATTGCACGTATCACTTTCAAACGAACTTTAACATCCGCGCTAACCACATTATCCCGCGGTGAGCAGCATTGTCCAAGCACTGCAGCTCTGGTCAGCGTTTGCACGGAAATACCGGGGGGCAACCTATCGTCAGCAAAACACCAGATGGTGTCTGGAACGTCAGCCCTGTGTCAGCCCTGATAAAGAATCATCAGATACGAACTAAACGGCAGCACAGCTGAGAAATCACAATGGAGAGGTACATATGAACTCTGGAACGCCGACGGCAAGCAATCCAGGAACGTCACATTCCAGAGCCGCCGTTTGGAACTTGGTATCTGACGATTCCTTTCCAGCTTGTATGATGTACGTTTGCGGACAGCGCCGATGAGTTCCCCAGAATCTGACTGACGTTCCGTGGTTGTTGTCAATGATTCCCTGTTGGTGTTGATGACTTTTGCCAGCTCCATCAGATATATGCCCGTCGCCGACAAAACCGGCGTCTGTTTGACGTCGTTCTCCAAATTCAATCAAGTCTGTAGCCACATCGACAACAAGTTCACTAGTTCACACACATCTCGTTGCAACAGCCTAGCCGTCAGTTAGGGGGAGCTGATCCATATCGCAGTTTGTCATGCTCTGCTCGGAGCTACGTAAACGCTGACTATGCTCCATTTCTTCAGGTTTCTTGCCAGCGCTGGCGATAATCTAAACAGCGATGACGTTCTATAATACATTTCTTGAGGGTTCTGGCTGTTTCTTACGAACGCTATTCGATATGTGCTGGCGTTCATATCTACTTTCTTTCCCGTAATTTATCAAGAGAAAATGATACAGATAAAGCTTTCCGAGGTGGTACCATCGTGCCCTTGACAGCGCATCTGTTGAGGTTAATGGTCCAGGTTAATGTTCAAATGCTTCAAAATGCACAGGAGTCGGACGATTGGGAGATAGAAAACTGCAAGGTGCAAAAGCAAGTGGAAGACTTTGGTGAAACGGAAAGGTAATGAACTTTGATAGTGCTGGATTCTGTAATGCGATCTCATACCTAGGTCTAATGATGTATTTTGGAACGGTCAATACCAATTTGTAACCTCCCATTCTTCTCGTCTATGTGCAATCATAGATTTGGTGATATGAAACTTCGATTTTAATTCCCAGCACGTACGTCAATACAAAGTCCAATTGAAAGAATGGAATACCTCCCACAGCGACATGGTGATATCGATAATGCACGGTCTGTTTTCCATCTTGGATTCCGGGTCGGTAAGAGCATCTTCAACGGCAGAGACTATCGGCATGCCACCATCTATCTCCAGCCTTGCACGAGCATCTTGAATATTGAAACTAATATAGAAGATGTTTTCGACGACTTGGCCCAAAGAATGTGGATTGAGAACGAAACAGAATAGGTTGATTCGGAAATATTGTTAGGGATTATTCCAACCATTGTGGAAGTTGGATTCTCATATTTCGAAACATCGTCGTCCGTTAATTACATACATGGCACTCACATCCATATTGAACAGGAAAGGATGACAAGCAGGAAGAATGTACCTGATCAGGACGGACTATGTCAACGGCATTCTGACGTTCAGTATCTTTAGCAACAGTCTTGTCCACATTGGAATCCATAGGTAGGCCATTCTCCCATCCAATTTCCAGATGTTCATCGGGCTTCGAAATCTCCGACCACACGCTCAAGCGTGCTGGCATGGACTACCGGAAGCACATAGACGTGTATGAACATGCCGACTGGCAAGCTTTCACGCGCAGCCCGAGTGGCCGGACCATCCAGGCCAGCGGCTGGGCCGCTCCTTTTGGGATGCCACATACGCCGACTTGTTGTTTGGTAAGGAAACGGCCGGCGCGCCTTGCACGCGGCGGTGGACTGGGTGGGGCACGGGGCTTGCCTGCGGAGGCCCCGCACAGTTGCTGGCCGGTGGGAGCCTCACTCGCGGGCGGCACCGGCGGCCGGTGGGCCAAGTCAAGCCCAGCCCGATGCCGCATGCGGGCACAACCGCGCCGATAAACTGTCTCGCTGCCATGCTTTCCTCGCGGGTTTTTAATGGAAGCAAGGAGAAAAGCGCCCCGGAGCAGCCATGGCCTACCGTGGCGCCGCGTGAGCGCTTGCGCTGGTCTGTGAGCCGCGATGACCGCCTGCAAGCCTCCGCCCGGCGCTATTACCTGCACCGTTATGGCTCGGTGGGTGGGTACCGCCCCCCGCTCGACCTTGCATCAGCTGTATGTGCTCAAACACTTGCGCGATCGCTTTACGTGGGTGGGCGAAATCGTGCACGATACGCCCTCAAGGCATGATGGCGCGGGGAAGACCCACCGCTCGCGCTTTTGGTTGAGCGCGGCACACTGCGCATGCGTCAGCAATTTGGCCACTCATCGAGGCACCTGCGCGGCAAGTTCTCTTAAAGTCCGTTCTGGGAGCAACAGTCCAAAGGAGTGCTGCGATGCGACACATCATGATCGCCGAAAATTGAACTCAACCACACCATCGCGCAATCATGCGCTGTCGCCCGGGCTTTGGTGCGACGTGCGTGACGACATTGTCATCGCACCGGTTTACACCGCGCTGGCAGCGGTGGCGCAAAAGTCAAGCCATGGTGCGGCCGCGCTGGCCGCGCTGGCCGCGCAAGAAATCTTCGATGAACGGCAGGGCGCTTTTACCGAATCACAGCATATAGGGGTGCACAGCACCATATTCATAGCCTTGAGTTAGCCTGAACCTTTGTCAGGCTCTGTATCGGCTTGAGGGATCCAGAGCCATGCCTCTCGTGACAGGTCTGAGGAAGAACCTGTGACAGGTGTTATGTGGTCACTGGTCACAGTTTAATCTACAGTGCCAATGATGCCAATCAGACGGGCACTATTTAAGCAGCAGAATCTGCGACGGGTGATACAACATGCTGCGAGACTGTGCGAGTGCTACAATGTCATCGACTTACCACTAGCAGCTCACGGGCATACAATGAAAGTGAGATCTTACATCTAAACATGGATCCTCTCTACTACAACCGGTACTGGCTGTTCCACGAGTGCTACCTGCTTTACAGGATGCTAATCTAGGTGATTCGACCGATGAGGCTCAGGATCTCACTCGTGCTCCAGAACATGCGGGTGCTTACGAGGTCACAGCATGACGACATATATGATGGGGCGTTATTCCTCAACTCGCATGCTCTATTTGAGCCCCAGAACCTCCGCAGAACCTCTGACAGGTGTTGCAAGGTGATCGTCTAATCAGGACGTGCTTCAACGGGTGATACGGGGCAAGTCAGCTAAACAGATGGTACCTAACATGGGTCCTAATTACTTTACACACGATGGGTGGCTGCCTAACGGCTGCTTTACAGGATGCGGTAACTCTAACTTGAAAGGACGCTGCATGACGGGTGCTGCCAATCTGACGAGTGATACGTCATGGCATCAAAATACAATGGATTCTACCTGTTCAATCCGCGATCGGCGTGTGGACATCCAACTTAACATGAGATCGGGGCGTTCCAGCTTGCCAGGGATGCTACTTACTCTCAGAGCGCCAGTGCTGTCAATCAGACGTACTATTTGAGCAGCAGAATTTGCGATGGGTGATACGAAATTATAGGCTTGACATATTGCGATGGGTGCTACGAGGTTATGTTATAACAGGCATGAGGACATATGATAGGAGGCCAATTCACGGCCGCTTTTTGCGCCGCAGTTTATACTGCGCGAGTTATTGGCGACTTTGAAGCTCCTCCATGGGTCTCCCATGGCGCTGCGATTGATCGATTTTCAACTGACAGAAAAATTAGTTGAGGCTCCCATCGGCGGTGTTCATGGCGAAGTCACTCTACCTCCGTCGGGTGTCTCCTCCGTAGTACGCTTGTACAGCACCGAATTCAGGGACAGGCTCTTCGTGGACAAGTTGGAGACGGACAAGGAGGGTTGTCGGATGATACAACCAAGCTGAGTGCTGTCGCTAGCACGACGTTCAATACAGACGCTTCCGGTGCCGCGGGCGAGCCCTGGATGCCCGAAAACAACCTAAGTGGATTGCGATCGCTCTACGGGATCGAAAATTGAAGGCTGTCCTCAAACTCTGGGACGCCCGAAAGTTTGACGACGAAGCCCAGAATCGAGAGGAAGATATTTACTTGCACTTACGATGGGTCTGGGGAAAATGCATTACTTCCGAGTCCTTCCTTGTGTAAGAAGCTGGGCTAGTTCCTATGGTATAGGATTCTGGGTTTCAACGTTCAACGTTCAAGGTTGAAGACCTATATAGACAGGACTTGACAAAACTTGATTCCTCCCCTTGATATACTTGATTTAATGTTACAGTATCAAATACGTCTGACCACCTCCGATTTCTCTCGTCCATACGCTAACGGTGGTATTTTCCTAGCACGCCCTTAGACGTTTGTGTTTGTGGCTCGTATACATATGCATCGTTGCGTACGTTTATGTTCGTGTTGTACGTTTGGTGTGTCTTTCGATGGTTAAGGTAGGTGAGCAAATGAGAAAAGGGGAGGCGAACCTGGCATATTGCTTTATCAACTGTCATGTCGAGTTGATGATAGTCTGTAGGTCAGCTGGTTTTGATATTGAAAAGGCATACCGCAATGTTGAGTCCAAATCTGGACAGGGCGCCGGTGAATGTCCCTACAATGAGTCAGGGTATGACAAGAAAGGGCGTCGAGAAAGAGGGCACTGGCCAAGTAATGAGCTCCTTCTTTAAGTTCTGTGAAGTTGCGTTTCTTCATTTTTGGGTGTGAACGAGAACTTCAATGGATGAAGGAATTTGGTGTACCGTACTGTCAACTTTGTGAACCTCCGTTTCGCTCCGTTTCCTCGCGCACGGACCACGGTAGCCACAAATGAGCTACCGATTCCTCTTGGCAAATTTACATCTCTTCCCACTGCCGCCGGCGGCAGCCGCGAAGCCCTGCTGGTACTACAGAACCTTCGACGGGACTTACATTTGCCCACCTATGTCTTTTGGAGGAACATCTTCTCTGTATGTCTGAGATGTCACTCCGCAGAGCACAACCACGCCTACTATACTCATTTGCAATACCGTACTTGAAGAAACGGAGCGGAACGGAGTCTCAAAATCGACAGCTCCTTTTGAGAAACACCTTCTTTATAAGAAGAGTTGTAAAGAGAGAATTGTGTGTTTGAGATGTCGCTTTGCAAAGCACAGCCATGCCTATACTCATTTGCAATACTGTACTTGAAGAAACGGAGTGGAACGGAGTCTCAAAAAGTGTCTTCTGGATGAGCGACGGCGACGTCCGCCGCTGGCGAAATAGTTGTGTGAGGAGTGAATTGTTGTTGTCCGTGGAGATGTCGCTTTGGCAAAGAAGAATCCCGCCATTCAACTCATTTGTGGTTACTGTACGTGAGGAAACGGAGGGAAGTGAAGGTTGGACAATGTCTTCGAGGAGTGACGGTGACATCCACCGTTGGAGGAATAGCTGTTGGGAGTGGATTGCTGTGAAGACGTTGACTAGGAAACAATGAGGGCATCCAACGCATCTGTGGTTTGCCATTCGTGAGGGAGCGGAAGGTGCTGCATGTTGGACAACCCTAACCCTGTCTTCTCGAGGAGTGACGGTAATGTCCACCGTTGGCCGAATTCCACTCAATCGGAGATCCGCGGTTAATCTCCGCCAATCCCAACCCACTGCTGACGCCAACACATCACACATAAAACTACCTCTCACACAATAACACAACCCACACAATAACACTAACTAGCTCAGCATGAATGCACATTGTAGTCGCATCTCTGAATCCTTTTTCTTTCTATTGTTTATTTGTTTGGACAACTGGCCGTTTGAGTGACGAGGACCGACCGCGCAATCAAAATATCGGTGGGTACATTCGCTCCCTGTCCGAATTTCCAGTCCACTCTTCAGACTTCAAAGACTAATAGAAGCGAAGCTAATGATATCGGAAACGGTACAGGCCAAGGCATAAGTTTGCCTTCAAGTCATTCCGTACTCCAAACCAATGCTGTGGGCCACAATAATCTCTCTCATCGGAAATTGCTTGTCCAAGTTTGACATCAATTTCAGCCATGTCGAAGGGAAGAAAATACAATTGCCACCAGTCAATGATTACCAAGATAATTGTTACGAGAAGTGCGTCCTTTGCTTGCGGATCGTATTCAAGAATCAATTGCGACGAGGGAAAGTTCTGCTCCAAGACTACAGCGGCCTCAGATTCTAACAAGCTCAGCCCCTTAGGCATCTAGTTCTCTAGTTGTTCCAACAATTCTTGGTCCGTAAATCCTCCTTTAGATCCAGCATGGACCGTCAACGGACACTCTACAATCGATTGCGGAGTTATCGACGATAACAAGTTCGTTTCCATGAAACCAATCTTCTTCAAGCTGAATATTCCAACGATCCGGCGTCAGAAGGGCTTTGATACGGTCTGGAAATCTATGAGAAGGATAAGAAAGGGCTTCTGTATATAACATATGGTCCTTGTTTTTGAAGGGATGAGGAAGAGAGGCGAAATTTGATGAATCTGCAACGCGCATGATAGGAGAAAGCACACCAGGATGTCTATACGCTCTTCTCCTTCATGTCAGACGAAGAAAGCATCACTGACGAAGCAATTCGCTGTCATTCATTCTCTTTCAGTCGCTACGACACCTTGGAGTCAGATTACAATGGGTTTTATGAACCATTGTCAGTACTGGAGTACAACTCCATGATTATGCTTCTTGTCGATTACCTTACGAAGATGGCACGGATCACTATCACTTACTGTGGACGCAGACGCAGTGGCCACGTTCTATTTCGATAACATTCCAAGGTACCACTTCGAGATACCAAGTTCACTTCCATAAGTTTGAGGACGCTACAAAACTGGCATTGGGTACGGATTTAATGATGCCAACGAGGTCCAATCCCGAAACGACGGGAGACTAGACCCGGCAAATGTCATTATGCGTTTTGCCAATAGGAATAGCCCCAACAAATTGCTTTTATTCGATTCGCAATCAATTATTCTATATCTTGCGCTTCAGACTTTACCAGACAGAGCCGTCGAAGATTTAGACAATCTCGATTCTAGGATTTCCACGAGAATTGCATTCTAAGCCTCCGCAGTTGGCTGCCCAAGATGCACTTGATCCGATCATTCAGCACAGACAGAACAGTTCTGTCAACCGGAAGAATGAAGATGTTTTTGAAAAAAATTCATAGAGCCTGATGCCGGCTGGACTCGAAATATACAGTATATGATACAAATCGTGCATATTGTCCCCAAAACGGCTTTTTTACGTTAAAAAATTGGAGCTGAACTCGGAAAAAAGGCTTTGGCCGAGACTAAGCCCGAAAAAATGGCTCGAGCCTGATGTAGGCGCGAAAAAAACGAGCCGAGATGCGGTTTCGGGCACGGTTGCCAGAGACGGTGACCTTTCATGAAGAAGAACGAATGTTCCCTTCTCCTCTCTTGTCTTAGGAATGGCTGTTGCAAGTTGTGACTTATCAGATACAAAGCAAGAGCGGCTTTTTGATCAATCATCACTCCTGATTTAGTGGGTCGGGAGCATCCTTCAACACTCCACAGCAGTTCACTTGTGTGAGTCGAGTTCAGAACATACCCGAATCGCGATACTCCTTTGCTCCACATTCAAGACTTCAGATACAGTACAATGGAGTTCGCGGCAGGAAAAGTCATGTGTTGATGGGATTGGATGAAGGGCTTCGTTGGAACAACAGTCAGAGAGGAAAACTAGTGTCTTATCACGAGTGGAAGGAGCAGATGATGCTGTGTCGGACGTTGTTGAAGGAGCTTCTAAAAATCTGACGGAGTCAAACTAGGAGGAGGGCGGGTGGAATTGTTGTGAGTAATGAAGTTAAGGTCTCTGTCAGGACGCGCGGGACGACCACAATGATATTCTTCCTCAAGTTTCTCTCTAGTAATAATAATAGTCTTCCGTCCCTTTAATCTGGTCTAATTCCCGTGCAGGGAGGGTGCTTAGAAATCCATCTGAGCTGGACTTGATCTGACGGCGACGCCGGATCTGACTACCGCACAAGTTCAGTGCGACGTTTATTAAATACATTTTTCAAGGGGTCATACCCGTGGATGGGCAAAGCGCGCTTGCTGGCAAGGATCTCAGAAACTCTCTCACCGAAGCTTGCATAGCAATATCTCACGACAGCTCTTGCAGAAATTTAGGGAGGCTGACGAAGGAATGTACAGCGGCAATCAGTGACTGGTGATTTCGGCGTTTGCATTTTGCCGCAAGGGAGTCACCAGGATCACATGTATCAGTAGGCTGATAGTTTCACATTTCCGGGAATATCTATTGCTGCCTCAAAATGTCAAGACGATACCCGCGTCGTGACTGTTCCTTGTCTCTACATATATGCCATCTCACCAGAATTGTTAAACACTTCTTGGATAAGCATTATCAATGTGCCAGTCAAAACCTCTTCGAATTCATTATCGCTATATCCAGTCTTTCGTCCATCAACAAACTAGCAAGCTAGCTCCACAGTAACCGTCATAAGGTTTCATATTCGCCAACGGTTATGAGTCAAACGGCGATTATGGTCATGAGATGTGGGTGTGCTGGACGTTCAGAGTCTTGTAAGATCACTTGAATAGTCAGATATAGAAAATAGAGTTAAAATAATCAGACTCATCAAGGAAAGCGTGTCAGAGGGCAACTTCCAAGTAGAAATAAGTACAAGAAGTACATCATGATACGATGCGAGAGAATGGCAGGGCTCGTTTAACTCCTGTTTACCTATGCAATTCATGACGATATTGAAAGCCAAGAATGGCTAGGCCGGGTCAGACTGTCTGGACCATTCTATTTAAGGCTCGCCAGCCAAAGCAAGAAGAAACTGGTGCTGTATTTGTGTGACGATCCATTGGCAGATATTCCACACCTGAAACTTGACCCTTTACTTTTCTCCATGCCAACATATCGCGCACTACCCCCTCCAGCACTTCTTTACTTGAAGGCCGGACGATCACCAAGGCGAGCCGGGGGCCAGATTCCGCATTTGCAACCATGTGACACAGCACCCCCAGATCAGAGTTGGGGTTCTCATCCAATTTGGGAGTCTCGGCCGTTGGACGCGTTTCCACCGCCTGTAAGGCTGATTTATGTAGTCTAACTGTATAGCTCATGCATCGGACCGAACAGCACACTCAGGCTCCATCACAAACTTTCCGTTCTTAGGGAGAGGCCTGGAGAGCTTAGGGGGTGGGATTTCAGATGGTGAAATTGCTGAGTTGTTCCAGTCTTCCTTGTCTTCGACTCTCCTTCTGGTCGATGTCAATGTGCCAACCTTTTTCTGCTTGAACCTCACCAACAACTTGTCTTTGAATCGGAGTGTTGTTCTCTGTCCATGTACAAGCAATCTGTTTCTTTCAAGCCCATGAGATGCCGAGCAATTCAAACGGAAGCAATATCTGGTATTAAATTGTCCGCCAGTATTGTCTCAACTCAAGTTTGCTTCTGTAAATGCAGAGAGGCCAAGATTGAGACTATTCCAGCTGATTTATGAAATGGAATAAGCATTTTCATGTTTGAGATGGTGGAGTACATACCTTGCGGCTTTGAGATGTGTCTCAGTAGGTTGGGCCAAAAGCTGAGATAGCTGAGATACGCTTGAGATGTGCCGCAAGAATACTGCCATGATTGAATGTTCCAAGAGTTTTAGGTTTGCTAGTTTGCCCTCTGGTTTGTCGTTTAGAAGAGATAAACAGAAATCCAAGTGTTTTTGCTGGTGCCAGTGGAGGATTTTGCATCTGAAACGAGTGACGATACGGCCTATGTTTAACTAAACCAGGGATCGAGGCGACTTGCGAAAGTTTTCAGTTTATTCTTGTCCGCGGTAAGGGATCTTCTACTACTTCAATCTCCTCCAATATACATCTCTTTAAGGGTGCTATCGCGCCATCCCACCCTTGGAGACGAAAAAGGGCATCACAGCCGGTCGGCCGTAACCCATTTAACCCGGTGTTGGATTGACCTTTAGCGATTTGCTCCATGTAACTGCCAGCGTTGATGAGATAGCCGTCACATCTACACCATCTTCATAGGGATATGCATATCCTCAGCACCATATAGGACGGAACAATTAAAACCATTAAAACCAACCTTTTAACCCATCAACGAAGACCTATTACCTCTTAAATATCAACAGCAGTCGTGACTGCTATATGGAACCTAAACCTGACGAAGCGCACATATTCCCTAACACTCCCACTTGTAGCTTCGTATAATGGAGATGCTGTTGCGATTTCCCGAACAGGTAATAATACATCCAATCTGATATCCATCTCGATTAAATCATCCCTGATATCGCTTCTCATTCCAATGAAGATATGAATTATAGAAATATTCTCCAAACAAAAACATTCAACATTAAAGCTTCAACTTGAAATAACTCCCACTGACATCGCATTCTAGCTAGCGAGTCATTCCCATGCGAGCAGCGCAGCGCTCATGTTTTTCACGAGAGAGGGCCTTCATAAGACTGTCCGCAGTCATTTCTTCGGTAGGAATTGTACCCAGATGATTTTGTCTTGAATAGCTTCTCGAACGAAATGATGGCGAATATCAATGTGTTTGGCTCTAGCGTGGGATGTGCCATTTCTGGCAAGTTGGATGGCACTCTGGTTGTCCGAAAACAAATCCGTAGGTGTGTCAGGAGTGGAGTTCGATTTCGCAGTACCATTGCTATGTCCAAGTTCAGAGAGAAAGGTGCGCATCCATTTGAGTTCTTTGGTAGCATCGGTAAGAGCCATATCTGCTTCCATCGTAGATAACGCAACTGTAGGTTGTCGGTGACTTTCCATGCAACAGCGCCATTGTTGAGCATTACCACATAGCCTGTAGTAGAGCGTCGAGTGTTGATATCATCAGCCCAATCTGCATCTGAATATCCTGTGAGGCCCATTGGCGGAGGACGATAAATAATCCCATAAGTGAGAGTTCCTTGTAGATATCGAAGTACACATTTGGCTGCATGCATATGCTTGAAGGATGGTTTGGCGAGGAATTGTGATAGCTGACCAGCGGCGCACATAATATCAGGACGAGTAACACAAGCGGCAAACATTAGGCCTCCCACTATACTGGCATACTCTGTAGAATCGGCAAGAGCTTCGTCATCTGTAGCTGCAATGAGTTTGACTGTCGTATCGAGTGGAGTGTGAACTGAATTGCATTCTGCCATATCGTGACGAAGGAGAAGCTGCTGTAGGTAGTGGTTTTGATGGATTTTGATTGATCCGTCACTACCATATTCGATTTCCATATCCAAAAACTTTTTCGCAATTCCAAGATCTTTCATATCGAATCGTTCACTGAGAAGTTGCTTAATGGTCGCAATGTCTTCATCATTATCGCCAGCAATAAGAAGATCGTCGACATAAAGAGCAATATAAGTCTTTTCGACGTTATCGTTGGTGTGAACGAAGATGCAGGGATCTGCTGTACATTGTTGAAACTTGAAGTTGACAAGTGCAGAAGCAATGGTCATGAACCATTCTCGTGGAGATTGCCTTAGGCCGTAGAGTCTTTCTGAGCAAACAAACATAATCCTCCTTTCCTGGCACAACAAATCCTTCAGGTTGTTCGACGTAGACTTCTTCTTGAGGAGAAATGCTGTATTGACGTCCATTTGATAGAGTTTGGCATTCTTGCGACCTGCAAGAAGAGAGATGAGAGTGCGAATAGAAGTATACTTTGCAACTGGAGCAAAAGTTTCATCATAGTCTTCCCCCCATCGTTGGGTATAGCCTTTAGCACAAAATCTTGCCTTATACACTCTACAATCCTTAATCCTTAATACCCAACGAGATTTGACAACTTTCGCATGCTTCGGCCTAGGCACTAAAGTCCAAGTCTCATTTTTCATGATTGAATCATATTCTTTTTGAATAGCTTCTATCCATTTCTCTGCATCGGTAGCTTGAGTAGCTTCCCAATGTGAACGAGGCCATTTCCACGATGAGGTAGTGCCATTTGCGATAGCCTTGAGAGCACGAGCGAAGTTGCGACGAGTACGACGATTGAACTGTATAGGAGGAGCTGGTAAAGTACTACATTAGATGGAGGCGGCTGTACAACGATCTCATCATAAATAACAGAAGCCGCATTAAATATATCAGCAGAAGAATCAGAGTCGTTGCCAAAGTCGACGTCAGGCTCAGAAGTTTGGACTCCAACTTTCGTTGTTGTAATATCAACGTGATCGCTGAAATTATCAGAAATAAGAATTTCGTCAGTCTTTCCAGGAGCATGTCGAATATCCATGAACTGACTTTCATCGAAGATAATATCGCGACTAGACTTGACCGTTTTGAGCTTTGGATGATAGATACGATAGATGCCGCGTGAGTCGTAGCCAACAAGATATCCTTTCATTGCTTTAGGAGCCAGCCTTACTCGTACTTCCTTATCAATATGTCGATAAACTACACATCCCCATTTGCGAACATGATCGACAGTAGGTTTCCTTCCATACCAAGCTTCGTGAGGAGATATACTATCCAACGTCCTATTTGGAAGTCGATTGTGAATATGGCAAGCGGCGAGCAGAGCTTCAGCCCATAATTCATATGGTGCGCCAGCAGAGTCCTTCATTGGACATGCCATATCAAGCAAAGTGCGATTGCATCGCTCTGCTACGCCGTTCGACTGAGGAGAATAAGCTGCAGTAGGTTGATGATCAATGCCAATAGATTTCGCATATGAGATCATATCTCCCATATACTCTGTACCGCGATCTGTACGTAATGCCTTGCTCTGATGTCCAGCTTGACGTTCCGCCCATGCCTGATATTCCTTGAATGCATTGAGAACTGTTACGGACTTCTTGTTGGGAAGGATGTAGATTCGAACCATCCGAGTAGCATCATCCGTAAAGGTTAAAATGTATCTGCCGCTGCCAAGAGATTATCCCAGCGGAGACCCCGCTCGGAATTCAGAAACCAATTGCCACTGGCAACAGAGATGAACTTTTGAAGCCAATGACCCCTGAGAGGAAGAAGTGAAACTCGTGACTGTCGTTAAGTATCACTTGTCTTCGTTTATTGACCTTGTATTGCATTATTCGACTTGGACGGTAAGTTACGGTTATCTGGAGCGATGTTTGGATTTGGACGTTCCTATAGAGAATGAGTGTGACGTTTCGCCTCTTCGTTTCTCTTCCGTATGCCGTTTCGTTGGCACCCCTTTACGGTCGACACAGCGGGGTTCGGGGGGATACGAACACAACTTGGTTGAGGATAAGCTGTAGATTTCGTGATGTTGGGCCTGCAGGCTTGGATGAAGAAGCAGACTGAGCTGCGCAAGGTGTTGTTCAGGCGGTGGAGTCGGGAGTTTGAGAAACAGCAGATTGAGCAGGACGTTGCGCTGGTGCTTGAGGACGGCTGATATTAGAGCTGTCAAGGGAAGTTGCAAAACTGACGCTGCGGTTGCCGGTGGCAGTGCAGCATTTGAAAGAGAGTACGATTAAGACGTTCCGCAATGCCGTTGGAGACGGATGAGTAGCTTAGTCTGTAGCTAGTAGTGGTTTCATGAGTGATTCATTGCTGATCGAAGACTGCCGCGGTATGCCGGTGAACACTTTTCCTTGATCCATACGAAAGAATTTAAGTATATGCCAGATTGATTTTGGACAAGAAGGAGCCGTCGTTTGAGAATAGCGAGAATAGTTGCAGATTTCTCCTCGGCCAGAATGTGAAGCGAGAGAATGGATCCATGAGAGTAAGGACATATTGACTGTCGGAAAGGACTTAGGCTTGATGTCACCGCAGAGATCGCAGAAGACTCGGAAGAGTGGTGATGGTGCTGATTGAGTAACAGGAATGCCTGGCGATTTTGCGTGCCGAGAACACCTTCAGAGAAGTTTATAGTGACGGTAGTGAATGCCAAGGATAGCTAATCGAGCTGCGGAGGCATGTCCGAGATGTTGGTGCATCGGTTGTCCGTAAGAAGATTACTTGCGTAGACGTTGATCTTGACATTGATGACTGGAACCAGGAACCAGGATCCGAGTGCAATATTGCGGGGCGGTGATCATTCGTGATGACTTAGGTGCATTGCGGCCTGAATATAAGGAAAGACAGCGATATTGCCAATGGACGTTGCTGTGGCCTGTGTGACGATTGTATTAGTTGCACCAAGGATTGGAATTAACAGAAGAATTGTTGCGAGAGCCAAATGAGCGCTTGGGATTACAGTTGCCGTTACTGGAGCTGATAAGGTTACGATGGTTAAAGTGATTACGATTGTTGTAACATCCCTGGATTGTAAATTTCCAGAGGCCCAGAGCTCATTGCGGTTGCTGTTGCTGTTGCTGTTGTTTTGAGAAGAACCCGAATTGCGATTGCCGTTGTAGTTTCGATAGGGACGATTGAAGTTGGTACGATTGTTGAAACTATTTCGAGCATTGAGAATATCTAGGACTTTGGATGTAGAAGTGGGAGGTTCAGTGATCGCAGAATCTTGCCGGATATGCGAATTGTAGTTAAGTGTGTATCGGCGTAGACCCAGGATTTGCCGAGGTAAGTGATGAAACGTTTCCGATCTTCGTCTTCAATTGGATTGCCTAAGGGGAGGAACGTTCGGGATTTGGGAGCTTGTTGCACAAGGACTTGGGAGAGAAATAGCGCCGAATTTCTGAAAGTGCTAATCGATGGAATCAGACGTGCCGAAAGTCCATAAGTTGTCCTTTGTAGAGTCACGAGGCAGAAGCGTATCGTTGTTCAAGAGATGTCGGTGCAGTTTCGAGGCCGTGCTTTTGTTCGTACGGAATAGTAGCTTTGAAAGGGCGTGCACTGGCGATGATAGTTGGCTCGAGGACGAGGTTAGGATGTTGTTCGTCTTCGCGAGGAGTACGTGCAGGACGTCAAGCCTCTGTCTTCGAAAGCATCACGGACATCAGATGCCCCAAGCGAGGCAATAGCTACTACATAGGTATAAGATGGCGAGAATCGATTGGACTTTCTCCTCCAGAGTGGATAAGATATCCCGGTGACCAAGTAGTTTGAAGTCCTGATACCCGAAATGACATGAATGACATGTTCTTCCGCAAGTGTCATACCTGGGCTTCCAGAACAGCAGAGATGTTGGCAACGTGTTCCTCGAGGGTCTTCGAATACACAATTATATCATCCATATAAGCCAGAGCGAAATCCCATCACATACTGTAGATCCTAGGATGACATCGATGGCACGCTGAAAGTGCGCTGAAGCTGTTTTCAGACCGAATGGGACTCGATTAAACTCAAAAAGACCAAAGCACGTCGCAAATGCGGCCAACTTCTTGGAAAGAGCAGCAAGGTCCATCATCATTGCTACGTTCACGATCCCAAAGAGTACAATAAGCGAGATCGTTGCCCAAAGTGTTGTCTGGAAGGTACCTGGCTAGACTTGCCCCGAAACCTTTCTAACCTGAGTAGATGAAACGCAGCGTGAAATGCTTCCTATTTGCGATAGAGGTCGCCGTCTCATCGTCATCTCTCGAAACTCAATGATTGAAACCTTTGCGTTAGATCGCAGCTTTGGTGGAAACGAAGGTCGGGCTCATATCGACTATACTACCCTTGGAGAAACGCTCTTGACATTGCTCGGTCCTTGCATCTGTGAAGGGAAAAAATGGTTCGTGGTTAATGGTCGGGATAAACGGTTCCATCCAGTTAATGCTAGCGACCACATACAATTCCACCATACTTTGATCATCTCCATTTGCTCGGAGAAGCGACATCCAATGGGCGAAGAAACCTTCCAGTGTCCACCTAGTAAGATGGACAAACCGGCCACCTTTGACCACGAAGAAAAAGCACAAAGTGAACCGAAGAAGACCATGGATCTCCATACCACTGCTTCGTTGATCGGCCAACTCGAAGGCCTGCACATATCACTCAGTACCCTTCGTCTTCATGAATACGTAAGGGACGGAGTGCTGACCTTGTATTCCGTCATTCGCACTTACCGAGATGGAGATAACAATAATATATACGGTGGGAAAGAGGGTATCTTCCGATTCTGCAGTAGTTGGGTTATCTCCGCTTGTACACCCGTGATAACGACTAGTAGGAAATCCCCAACCCTGAAGGCCAAACGCAAAAGGGTTACGCGTGTTTTCTGTCATTGCTGCGCGTATTCGTGTCAGTGCCTTATTCGAAAGCTGAGAAAGACCGTCTCCTCAAGATGATCGCCGTATTCACTCGTTTCCCACCAGCTATCCGTGCGTTTTACACAATCCTGAACCAACATATCCCCCTCGATGAAGAGCGAGCTGCATTAGTACAAGCACTCTTTGAATTTGCAAAGCAGTTCACACCCGTCGAAGTCATGGTTATTATGGATACAAATCAAAGCAGAATCTTCAAATTGATGAGATCTGTATTTGGTTACCTCCACCAAGAAGCGACGAAATGTTTCAAAAGGGACATATCTAGAGACCTTCCATATCTTGCAGCATTCAAAACCATCTCACTCCACTGTTCAATCGCGCAAGAGACAGTTGTCGATGCAGTCGAATTGTCCAATAGGTACGGAATTATGGAACGAGGTTTCGCAATAGAATACTAGACGGAACTTCTCCGAAAAACTACCGATTAAATATATCATTTTCACATCATAGAGGACATAGAATGTACTGGCTTGAGCATACTCTCAGGCTGACGTTTGAGGAGAGTGACCCATTGCAAAACTCCCGTTGATGCATACTACAATGATCCAACCGACCTAGTTCTTGCACCTATCACAGTTGATGCCCAGCAAATTTGCAACACTCTTGCATTGGGTCCGTTTGCAGTAATAGCCCCAATAGATTTGAGACACGGCTCGCGCTCGGTCCTAACTCTTGACGCACAAGGTTTTCTTGCCATTTTCTTGGGCTGTAAGCCATGTGTAGAACCACCAGTCAAGTAAATTTAAACGCAGTCCATTGGGCTTACTCTTACTTAGTACAATGCTCTTTTGTCCATTGAGTGGTGATCGCTATGTCAATACAGCAATGGTCGCCCAATCTCTCGCAAGACTCCGAGAGACTGAGCCAGAAGACTTTTTCTCTCGGTTCAACTCGCTTAAAGGAACGAAGTCTACTGAAGCAGAACCTTCATCAGAAATTATTATGATCTGTTTGGATACTAGCAAAAGCATGGAAGAGGATGCAGACTTCCCTGATATGAACGGAAGCAACGTTTCTACTGATAATCACGAGTCTGAGGAGAATTCTGAGGAGCCAATGCTCCCTGAGAGCGGTATAGAGTGGTCGAGTGAAGTTCAAGGTATTCTAACTTTCTCATTCCTAATTCAGAACATCTTTCAAAACGCAATTACTTTTGGGACATCCTCGGGATTATCAAGCTTGCGACCTGTACGTAATGGATGACTAGTGGCACAGGACATCTTGGCTGACCTTGTCACTACTTACGTCCAAATGGCTAGAGCATTGATAGAAGCCAACCGTAATTGGCAGTTGGCAGACCTTCAATTGCTCGAGTTCATCAATTGCATGAGCAGGGATCTGATGAAAGCAAGTTTGGCCGAATATCTTGTTCAGCAGTTCACAAGTAAAAGGACAATTGCCGAGGCAGGTCCAGTTCCAACTTCCGACCTCCGTGTTTTGGGTGGAACCATTCCAAGGGTTAAACCTCTGAAAGAAAAGGCTCTGACTTGCTAGGAATTCGTCTGTCCTATCACTGGAAATCTGTTGAGAGGTATGCTCCTGATTGACACACGGCTTAGTAGATCCCGTTGTTGCCAAAGATGGTCACACTTATAAACGTGAACCATTTGAAGAATGGTATCGCCAATACAGGTCTAGTCCATTGACCGGCCTATCGATGGATTCTGGAACTCGCAGAAATTAAGTCGTTCTAAACCGTATCCTACAATGGGCCTCTGGAAAATCACCGAACTTGGAGGCGAATATTCCTCACAAAAGAAAGTCGGATGGTATAGATGATGTGTGGAAATTGCGTCTATGCTACGAGCAGGATATTTATATCGTGGAAATTCCATCAAACAGCTCGCTTTCTTTTCTGACCGAACTTGTCTTTCGTTGTTTGAATATGAAAGAGCCAACTTCAATCACACATATCGGAGTTTATCACGGAAGCACGCACCTCACTGGTTACGATAGCACCTCCTTAAACTCCACCGCCATCAAAGATGGAGATTCTTTGAGGGTAGTGACCACAGCGGTGGCACAGCCAACTGTCAGATTTTATGGTTTGAATTCGATGTATTTGGTTAAGTTGTATCACGGCCCTTGTGATAAGGCACAAGCATGTTTTTGGGTGTCAAAGGATACGGAAGCATCATTGCTTTCATTACTGATTCGATACTGGCATTGGTCTGAATCGGACCTCATTGCAGGAGTCGTCTTCCCATCTAAGCTAGAAGTGTAGATACCAAAGACCACATCAGAGGATTTCCTTGAGAGATACTGGAGTTTGAACACTTTCACCTCCCTTCGAGATGTCATTCGAGACTATGCTGTCGAAGGTTGGCTGAACAATGATCCAATTTTTGAAAAGCCACAATCTCAACATAGTACGCATTCAATTTGTATATTCTATTTATTAGCGTCCTGATTTTAGATCGGACTTCCAAAGTCCACAACACTTTAAAGATATTGCTTCATGATTATCGAAGCCCCAAAAGTATAAAGGCCCAAACAGCATCATGGCAACGGGTGAATTTGAGGGCGAAATGACATCCAACTTGAAGAGGGTATCGATGGCATCCTTGATGTGTTTCTGCTTATCTGACGATGTGCGGTAAAGTTGCGGAGAACGAATACCTGTAAAACCCCCATGAATATCCATCTCAAGGTTCAAACTTCGATTCCACCCTTCCTACTCTTCCCTCTGGACCAGCGAAGACCTTGATATGCTTCCTTCAACATTTTCAGAATCGCTCTCCTTTGACTTCTATTTCATTTTGGATTAATATCCCACTTCAAATCTGAACTCAGACGTTGAGACAGATGGCGTGGAAATCCACTCCCTTTCAGGTGTGATGCTTGAAGCTGAAGCTGCTCTCGCTCATGTCGCCAATCGACTTCCCGCTCTCGTCCCAAGACCATCCCAATCGAGAACGACGACTTGACGTTGAGCATTATCATAACCTCGTGGAGTTTGCTCGTCGTGACGCTGGTCACCGGATCGGAAGTGTAGTACATGAACTTGGCGAACCAGTCGTCCTAGAGAACAGACGCAGGGCAACGAGGGAGCAGAAAGTTTGCGGGCATTGATCGCCTTCGGACCAGTAATCGAGACCCTCGAAAGAAACTTCCCAGGAACCAAGGCGACATGGTGCCAGCCTCCAGGTGGAGACCGCCCGGTGCTACCGGCCCAACGCCTCTTGGGGAGTCAACACTTGGCAGATGGTCAGATCCAGGAAGACGTGTTTGAACTCAGGGACTCGATGTATCGTCGAGCAAGGACGAGCGGTCATGGCTAGTACGGAAGAAGATGATGTTCGGGAAGAAGAGTACAAATGCGTTCTGGTTATTCACGGAGGTGTGTCGAGAGATGAGGTAAAGGAGTTAAAGTTAATATTATATCTCAGATGAAACGTCTCGAATCATAAATGCTGTCGCAGAGCAGTCCCAAGGGGGACGGGTACGCGAGTGACCCAAGATAGAATAAGTGGATCTCATAGACATCACCATAAGTGCTGAAACATCACAGTGAGTGCGAGAATCTCACGGTGAGTGCCTAGGCATCACCATAAGTGCTGGGACATCACGTAACCCTCGCCGTAAATGCGAAGATCTAAGCGAGAGGACCTCAAAGGAGGTGCTCAGCTGAGAGTGACTTGGAGTATTGGCTTCCTACGAATCGACTACATTATCATGACCATTCAACTCACTGGCTGAAGCGTCGTCAATTCCCGGGATCAACTTATCCGCCAATTCGCACTCCAACCATCTCTTTCCCTCTCCAGATTCAAAGACCGACATACTCTGAGCATCTTCCTCTGGGTCAAAGTCCAAGTCTGGCGCTTGGCCGGCTCCGCGCATGTTCGCCAGCACAGCTTGCTTAAAATGCTCCATCAGGAATGCATAAGGCGGAGCTGGCAAAGTTTGACTTGAATTAAAGCGGACAACGTGCCGGTCATAGAGGTTTCTGAAGAGGCCGTCATCGTAAAAGAAAACTACTTGCATGGTGTTCTACTGTCACAATCGTTGAAAGCCTATGATACCGGATTGATTGAAACGGCCCATTTATCCCACAGTACATGGAGGCCTGCGTTCAAAATGAGTCCATTTTGCACAGTGTCGATACTAAGATGTTGTTCACCCGGTTCGAGATATTGAATCATGTTGTTATTGCTCCACTAGTACAAATTAGCGATCTAGGCAAGTCGAGAGCGGCGTGAAAACCCATGTATAATGACTCCGAGATATAATATGACATGCCTCCAGGTTGACAAACAAGAAGCCGGGATTGACGCGTGTAATCACGCAAACTTCATCTCGCTCGCGGACTCGGTCTCGAAACCTAGCAGCCTGCAAAAGTCAGCGAGTTTCACGCACAAGTCAGACCCCGATTACTGCGGGGCTTCCTCTAGAAATGTTCCGGTCGCGAGCTGTTTCCGGTGTAAGGGTGACGGAAATATAACGAGTGGAATCATCTGTGAATTAACTACGAAATAATCAGAGAGAGAACCTTGAGCAACGACAAAATAATTGCCGATGGGCACCATTGTATTATCGCAAGGCAAGACGAGCCCACTGTCGTGAAGGAGTGTAAACTGACCATTTCTAGGGGCGGAGAAACAGAGTTGGAGACAGAAATAGAACTCTTGGCCAGTGGTCGACCCTAGTTGCATCATTCCGCCTACTAGAACAGGCTGGGTCAACTGGGGAACATTGGCATCGAACACGGAGACATTGCGGGGATATTGACTTTGTCCAGGCATGAGTGGACAGCTAATGTCGATCTGATACCACTTCACGTACGGCTCAGAAGATCGCCACAACCCAGTGACGGTTGCAGAGTTGATTTACGGACTGCAATCAGTCACGGCGACTGCTTGTACTTGTGCTGGCAGTAGGAAAAGAGCGACGTGCCGTTTCTTTCGTGTTCGGAAGTAAAATCTCGCTCGTCCCTCAGAAATCCCGCTCTCTGATTGGCCAATTTGTTTCGAAAAAAACCACCGCTCGAAAGCGGAGTTGCTGGATCTTGGGCCGGATCGCGGGTCAGCAGCGGGGTCATTCTTGCCAGCGCTACAGCGAGAGGACATAGCAAATCGATGGAGTAAGCATGTCGATGTAGGTAGTCACAGTAAAAATGCGAACGAGGTGTTGACTGAGCCCAAGTCTGAGCGAGGTGCTGAAGAGTAACTTTGAGCCTTGAGGAGTATGGTATCCGGACTTTTGCACTATGTCGCAATGCGTTGCGGTGGGTGGACGATCCCCTCCGAGACCCACTGCGGCCAGCTCGATCAGATCTTCATTCCCGAGTTGCCGGATATCGAGGTCTCCCCCCACGAGAGGGAAGGTGCCATGCCACTTCGTCACGATTAGTATCTTACTCCACTTTGAAGGAATTGTGCCCGGATAACCTGACTCCCAATCAAGACTATAGCAACCTCGTTTACTGCGAACCGGTCATGTTCGGGGCAACGGCCACCCCTCAGCAAGCAAGGAGAGTAACCCATTATCGAAACCATCCTCAGCTTCCCAATCTCAGATCTGGTTCCTGGTACTTCGTAACCTCTCAATGGATAGTGAGGATTACACGGCTATAGGTTGGCAAGAGCCAGTAGTAGTTGAGGCGAACCCGTCATGCGCATCGAGACCGATATGCAGATTGACCTAGGAGTGGACTCTGGGGACATGAAGGAGGGAGGTCTGGTCGCGCATCACAAACAGGAAGGGTGCCGGCAGAGGAGTCCATAAAGAAGATATCCGAGTCACAGGACTGGGAATCGGCTGCGCCAGGACATTTTCAACCAGGATAACATGAAAGTCATTCACAACTTGAGGACAAGCAAGTTGGACTGGCAACACTAGAGGTTCATGATCGTCATGATGTTCAAAAATGGGCCCATGCTGATCATCGTGTTGGGACTGATTGTCGGGTGCCCCGCGAACTGCAGGAACTGAAACTCGTTTGTAGACTGAGTGGTCCTGCTAAGACAGTCGGTTATAATTTTCCTCATCGAGTTGAGGGGTGTTCTACCGGATACATATAGTGTCCACTGGCCCCGTGAACTCTCACTATCCCTCGCGCTGATTGCCCGGACTGCCTTGATTGCCTCCAGGAAATACCTAAACCTTTCTGTTATCTGTCACATCTGGACGTAGCTCGCGAGTAGTGTTCATTTGGTAGGCGAGGATCCACACCAGGATGAAGGTGTGCATGTCGACGGGTGGCACTCCGGAAGAATAAAGAGCACTAGACACCAAGCAATAGCCACAGAAATACGAATGATTGAGACTCCACAGAAGTCAGAACATGCTAATTTAGCCTCTTGATACAAAGCCCATACGGACGGAGGTCCTTCTCTTCAGACTACCAATAATCACCAAACTTCTGAATTGTATCAGGATTCACCCTATTCTGCACACTCAGTCTGCCAAACCCTTCACGAAAATAGGTCAAGTGGTCGCATACTATCAATTTGACTGGACAGGTCAGTCAGATGTCAGTCAAAGCTAACCAAGAGTAATACCTTTATGTTTCTGTTCAAGTTTCCCTCGCTGGTCCTCAGATGAATAAAAATTTCAACGGCGTCCCAATATTCTGGTGCCACAATTTTATACCTCACGCCATCATCAGCCGAAAACTCTTTCAGCAACTTCAACATTAGGAGTGGAATAAATCCCGAGTTCCCAATGGAGCGATTGTCGGATAGTAGCCCTATAGATGATCGATCCTTTGATTATGGGATCCACAGATCGTGATCCCGTGGATTGTTCAAAAGTTGGATCGTGAGTCTGATCGATTCCACCATCGTACTTGAATCGTTTCTCATCTGATAATCTGAAACCTTCATCTGAAATTGACTGGACCTGGGTTAAGGAAGTGTGACTACGGGTGCAGATCAACGTTCTTGCTAACACTTAAAAAGCTCAGCAAGTCTGAGACAATTGAAGAGTCGTGCAATAACGTTTGATCTGTTTTCAATCCACCGGACAGCAGAGTAAGTTATATCGTCTCCGCCTCGCGATTCGACCTATCTCTTTTCCCCCAGGTTGCCTCGCTTCATAGAACTCACTCATCTCACCGTCATCCAACGAGTCCAGAAAGTCTGGAGACAATCCTAATCGCCCCATTCCAGCCACAGGGACGGCGGTAGTTGTGGTTACAGCGTTGAGTGTGCCTTTGATGTAGGTGAAATCAAAGTGGTAGCGCGCGTCAAGGAAATTTGCATCCAGGAATAAACTTGGAGTTGGATCCCCGCCGCCTGCCATCCTGAGAAGTTAGAACTACATAGATCATGCATCCATTCACAATGTTGTATTATGATAATGTCTGATCATCACAGTGTTGTTCACCATTGAAGATGAGCGGTCCATATCAGGCGGAAAGCCTCTTCAATCTGAATCTTCCGCTTCAATAAGTCGATTCCTTCAAAGCTGTAGGCTGTGAAAGGGTTGCTTGCTTCGATACCGGGTTCAAACCTACATAGTTTCGAAGCAATTTGTATACTTCAAATCGAGCAAATCGGTCCTATATTTCCCATAACAAGGGCTGTTTTTCGTCGAGTCGATATTCAAGCAGCCAGATATCGTGTCGAGTACGATTTAACTTTGAGATTAAGTCAATCGAGTCCGTTTGCATTCAATCTGACAGAACGACTGGTAACTCGCATAGAAATATGTATATCGAATCGATCGGACTCGACCCGATATTGTAATCTTGTGACTGTCCAGGGTTCGAATTGGAGATCAAGAGGTTGGGAATCTCAGTTGGAAGAGCAGGCTCTGGGATGTCGAACTAACGACATGGCGTGGAAGGCCTTGAGGTCGAGGGTCGAAGGCACGGTGGCGAGGAGTTCACATCCAAACTTCGCAACCCCCGGTCCACGAAGCTTTCCACAACTTCAACGCACCCTGCAATGTCACACCATCCCATCGTTGTTCGATCATTGCTCTTGTGAACAAGCAAACTATCACCTAGTACGACTCTGGCCATTCGACTGACACTGCTTAGTTGCTGCTTGCACAGTTTGCAAAATCGGGTTAGGGGAATTATGACCTTGCCTGCTTGTGGCAGAATAGGCTCCGAGTCCGGACCGGACCGGAGACATCCAAGCGGATAGGAGCTGGTCCGCGGTTAAAGTTTTAAGCGAGGAAAAGAGGCAAAATGTGCAGCAACTTTGGCAAGTTAAGTTAAAGTATTCAAGAGGATAAAGTATATTCAATAAATATACTCTATTTGCCTTAAAGGCGTACACAGAACAATCATCTTTTTTTATCTGCAGACGTAAATGGATTGCCTAAAACCCGTCAGCATCGTCATCCGCCTCCAAGAGAACCACCACTTGCGCTCCCTCTTTCAACCTAAACTCCACCAGAATCTGGGTTTTTCCTTGCCGATGTCATCATTTCCTTTGAGGGGATCATACTTGCATTTCCTTGAGATTCTTGAATTTCGGGAGGTCTAGATCGAAAAATAAGGGGTTGACAAGTGTCTAGAGCTCTCGAATGAGGCGCTTATTGATGTCCGAGACGCTGGAACGGACTCATTTATATTCGAAGCTTACTCCGTCGTTATCCGATTTTAGGTCCTCTTTTTCGTATAGACGGAAAATGTTGCCCAACCCGGGGCAGTTGACCGAGTGAGCGTCTCCCGAAAGCAGCCTTCTGATGAAGAGATGTCATCGTGATGGCCAGCCTATACTGGTGTAGCTTCGTTTCGGCATTGCATACTCTACAGTGAGGAGGCGAGCGCCCCAAACGAATCCGGCTAGGCACGAAGTCTACAGATACGGTTCTCGGAAAGACCCAGCGTCGATGTTGATCGCCAAAACTGCAACGAAGTGAATGACTGGAGCATGGTGGTCGACTCCGGGCCCAAATCACGCGACGGGAAGTTTGAACAGCTTTTCAGCGATGGCGTGCAAGGGAGTAACCTCTTTATTGCTTGGCTGTAGCTGAGTAGGAACATTTGCTTCTCCGTCAAGGTATGGTTTGGGGCCGAAGCTGTCGTTGAGATCTGCGTCATTGCTTGGATCGTCTTCGTCTTCAACTTCAAACTCATCTTCCGTTGTAATCCCGTCCGAGGCTTACTGGTTTGCTCGACAGCATGGCCTAGTACAGTAACTCCGATGCAAAGAACACGGCCGACGAAATCGACTCATAGATTTTGCATCCAACGGATCGCTGAAATGCTTTCCCAAGATATTGTAATGAGCCGGCAAGGTTAAATCCAACTTCGTTGGACAAAGTCGATTGGGCGATATCAGCTTCTTGTTGTAGCCAAACAATATGATCCTCGACTTTTCAGGGTCCATCCGAAGGGAATCTCTACCGAACGTGTCGTTCCTCCAATGTTTGTGCACCCTGTTCAAAGAAGTTTCAGCGTCACCAAGAAGGGTTCCAAGGTTTTCCATCTTCCGTCTGGTACTGGATACTTCCGTATGACAGTACAACTCTTCCTTGCTTTGCTATTACAATATTTTGGCAGGATATTCAGGGCGCTGGTTGTGAGGGCAAGGGAGAAAGAGAACTAGCGTGCTGACTGCCAGAATAATATTGACACCACCATCGCCTTGAGATATGAACTTGTTGCCCATTTGGAGGACGTAATAGTCTCCCTCACTCGATGGATCGATATTCTTGAATCTCAACGAGCAAGGATTTGGAACAAGGCTTCAAGTGGAAGATTCAGTAAGGCTATCCATACATCATCAAGTCTATGTTCGCTCATCGTCGAGACTCGAGAGTTGGCCCCGCTATTGCTCCGGATGGCCGGTGCTTAGGCTTTCTGAAGGGCTGGAAAGTTATCGGTCCATGTGGAGGTCAGAATTTCAGATCTTGGCCTTTAATATGCGTCTGACGACTCTGTCTGGCAACGGCTCTGGTAGAGTTCCGGCGAGACGTGGGCTATCAGACTGTGTTCAAAGTACCTTGACAGAATCGAACCAGCGAGGCTGCGTTGGATTACTCTGGCTTCTAGGGAGAATGAATTTTCAAGTCGGCCGTGGATTTCCGGGCCATTGAACTACGGGAGAGCTGTTTGTGAGAGAGGATGGACTCATGGAGAATCAGCACAGCCGTTAATGTTGCTTCTCCGCAAAGACTCCAGCCAGATTCCAACCAACTTGAACGCCGACTTGCCTCCAAGAAGACTCCAGGACCTGATGAAATCCTGAACCTCATCCTCAAACGCAAGTTGAAAGACCACCTCCTAGCGAGCTTTACCTCAATTTTCAAAGTATCGTGCACGGCAGTGATCCGTAAACCAAATAAAGGAGACTACACTCGCCCTAACGGTTACCGCCCTATAGCACTCAAAAACACTATCTGTGACGGAGGCCAAGTGCAAGGCAGCGACGTGCTTCTCAGTGATGGATGGATGGATTTGGAAGCTCTGGAACAAAGGGACGAGACCTTGGCAATGACTGAGTTGATTGCTAAAGGCTATGAAAATCATGATCGCTGTCATGTGCTCACTTACCTTAGCCACTACGGTGAGATACGACGAACATACGGTTACTTATCGACCATAACGCAACTCTACGTACCAGACGGCGGAGTTTACGTATCAGAATAACGAAGAAAGGGTTAATAAGGAGATTGACGCTATGATGATACGTTATGGATTATAGTTACGATTCGTATATGCCCAAGGACGGAAATGCGGAAGTATAGTATCGATATTGGCCAGGGCCAACCACATATCGACGAAAGTATCGTTGTTGGATCCCTTGTCTTTTCAAAGCCAAGCTTTACTGCACTCAAGAGCGTTATCGACGTGAGCGCTTTCGCTGCTCTGTCGGCGTTGGTCGCTATAGGCGTAGTCGGTGATCCTGCAGCGTCGGTGTCGGTGATCGTCGACAATATGATCTTCACGTCTGACAACGTGTTGGAAACACGTCGGCGTCTGCGGATGGAATATGGAAAGGGAAGCTTTTACTGGCTAGACGTTATTGACAGAAAGACGCAAAAAACTAGTATATAAAGGGGTCTTCGCCCCAGAATTAGGAATCAAGTTTTGTACAAGTCTTGTCTAGTGCCCAAGACTCCCTGAACCTAGAACCCAGAACCCAGAACCCCGTCAACCCAGTACTAAAACAAGCATAAGACCTCACCGACTCCTTACAATCGCTGATTAATCCGAGTGCTCACATGACACGTTTAACCCAATAGCAGATATTGAAGCTCCCGGCAACTCTCGATCCGTAAAAGCCGTTTCCTTCTGAGCATTTCTTCACATTACTGCACAGTGACGTGATGTCTAATGCAGTCTTGAATCTTCCAAGTTAAAATGTGCTGTTCGTAGGATGCAATTCGTTCGGATTCTTATTTGAGCCATTTCGTCGTGATCCATTCCGAGTGATCTGGAGGCTTCGAAAAAGCTCTAAACTTTTTCATTTAAGTAGAGCATCATACATAGTATATTAGGGTAGGCTTCTGGTGCCGGAATGCCCGTGGAAGCCACTTGCGAGAACCGCCTGGAGTAGAGTCAGATCTGTAAACTTAAGAGATAAAGATGGCTTTGTCCCACACAAATCGGATCGCCGGCTGGATCTCACACTAGTGAATAAACACTGTCACCCTCGAATAAAGATCCCACCACCGAACCGAATCATCCTAGAAAGTAATGGTTGACTAAATTTGACGTGCTCTTCAATTCCCTCTCCTCCGTTTTTCCATATGTCCTCTGGTTGAATTGCTATTCAATGACCAAGCTAAAAAAAATCGAACAACCTGTAAAACTGCACCCCCAGCGAGAAGGGAACACCCAGAAATAATATAAACACAGTCAGTTTGGCTAGAACTAACTCATCTCTGTCTACAATTTTTGTTTAGAGTCAATTGGACAAGAATTGGCTGAGATATGGCTGTTTCAGTCATTGTCAGTACGGATTTGAGCTTTGACCGGCTCCAAACATGGATCTCTTGGATCCGTTCGCCATTTTGGGTAATTTTAAGAGACGGAGCACAGTCAACAGCGACTACACAACTATACACTAAAAGCCCGTAATTCTCTACACCAATATACTATGTATGATTCTCTACTCAGTCTAGGGCTTTTGCGAAGCCTCCAGACTACTCTAGAGCTTTTTACGTGTTAGGAAAAACGCTGCTGAGACGGCGCTCGATATTGTTGAAATATTGCAAATAGATGTGTGTGAGCGAGTGGATTATCTAGAGATGTGGCTACAGACTTGGCTTTATATACTTGCGGCACACAGCGCTGACGTCATTCTTAACAGATATCATTGCTCAAGATCAGGATTTTATCCGCTTTCCATTCTGATCCTGGTCCAGTCGTTCGACTCGTTCTAGGTGTAGTACCCCCACCCCAATTCCCTGTCAATGTCGGCTGTCTTCGAGCCCTGATGAACAGTACCGGGCGGATCGATTTGTAGGAGCGGATGGGTCTATGGGCCGATGCAGCATCATGAAGAGCGACAAATAGGTCATCGACACCGCTTTGTCGCACATGACGAGGGATCTCCGCAAGGATGACAGTGGCATTATATGGAAGAACTTGTACAGCGTTGATGTAGTCGCAAAGCACACGTCTGCGCCTGGGCTTCGTGTTGGTGTTCCTCATGGGGCCGATGCTTATGGTGAGTTGTCAGACCAAGCTTGGGAGACACGAGTGACCGGTGCTGAATGCCAATAAGGTCGGAGAGCTAGGTCATTCAGGTAGCTGTTCCTCGGGGCTCTCGAAGTTGACGGCGCACACATGGAAAAAGAAACACGACAGAGATCAGATGGGGATGACGGTAGCGGAGATGATTTTGAGAGGCAGTGACGGCTGCTCTGTCCTCACCGGTACTGGTGCAGAGACAACTCTAATGAGGTCGTCAACCTTCATCTGCGGGACCATCTCGTGACTATCGGTCACAATCTTGATGTTATGATCTAACCTTCCTCTACGGTTACCATTGTACCCAGCATCATGCTTGTCCTGAGATCGAGGTACAGACCAGCTATGCTATGCTTCCCCGTGGTAATGTTGTCGAGGGCCTTCAGGCTTCATTGACCTGTAGATCCTGTAACTTGTCAACAAAAGTTCAATGTCTTGGACGCTCTCCGTAAATGCCCTCGAGGCTTACAGACCTCCAGAGCTACCAAAGCCCCCCCTTGGTCAGCTCTGGAAAAGTTCATTCCAGACACGATTATTAGACCTGTCTCCGTAACAACTATATTTGCAGTCACACATTTTGGGACATGGTCGAGGACACCGGGAGTTTTGGCGACAGCGAAGGCCATAGCTTTCTCAAATTTCCTTCCGGGAAGAGGATTTCCAGGAGCTGAAAAAGAAACGGGAGAAGGAGAAAACAGATGTAGCCCATGAAAAAAGAATTGTTTCCCTTATCGAATTCTGCGCGGTACTTCACTACTTCTCTAACATCTGACGGAAGAAACAAGGTCATGAGAATGGTTCATGACCATCGCCTCTATGTTTGTTGATTTCGACTTTCATCAATGTACTGCGGATCCTTGCGACTTTGCTCATACAAATGCCGCTGGCGAAAAGACTTACATTGCTCTTTGTGTCAGGCGATGATATCACCACTATTATCAAATGTCATCTCAGTGACGGCATTATGGCAAGCAAATTCCTAACGGGGACGACGAGTCAATCCAAAGTCCACCAGAATCGTTGACTTCTTGTTCCTCACTATATGGGATGCAAAAGAACTAAAACCTAGGGGACAAAGGTAGTCTGTGGAGATAATAATGATGTTTCCTAGGCAAGATATTATTCAGCTCTCCTACTTGTGCGGCGGCACGCTATAATATAGCGGAATGTAATCCACTTTACAGTGCGCTGGATACAACAGTCAAACTCAGCGCCTCTACCAAGGAGGAAGCGCTTGCTGATTCGAAGGAAGGAATATGCCAGCGTAGTGAGAGGATTAATGTTCGCCATTTGTGTCAGTCGTCCGGATATCATGGGTGCAGCAAGTCAATTATCTCAGTTCTTCGCTGGTATCCAAATGTGTCCTACGCCTACGCTATCTCGAAGAAACTCTCACCCATGGTATCAGCTATCGTCCCCCTATGCGACTTGATGTGATTTTTAGATGGCCTGTCTCCCAACGAGCCAGTCCTCCTAGAGACGGAACAAGACTCACTGGTTGGACTCCGAATCCAATCTGTGTCCGATTCACGATCCCCACCTCTTCCTCTATTCCGATTGATATAATTGAAACCCTCAAGACCAAGCTCCTCCATTCGCAGCCACTTCTTTTCGTCTATGTGGAATAATAGGCTCAGAGATATTAAGTATCCATTTCAATTCCTACCACGTCAGTAGAAACCCCAAAAGAAAGGAAGACCTCCCAATCCGACATGGTTATTGCGATAATACAGTGCGAGTTTTCCATCAGGGATTCCTCTTCCGTAAGAGTTTCTTCAACAGCGAACAAGATCGGCATCCCGAAATCATCTATCTCAAGTCTTGCCCGAGCATCTCTGAAATTGAAACTCAGATAGAAGATGTTTTCGACGGTTTGCCCGAAAGAATTCGGGTTGATAACGAACTGGAATAGGTTTATCGGAGAATGTTGTTGTAGAAGATTATGAACCAAATGAACCATCAGAGAAGTGGGATTCTCGTCTTTGGGAATATCCGTGCCTGTTAACTATTTCATTAGCACGTTCCCAAAGCACAGATACTGAAATTGGAGCAAGGAAGAAAGTACCTGGTGAGGACGAACTATCTCAACAGCATCGTGATGCTCGGTCTCTTTCCTATGAACGACCCTTTTTTCTACACTCAGCGGCCCAAGCATAAAATCCATTGTAGGCGGCCTTCTGCAGATACCCATGGCAACTCTCCCCAATTTGTGCCAATCGAGATGTTCATCATTAGGGCCGGGGCTCATATATTCTACCAGTTTTGTAACGTATTCGTCAACGTCGAAGCGAGTGAAGGGGGTTAAATTTTCGGCTTGAATTCTTGCCTGCTGTCCGGACACGACAAGGAGGCGGGAATCGAGAGTTGCTAGAGTCGGTGTGCGTACTAAAAACGAAATGTTAGATAAGGAGGATGGGATGGGATACCTTCGTTGAAGAGGATATCCGCTTGTGCAACGGTACTGCCAACAGACTGATTTCCCGTTGTCGCGGTTTTGAGTAATTGTCTATATCCCTTTGTGAGACGGCTTACAGTCTCTGGTGGCTGATTAGGCTGGAAATACGTTTCGTTGGTATTTCTCGATCGGTTGTTAACTTGATCCATCTGGGTTGGTGTTATGGTATTAGTATTCGGGACGGGTGAGGATAAGGGTGATGAGTTGGTCGGTCAACGTACGTGGCCTTTGTCATGAAAAATAACCCATGTTTACGGAAAAGCCCATCAGGTGAGTCAGATTTAGATAATTAGTTACGGTAATATGTATCGACGGTCATCGCGGACCGCGGAATCAGTCGCGGAAATCAGTCAGGCTCCGGATTCATCAGACCGGGAGATCGAGTATAAAGGCTCGGCTCAAAACAAAGAGCGGAGAGAGACAGGCTAGTAGACAGACTAGTCGCTACACACATGTGCGATCTCCGAGCGGCCAATTTCCGAAACTTTAAAACTGCTCGGTAATCAACTCTGCCAACTCTGCTCCTGACGTCCTTGATCCTCAAATCCACCTGTTGCAATCCATCCGTGGTCCCGGTCATCGCACTAATGACGATGGGTCATCAAAACAGACAAACACCAGCAATGTCGAACGGTACAATCTCTCTCTCTCTCCCCAAAATCTAACGTGCTAATAGACATGAAGATCAAGCCACACGCAAACATGCAATTCATCTGCAACGCGTCTCTCGCCGTCTTCCTACCCCTTCGTCGCATCATAACCTCGCAATTGCAATCGACATCAACTCTCGTCACATCACTGAGGTATACTCGACTTCCCTATCCTATTAAAAATGTATTTCCCCTCCAAAATACAGTAACCACCTAGGCTCCTCTTCAACCTGAACTCCTTCTACAAACAACACAACCTTCGGCTCATTGCCTAACCACCTGGCACCACCACCCCAACGCGACACACCCGTTCCTTTATGCAGCACTAGACAGTCAGGATCTTCTCCTAGAGGTAACCCTCCTCATGGATACGGTGACAGGACAACTGAAGCGCCTTGATCACGTCCATGAGTGATACAGACATGTGCTGAACTCGGGATTACTCCCTTGAGTGGCACGTCTAAGATATTGGCGACGGAAAATTACTCTCCTTAGCACTATCCACCTACGGTGACTTGGAAATGTCTACCTCCCCGACTGCTAGTGCCTGCGGGCACCTCCATCTCGTCGACGCAAGTTGAATGTGTTTCAAGAGACGCTGCATAGAGTTCCCGGAAATATTCCCATGTGAGATCTACAGGAAGCAATCGGTTTCGTGAATCCAAAAGAGGTCGATTCGACCTGAATCCAAGTTGATGTATCGCAATGCAATGTTCATTCTTGCAAAGAACGATTCGAGGTGGTAGCATGCTCGGCTGCACATTTTCCACATTTCATTTTCCGTTTGCAGTGGAGGGCTCGATGCCCAGAATGGACACTGGACAGGTATCGCATCAGGACGGATGGGATCACTAGCCGCAAATATTACTAACGTTCCCTGATCCGCTTCTGTTGTGGGAAGGCAAGAATGAAGTGATTGGGTCTGTCGCTTCCATGTTTCAAGTTTTACTTGGACTGAAGACGGAACTTCAGCTTTTTCCTGCAGCCAATTCTCATGAGTCATTCCCAGTGACAACTTGATAACTCGCCCCAGTATCCGTAATTCTGACAATCCCTTTCACTCCCCTCCCTGGAATTTGCTCATGCTCAGTAGTGACAGTAGACATAATCTCACGAGATTGCGATGTGGCAGTGAGAGCGACAAAAAAGGCAAGAGGATGAGAACTGCCCTTTCTCCAATTCGGAAGTCAGACGTACTTATAGCTTCAGTTGCAGTGTATATTAATGCAGCGGCCTGCGTTGATATACTGAAATACCACGGAATGCTGCATCCCGATTCCCAGTTTATGTTTCGCTCTTCTGATTTACATTCCAGTCGTCTATTTTGATCGGGCGAGTCTGTTGATATTCAAATTCGGCCTTTCGGTACAGCATCATCCATTGCTTGTTGGCATTGCATTGATATTTCTTTTTCGTGAATGCTAGTTAGCTCTTGTTTCCTTTTATCGGGCGCATTGATTGCTGGGGTTGTGACTTCATATTTGCTTGATGCTTCGCAACCTCGACCCAAGCCTTTGGTACTATAGTACTACTACGATGTTGATTTTAGTCGGCGTAACTCATTTTCAATGCTGTTGAGCGAGGCTATTCGTATCGGGCTCATCTCTGTCGTTTCGATGTTATTGTAGATGACTTTTAGTTGCTCAATGACCCCGTCTCGAACAAGTAAGGATTTCGAGTTGTGGTCGTCCCCACAAGATCAACGATATAAGGAGACACTTGAAGACGCGTCAAGTTGAGGTACTCGTTATCCACCCGTTCAGTGTTTCTGGACCTTCGGGATCAATGGATTTGCGGACATAACGACCCAACGTTAAATCGACAAGGGAAACATAGCGGAAGTTTCCAAGCCACTGAACATGCTGGGTATTGGAGTCATCGAGACATGATTCCAGCCAAGTTTTTCGAATTCTCGGGTCTTGAAAAGTATGAAAAGTGTAATCCCCCTCATGTATTGTGTCCTTATTTATTCAGGGAAAGCCGAAGTGAGTTACGTCACAGAGAAAGACTTAACCAACAAGGATATGATAGATTGTGACTTGTCTTGCTTCGCGGATGATTTTTGACCTGCTGAGCCAACTTCTCTGGGTAGAGCCTGAAATGCGTCAGACTACTTTGTCTAAGAAGGGCACTATTACGTGTTACCTCTAGAAGTACATCACTCCGATAAGTTCACAAGCTAATAACGAAGGCAAAACGGTTTTACCGTGGGAGAAAGAGCCGTAATTAAAGAAGAAATTACAGATCTCGACCATCCTGTGTTCGCTGGACAAATTTTGGCAGAAATGCTGGGTGGTGTATGCCCTGACGAATGATCGTGTTATCATTGCCGACTTTCTTAGGCTTTTGCCATTTTTATACAACACACGTCATTCCAGCTGTATCACTGCGAATTCCCAATGGATTATCTCCAAACAGTGCCTGATGATTGCATTGTAAATCAGGGTGGTATGAGACTCAAAGTGACGGCATCATACAAGTTTTGCAATATCAAAAAGCGAAGGAAGGGTTTGATATTGTTGTCGCATTCGTTCAATATCTCCGGAGCGGAGAGTCTCGGGTTGGATTTCTGAATTGTAATAGCCCCAGGAATATGTTGCACAAGGATATCGAGCTGCAAGTCGAAAAGGAAGACGCTGAGTTGGAGAAATAACTTAGGCAAGGTAAATTGGACGTGGAGACTCGGCCGGATGATGCAATGACAGGTACGGATCTTTGGGTTCACATGCTTATTGAAGGGTCAGATCTCAGGAGGTCACCCAGGAAACGCATAGCAGAAGTTGAGAGTGAAGCAGAGAAGGATCGGAAGGTGAAGAGGTGGTAGGATTCCTTCAATTGCAGTCATATCTTCTTGCAATCTGGTATGTAGTGGCAGTCGCATATCCGAGATTGCACCTACTCTATATTATACTAGTACGAGGCTGCGCCTCGCCCGCGCTTCGCGTGGGGAATAACACTAACCCTGAACCACATCAGAATATCACTAGCCTCAGACCCGACTCTGCGCACTCCTTTATCCTATTGTCAATTGAAGAGTAGTAACCTCGTAGCACCCATGGTGATTCGTGGACCCTAGTTAGACTATGACCCCATAGCACCCGTCGTAGGTTTTGCTGCTCAATTAGAGCCTGCACGGCCAGAGGAAGAGATTCAGATGAAATTGAGATGAGTAGGGTGGATCAGCATATGCGACACACATCGTTTAGACAATCAGCGTAGCAAAGTTGTCAGGATCACGTAAGAATAGCACCGTGTAGAGCACTATAGGGTAGTAGCACCCGTCAGATCGGCGGCACCGGTCGAATCATGTAGTAGCATCGTGTAAAGCAGGTAGCACCCGTGTTAATAGGGGTGGGGACCGACGACACATTTTGGAGAACGGTACTACGCCGGATCATAGTGTCGAGGCGATGAAGCCGGGGTTCAAGTTGAAGCTGAAGTTCAAGGTGAGGAAACGGCCGAAGAGATGCAGGGATTTAGTGATCTCCTGGCAGATCCAGCGGAAAGCAGATAAGACGGATGCAGAGATGCAGGGATTGCGAGCTTCAAAGAGTTGAAGCTGAAGAATCGCAGACACACTGCCTTGGTCGTCACCGTGCTGAATGTAAGTTGCCCTTGCTCGGCTTGACGAACAGCAGCCTTCGACGAATGCCTGACGGAACTTGAAGCTTGAAGCCAGACGACTGCGTGACGCCTCGTCAACGAATCCAGTAGGGTCTTCGAAGATCAGTCGGAATCTTCGGTCTAAGTCATTCAGACGGCCCATTTGCAGACCCTCCTGCACCACGGGCCGAAGGAAGTGGTGATCTCGCCCATGTAAGACTCGGTGGGCACAGCTCTACAGTGCCTTTGGGTACCATATTCCGTGAATTACACGTATTCCGTCTTCACTAGACATCTGCCAGGCTCTCGGGAATAGATTGAACGACGTCTGGGCCCCGAACGAGTTGGTCGACGAGACCCCACGTGTTGCAAACGGCCATGGTGGCAATTCGATTGTGAAAATGTAGATGTAGCCGAAGAAAACGTATGCGAAACCGAGGCGCTGAACAGTAACTTTGAGAAGTACGGTACACGAATTTTTGCTACTGGTCGCAATGCGTTGTGGAGTCCACTATGCATGCCCTTATTTGTGTGGATTGTAGGCGTATGCGTATGGACTTGACCGTATGCGTTGTGGTGTCAGCAGCACACGGATGGACCTGACCGTAGGTATGAAGATCTAGATCGATGTATAGAGGCTAGAAACAATGCGCAATTTGACTGTAGATGCCAGGAGGGGTGTTTAGAGAGAAGAAAGTATAGATGAGAAGTGGAAGCGGCAAACCAGGGGTCATAACCTGTCAATGCATCAGTGGATGAACGAGTATACGAGGAATGACAAGGTTTGGATGCGTTGCCGTCGGGCGACTCGTACGAATCCCAGCCCATCCAATGGCGCAAGAGCCCTTCGGCGTCCGCTATTTCCGTTTTCCTTTTGGAATCTCCTATCTTTGCATCAGATGCTTTTTGTCTGATCAGGGTTCCAATTCCTCGGGATCTCTGCCCCAACCCAAACGAGCAACTGATATGTCGCGACGCGCAAGGGAACGTGAGACATCCGTCTGGGACGGCTGCCTGCAGGAGAAACAGTGTCAGATTGTCAACGGAAATGTGAGATGCTAGCTCGGGCAGTACATACCGGTGGACGGTCAACTGGGTACATGACGTGAGAAATGTCATCCGATCTCATCTAGGAGTCTACCGCGACGGAGATATGTGCATCGCGTCTGGCGACAACATGCTTTTGAACTTTGGATGGTGACGAAGAGCAAAAGGACGTAGAAGTTGTAGTTCCATCCCAAGTTGGCAGTGATGCTTGTGATTTAGGTGTCGCTCTAGCATACAAACCAAGTTGGGTGCATCCCTTTTCATGACGTCGAACGTTCCGTCGAACCTGAACGACTCCACATAGTCGGCTTGCTCACCGGTTGTCGAAGTGCTGGACCCTCTAGCAATCCCGTCCATTCCTACGATAACAAAACTATCATGGTGAGGTTACAAAGCATCTAGTCGTAGCTTGATTTGACTCAGTTTCACCGATATCGTGCTGAGGCGCCGAGGATTGCGCACGGTTTGTTCAGTACAAAGTCCGACGAACAGGGTAAGTTGGCCCGAAACGAAAAACTGTCAGTGATAATTCAAACCTTGTCGTTGAGCGCGTCGAGTCCAGCAGAGAGCAGCTTTTAAGATAGAGTGGAAACCCTGTCATTCGAGTTAGGCGTTAATTTGATCGGTCTTCGAGATCTACCGGTTCTGTCGGAGCTGAGTAGTCGACGATATGTAGAGGCTATTGTGAATTGGGTTCACGAGGATACAGGATTGATTGGCGAGGCAATTGGTAATAGGTAAAAGACGAAGTATATTCTGGGGAGAACTTGTCGGTCAGCAGACAACCAGAAATCGATCCGCTCAAAAAATATCTATCGATGTTGACCTAGGTTTCGAGGGTGAGTGCAGTGACAGAAAAACGAATATTCGACCCCCCAGCGTCAGGATTCGGGTTCGACGAATATCCCGAGATCCTGATTTGGGTTCGGTTTTTCAGCCGAATATTCGTCACAAATTGGTCAAATATTCGAATATTCGGAGATAAATCAGCAGATTCGACTCGTCGGTTTAAATTCGATATTCGAATAATCGAATATTCGAGTTTGACCAAGTCAAAATGCCGTTCACTGGGTGAGTGAGGTCCGACGCCTGTATCCGGTCACTCTGCTCCGGTCCCCTAACCCATATGGCAGACCACGCAAATGATGGTTTGAGGTGCATAAGGCGATTTGCCAATGCAGATCGAAAATTTTGCCGTGATTTCTACCATATTTAACTGGCGTGATCGAGCAGTCCTTTCAACGACACTCAACTGAATCGAACACATTCTCGTTATGGCATTGACCCAGGATCACAATTAGCATACTTGGCCACCAACTCGACGACTGGCTTCTCTCAGCTAATACAGAGAAATAAAAGAACGGGATGCCAATTACAGAAAAATTATAACTCATGGCCAGAGAAAGAAGTGCTTGGCCTTATCGGCTTCACTCTGAGCCATCGTCTTCAAAATGCAATCATCTCAAATGGAGTTGTTCGAATTACATTTCGAGTTAGAAGTGGAAGTAGGCCGACGTCTTGCCTCTGTTGGTCTTGTAATTGGTCTAGGCTTCGATCGCGAATCCCGATCTGCACAGGAATGCCCAAACAGAATCCAACCAGAAAAGAGAAACTATTGCAGCCTCAGGTGGAGAGGTCCGTGGTCCCTTACCCTGGCCAGATGCCTGGAAGAACATCGCTGCAAACGACGAGGGCTATCTCGTCAACACTGGCAGTTACATGGAGCACATCACCAATGTTAAATGGGTTAACGCCGACTGGTGGTCGATCCAATTTTGCGCCGTGGGCGGAATGATGCGATTCGATACCACCCTTACGCCCACATAGATAGGAATATGAAGTAGAGAGCAAAGATCTGACGTATGGGATATGCCTTGCTAATAGCTTGCAAGAGCCCATCGAGATTGGGCAGACTACCGGATGTGCCAAGACTGATGAATTTAATGTTTCCTTGACGACGGTCCTTGTTTCTTGAGTTTGTGTTTTGGTTTGATATACATGTGAACCGATGTGAAGGTGTTAACTGTGGAATTTGAAGGACTAAATAGCCTATTGTTCTTATTTATTAGCCATAAATAATGGAGGCTATCGGTAAGTTTGGCAAAACGCTTTGAAACACATTTTCACGGCGATTTCTAAGGAATTACTTGGCGCTTCAATAGCATTGAACTCACTGAGATCTTTTTGGATTGTGATTCGACCTGATCATTCCAGATGGAAAGTAGAAAGCAGCGTTGTACTGTGTCGAATCAGATGGCGAGATCCGATGAAAAGATACTATCGGAACACGGTCTTCAATTGGTGTGCCAGGTATATAAGAGATGTATATCGGGCGAGATTGAAGTAATAGAAAAGCTAACCATCCCGTCACCGGAAAACCAATGTTCGCCCTGAAGAAGCTTCCTCGAGTAAATCCAGATGCAAAATCATCCACCAGCAAGAATACCTTCAGCTCTTCTACCTAAACAAGCAACCAGAGGACAAGCTTGCAAATCTAAAACTCTACCAAGAACTCATTGGGTCGCTCGACAATTTTGCAGTATTCTGGCGGTGTGTCTCGAGCCATCTCAGCATTTAACACAACCTACGGAGACACATCTCAAAGCGGCAAGGCATGTACTCCGCTGCCCCAAGCATACCAGTGCAATTTCATCTCATACGTTAAAGGGAATGATCGCGATCTTGGCCTCTGTGGATTCACAGAAGCACACTGGGGTGGAGACAAGAATGGCAGAAAATTTAATACTGGATCAGTGGATATCGCTTCTGTCTGAATGGCTCACCTGTCTCGTGGACCTAAAAGAAACAGACTATTGGTGCTACTTCTACAATGGTACAACACTGCGTCTCTGATTCAAGGTCAAGTTGCTGGTGCCGCAAGCAGATAAAGTTCGTACTCACAACACCAAAAGCAGAGTTGAACACAAGGAAGATCTAACTATTCATTAAATTGCTCCAGCACCATCAGTCGACAATTCAGCGATATCTCTATCAGAAATTCCTCCCCATATACTGTCATCTCCGAAAAGCCGCTCACGCACTTCCATCCTGTCAAAAGCACTGCATGTCGGTGAGCAATCAAGACTCTTTCGTGTAAATACCTTAATCCGTGGTAACCACGGAGATCCCTCTCCGTAAGACGACGGATTGAATCATAAAGTTGTCTATTCCTCGGGAGGCATGAGCTATATAGTTAGAGTTCTTGACAAATCATCCTTACAGATGATGAAATCGCGTCCAACGAGCCACACTCCCAAATTGAATGAGCATCCCCACTCTGATTTGAGGATGCTGTGTAACTTGGTGGCAAATACGGCATCTTGCCCGTGCCCTTCTCGGTGATCTTTCGACCTTAAAGTAAGCTAGTACTAGAGGGGGTAGTACTCGATATGCCGGCATGGAGAAAACTAAAGGGTCGGGTGTGGAAATCAATATCTGCCGATCAATTCATCGACGCACAACAGCGCCGATTTCTTCTGGCTTTGGCGAGTCTTCAACAGATAGGTCCAGTCCAGACAATTTTTTACCTGAGGGCACAGTTGCGTACCTAGTCTATTGTTGGCTTCCAATCCCATCATGAATTACATTGAACAGGCTTCACGAGTGAAACTCCTCATCATTCTCTCCTATCGTACGTACTGCTTCCTACGAAGTTATCCTCCGACACACGTTCCTTGACAAGTCTGGTCTATTTTTCATATCTGACTATTTAAGTCATCTTACGAGACTCTGAATGCCCAGTTCACTCCATGCCGTCCACATCTCATGACCATAATTGCCTTTTGACTTATAACTTTGGGGGTATATTAGTCTTGAGAACTTATGATGCTTAACTAACTGCTCTGGAGCTGTTTTATCCAATTTTGGAGCTGGTGTATTGATGAAAGAAAGACTGGATATAGCAATAATGAAGTCGAAGTGGTTTTGACTGGTACGTGGATGATGCTTATTCAAGAAATCTTTAACAATTGTGGGTGAGATCTCATATACTTTGTAGAGACAAGGAACAGTAGCGGCACGGCGTGGGTATCGTCTTGACATTTTGAAGCAGCAATAGAGATATTCCCCCAAATGTTCGCTCGGAGGAGAGTCCTCTGAAACCAATCTGATACATGTGATCCTGGTAATTGTCCTAGCGACAAACTTATGCAAACGCCGAAAAAGTTTAATCACAAGCCACGGAAAAGACATGAGGATTGCCGTTGTACACAAGAAAATTCCGTTTCCCCATTACTTTCCCGGAAATTTCTCCAAGAGCAGTTGTGAGATATTGCCATGCAAGCTTCGGTGAGAGAGTTTCTGAGATCCTAGTGGCATTACGCCGCAGCAGACCACCGCTTTACACATCCACATGAAACAAATGCTACGATTAACAAGCGTCGTACGGGAACTCGAAGGCTTGTGCGGTCGTCAGATCAAGTCCAGGTCAGATGGATTTCTGGGCAGCGTCAGATAACCCCGCACGAATTAGACCACAGTAAAGAGTGTCAAGGAAGACTATTGTGAGAGAGAAACTTGAGGAAGAATATCATGATGATCGTGCTCGTCCTGCGATTCCTGACATTGCCCTGGTAATTCATTACTCATAGCCACAGTTGAAAGTTCCATGATCCATCCATTCTCCTGCTAGCATTACCTCTACTAGTTACTGTCTTTTTGCCGTCCGTCAGATTTTGAGAACCTCCTTGCCACTGCAGCGTCATCTGCTCCTTCCACTCACCATAAGACACCAGTTTCCCTCTCCGACTGTTATTCCAGCCAACCGCTTCATTCAATCCCATGACGACATAACTTTTCCTGCCGCGAACTTCATTGCAATATTGCAAACGGTCTCTAAATTGTTGAATCTGGAGTAAGGGAGTATAGTGGTTTATGTATGTTCTGAACTCGACTCAGACAAGTGCACTACTTGTGGAGCAGTTTAGTGCGTTGAAGGATGCACACAATCTGGCGATGGCGGACTAAGAGTGATCAAAAACGAGATGGGCGTGGAAGAACGATACCTAGTACCAGGCTTGAACACGGACGAATTGTCTGTGTGTAATAGCGTTGTGCTTTTCGGAGTTGGATATAGGAATACCAGGTAGGTCTTGGATTTCAGACTCCTTTGGAAAGTTGAACCAATACATCCAAGCTGTGTCTTCTACTGTTATTAGCGAGAAAGAGAAAGTGAATAAAAAGATAGATGCTAAGACACTCAAAAATCTCAATTACTGAATATAACTGAAGAGGAAACAACGGGTATGCTTACTTGCAATCCTTCGCCAATGGATTCGACTAAAACCAAATCTCGACACGACTGAAACGAGTTGGAACACACAGTATCACCTCAGCTTTGACAGCAAGTCAAGAAATTCCACGTCGTAAGATGTTCTCGAGTACGAGACAAGGTGCGGCTTCGAGGATAGATGTGTCATCCTTGAAATGGATAGTCAGGACATGCCCGATAATTCCAGATGAGATATGTAGTCGATATAGTTACGACAAGAATCAATCTTCAAAGACAGAGAAAAGAGACTGATGCGTAATCTGAGAGATCCGATACAAGATAGTAGACTGTCTTCGGAAAAGAGAAGGATTGGGCTACCATTACGAAACCCCAAGAAAGAAAAGGGGATCGGAGACCGAAGAATTCGGAGAAGGTGTCTGATGATGATGCTGACTGGTACCAAAAGGCGGCTTCAACATTTCACCTCAGCTACCAGCAGAAGTAAGAAGCGCTCGTGTGTCGCATCTGACAAGTTACAACTTGCAACATGCATACCATTCCTTCACTTTACCATTCCTAAGACAAGAGGAGAAGGGAGCATTCATGAACGTTCACCATATCAGCAATTGTCTGCCAATAGGAAATAGTGGACTCCTGTCTTCGAGCTGCCACGTTTGGACTTGTAAATCTGGTAAGTTCCGATTGCGATCATGTTACGGTGTCAGTTCTCAGCTTGCCAACAACTGAATGAATACCCTGAAACCATTTTCGTCCTTATCAACTCCAATCCATGAAGGGTCCTTCAACCTTACGAGACCAGGAGCCTGTTGCTTAATCCATTCAATCTGCGATAACCAGTGATGAAGCCGGGAGGTCACCAAAGCCCGACAGGGACTCAATCATGAGTTTAATACCCATATGGGGGGTTTGAAATCTTCGGCATGTCTGAATAACGCATCGATATCCTTATATCCTTCCCATTACAGCGTCGGACGTATACGTGTTCTTCGTCCTCTTCAGATGCGATTCTAGGTTGACTTCTTCGACGATCAGGAAACAACACGATATGCGGATCGTGAGATTTCTTAAGATTGCTGGCGTGGAAGAGTTATGGTGTATATCGAGATGGTAATTCAACTTTATCCTTCCTGAAACACAGATTTCCATGTGAGTTTCTGTCTTGCGCGAAGTCTGGCTTTTCTCGTAACAACCATCCTAAGTTACTCCCCTATCAAAACGATGATCATTCTTCTGGAATTCAACATAATATCACTGTTCCGTCTGTACTGAAATGATCGTATCGCGCGAGGACGGCAAATTCTTCATAAAATCCATTGAAATCTGACTCCACAGTTTTCGCAGGGACTCAAACACAATGATTGATATCGAATTGCTTGATTGGCGATGCTTTCTTCGTCCGGCACGAGTGAGAAGACAGACATGCTGACGTGTTTCCCCTCCATAACACTCATCCCTGAGATGTTCAAACTTCAAGCCAACAACACCATCATCCGCATCGTGCATGCTGACTTGACATGAAGATTCATCAAATTTCGCGTCTCTTCCTCATCTCTGCCACCTCGGCATTTGGAATACACAAACAATGACCATCTGTTACCGACAGAAGTCCTTTCTTATCCTTTTCGTAAATTTCCACTCCATATAGCCATTTCAGTGGGGTTGATGATGGCTTAAGGAGATTGGTTTCATGAAAACCAGTTCTGATTGACTGTTATTGCCGTTCGTTGATTACTTCTGCAATCGATTGTAGAGTGTCCGTTGATGGTTTGTTATCCCATGCTGGAGGTCCTAAAGGAGCATTTACCCCCAAGGTATCGTCGTCAAAATGTAACTGGAGAAGTAGATGCCCACGGAGCTCGTCTTGGTCGAATTTGAGGGTCCCAGAAGAAGTTTCCCTCGTCACAATTGATTCTTGGATAGGATCCACAAGCAGAGGGGCGCGCTTCTCGTAAGGCTTATCTTCGTAATCATCAGCTTCTAGTGGCAATTCATCTTTCCGTTCGGCAATTCTTGATAATAGATCCGCAAGAATATTTTCTTCCCTTCGATATGGACGAAGTTTATGTCGAACTTGGACAAGAATGTTGCCATTGTCGACGAGAGAGATTCTTGTAGTTCACAAATGAAAGCATTGGTTTGGAGGCTGGAATGATATTCAAGCTACGTTCATGCGTTGAACTGTGTCGCTATTCCCCTTGCATCGATATCAGTAGATTCGCTTCTATATTAGCCTTTGAAGTCTGAAGGATGGAGAGATTCTGTAAATTCGGAAAGAGAGCAAAGAAGGAATGTACCCAATGTCAGCCGACAATTTGGTCGTGCCGCCACGGAACGGAATTTAGGTTGGTCCGCGACACTCAAACCTTAGTCCACGTACGGCAAACAATAGAAAGAAATAAGAATTCGGAGATTCAATTGATGCGACTATCATGAAATGAATAATATGTATTCATGCTCAGGTAGCACGATGTGCGATGTGCGATGTGCGATGTGCGATGTGCGATGTGCGATGTGTGATGTGTGATGTGTGATGTGTGATGTGTGATGTGTGATGTGTGATGTGTGATGTGTGTTGTGTGTTGTGTGTTGTGTGTTGTGTGTTGTCCGTTGTCCGTTGTCCGTTGTCCGGGAAGCGGGACGCGTTGCAGCTTGCAATCAGTGAATCACCTTTGCCGACTCCCGAGTCGCCGAATGGGGGTTAAATAGGTTCAGTGGAAATTAAACCACGAATTTGATTGAATCGCGGGCCGATTCGGGCCGATTCGGGCCGATTCGGGCCGATTTAATTAAGGCTTCGCCGTGAAAGATCGGCACCATTAGTGGAGTCCGAAATACTCCAGACACACAAGAGCGATTCTGCTTTGTGAATGCCAATTCACAACATTGTGTAGCCGTACCTACCCTAAACCGAATAAGACATCCAAGTTGGCGTTGGCCCATTCGGAAATTTTCAGATTCGGATCCATCATGGACGAGGACGACTTCAATCGACTTCTGGCGGGATTTGGGAATTATTACACAAATATGGTATTACATTCCTTTACTTGCATCACTGATTTCTAGGAAACGGGTAATCTCTCACCCCCTATGATACAACTCCTTGGTCAAAATTTTCTCAGCTCACGACTGCAGACAGTGATACTTCTCCCAACTCTCTTCCACAAAACTCCTCTCCTACAAAACAATCCACTCCTCTTTCCAACTTGGTCGTTACTCCTCCGGGAACCGCTAACCCATTTCCTCACTCGACCCTCTCCACAGAAACGACAAATCAACCCAGTGATATTTCTCCCAACTCTCTTCCACAAAACTCCCCTCCTACAAAACAATCCACTCCTCTTTCCAACTTGGTCGTTACTCTTCCGGGAACCGCTAACCCATTTCCTCACTCGACCCTCTCCACAGAAACGACAAATCAACCCAGTGATACTTCTCCCAACTCTCTTCCACAAAACTCCCCTCCTACAAAACAATCCACTCCTCTTTCCAACTTGGTCGTTACTCCTCCGGGAACCGCTAACCCATTTCCTCACCGGACCTCCTCGACAGAAAGGACAAATGAAGTCGTCGCCGAATGGACATCTCCAAATGCTACCACTCAAGACTCTCCGTTGACAAGCTCAACATCTCTAAACTTGAACGACCACTCGACGAGATCCACCTTAGCCTTATACAAGAAATTCCTTCAGCCGCTAAAGTTCTCTTTTGTCCCTAAGGAGGACGAAGGGAGCGAAGGATTTGTAGATGAACTTGAACACTACTTAAGTAGTTCACGCTTTGAAGAGGTCCTTTCTTACCATCCTTCGACTGATTGTAGGAATATAGCGCCTTCATTTCTAGGGCAAAAGCTGTGCCTTGTCGACGATTCGGGTTAACTATTGAGCAAACAGCCAACGTAGAAGTATGCTTTTTCATTATCATAAGCGGCTGACCTACAGCGAATTATAAAGGATTGTATGTTAGAGATGACGATAGAGGAACTACTTGCTGAGGTTCGCTCACCTCCCCTTCTTTTCCTCAGCCGCTTCCCTGCCTCCTCCCTTCTCTGTCCCCACATCACTACCATCACCACTCTTTCTTTCAGATTGTCTTTCAGATCCCTTTCGCAGCTGTTGCTGACTTTGTTAGCTCCAAGTTCAAGTTCCTGAACTAGATATTGATGCGCATAAAACAAGTCTGAAACACCGAGTCAAGGAAAAGCTTAGGCTGAAGGAGCACTACAGTGTCAAAAAGCAGGCGGTATCATATTCCTTATTTGGATGCACTAATAAATCTTAGGGAAAGGGAAGTAAGAAACAAAAGGAGCAGGATTAAAACAAAAGCTCGTCATCATATCTATGCCTTTCATTTCTGTGGAACCAGAAACTAATGTATTATGTACTTACCGTGCTCAGAGAAGATATTCGATAAGGGTGCAAGAGGATCACACTTTTTGAAATTGTGATTGATAGCGATATATTATACAAAATGTAGAAATCATACGTATGTAATAATATGAAATGGAAATCAGGCTTCTCTGAGGGAGGCAAGCTCCTAAAAAGAAAAGGTTAGCTCTCGTTCCAATAAGTGGGAGTGCAATTACCTCTTGGAGCTTTCTCAAACGCACTTGGTACTTCTCCTTTTCCATTTGTTTTTGCGCTGCCAACTCCTCCATTTTCTTATCGAGCTCCCCAACCACCTTCTCCATTTCTCTCCTCGTTCCTTCTATGCGCCGATGCATATCCACTTCTCGCTTTGCTCTTGTAAGTTCTTGTTCGATTTCCATGGAATCCTCCAGCTTTTTTAAGATTACAGCATCAAGATTCGCTCTCTCCACGGTGGCCTTTTCGATGAGTTTAGTGATTTGGGGAGCTGATAGGTCGTTGGGGAGTGTAGGTGGCATGGGTCGAGCTTGGTTTCGTTGGTTGATTTGGTGTAGGTCTTTGGGCTTTCTCAACAAATCACGGGAATCTTGATTTACAGTTTTACGCAATCTGAACAGTGACACGGGACGGGACTCATTCAAGGGGCACTGGAAGCTCGAGTCATGCTTCATGAGTTGCGCTGCGGGAATCTCGATTCACACATTCTCAAGAGTGAGATGGGAATCCCTTTTCACATCTCAAATGGACACATCTCGATTCACGGCTTTCGTGAAGGGACGCGGGGATCGAGATTCACATTTTCTTCATATTAATGAACCGAGAATCTCAATTCACACATTCTCAAAAGAATCCCTTTTTACGCGGGAACTGGGACATGTGAATCTCAATTCACGCTTTCTCAACAACGAAGCGAGAATCTTGGTTCACGTCCCTTTTAAAGAGACATGTGAATCTCGATTCACTCGGGTTCTCGGTTGCGATGCGGGGATTTTGATTCTCGCATTCT
>Ga0335074_10000468_pt1 | contig 58605 bp, 53 predicted proteins | sample Lox_Sample_23_FD_206715 | JGI IMG/M metagenome (GOLD analysis project Ga0335074, IMG submission 206715) | Soil microbial communities from Loxahatchee National Wildlife Refuge, Florida, United States - Lox_Sample_2.3 | ecosystem: Environmental > Terrestrial > Soil > Wetlands | place: USA...
CAAGCTCCGCCGGACCATGATCGCCGCCCGGTTTTCCGCAAGCCGCCCAGCTCAGCCTGCAGACGAGCAAATCCGCGCTGTGCTCGCAGCCTGGGACGCCGCCGTGGCATAACTACGAAACTTCAGTAAGGTAGCTATCCTCGTTTACCCGCCGCACGCGGCCCGCAGAGGTTGCAGCGCCATGCCTGAAGCTGATCACGGCACGCCCCCCATCGCGGTTTGCGTTGCAGTATGCCAGAGGATCTATCCGTTTGGGGTATATCAGCGAGGGGGAAACCCGAGAACCCCAACCTAATGCTGCCATGGGGCACCGCGTCAAGCGGTACGGAAACACTTTCGCGTTGATTGTGGTAATTGTCACGACCTGGGGGTTCCTTAAACCGGTGACGCCAGCGAGCGTTGTCCGCCATCACGGCAAGCCGGAAGGCTCCGCTAGGCGGCACCGCTTGCCGCCGCGAAGGTCCGCCTGATATTGGCGCGCTCGGCTCTGGCGGCGATAAGCAGGTGCAGCAGGAGGCGGGCCTTAAGTGGCGCGACGTATCCGGCGCTGATCAGCCCGCGGCCCAGCAGGTCCGTTTCCGAGCCGGGAAAGCCGTGGGTGCGGCGGTGCACTGGGCCGGCGCCGGCGCGCGGCTTACCCGGATTTCCCATCAGCGATCTCCCCTTCGGCAGCCAGCCTCGTGGGTCGCTACGCTAACCGACGGCCGGGGGTGTGATCGTCTTGGTTACCCCGTAGGCGGTGAAGGTGAAGTCCCCTGAACCCGGCACAGAGATGTTCAGCAGCACCGGCGTCTGCGTGTCGGTCACGACTATCGATCCGGGCTGGCTGGTGCCCACATCGGTCTCAGGGAGGGTGAAGGTGAGGGCCGGCTGGCCGTCATACACGGTGACCGACCGCGTAGCGTTGCTGATGTCTGACGCGCTCAAGGGCTCGAGGAGGGTGCTTGGGTTGCAGACGTTGATCAGGCCCTGGATGTCAGACGCGCTCGAGGCCCCTTTCATCCACTGGTTGGCCGGCTCCCCGAGTGCCCGTACACGGTCTTCCCGACCCAGATGAGCTTGAGAGCGCCCACGTGGATGGTGCCGGAGCAGCCCAGGCCGCGGACGATCGTCACGTCGAAGGAGAAACTCGAAGAGGTATCTCCGATACGGTGAACTCTGCGCGGCGATGGTATTCGTCGTGGCCTGGGCGATGATCGTGGCGACGTTGTCAGACGCGAGCGGGCCAGGGCTCCCGGAGCCTCCGGACGAGCCGCACCCGGTGATCCCGGCCGCCAGCAGGACCACGATGCACTCCAGCGCCAGCCGACGGAACGTGGCCACGTTTGTCTTCCTTCCCAGGAAGAGCTTCAGGATCGAAAGCCACCGCTGGAAGACGAACCCGACGCCCCGCCGGTATAGGGCCCGCTGCCTCTCGGACAGAAGGCCCAGGTCGTGGCCGCTCACGATGATCGCGCCGGCGTCGGGGGAGTCCAGGGCGCCGGCCAGGTGGAGCAGGGTGGATTTCCCCGAGCCGGACCGGCCGGTGACCGCCACCGCCTGCCCGGCCGGAATCTCCAGCGTGACGGAGGCCAGCGCCTGGACCGGCAGCCCGGCGCCGGTCCGGTACGCCTTGCTCACCGACGAAAAGCCGACCGATGCGCCGTCTATCCAGGCCACCTCGTTACTCATCCGCCGCCAGGACCTCGGCCAGCGGCCGGCCCGAGCCGAGAACCAGCACCGCCGTGGTGGCCAGGAGCGCCACCCCCGCGCCGCCCGCGGCCGCGCCGACCGCGACCGCCGTCAACGGCATCGATATGCCGAACGAACGCCTGCGACCACCAACCTAGCGCCGCCCCCCACGACCGCGCCCGCCAGCGACGTGACCAGCGCCTCGCTGATGAGCAAGCGGCCAAGCTGCCGCCGGCCCCAGCCTGAGGCCATCAGGGCGGCCAGTTCGCCCGCGCGTTCGCGCAGGTTCAGGTACGTCACGTCCGCGATCCCAGCCGCGCTGAGCGCCATCGTCAGCAGCGCAGACACCAGGTCCGTGCCGCGCGTTGACCCGTTGACCAGGCCCGCAAGCTCGCTGTCACCGATCGACGTACCGAACGACACGTCCGCCGCCAGCAGGACCGTGAGTCCGGCCACCCCGACGGCCAGGCCGGTCGCGGCGAGCGCGCTGCGCCCCGGCACCCTGGCGACGCCCGCGATCGCGAGCCCGGTCACGGTCCGGATCCGGCGTCCGTCGCGGCGCGGCGCGCGGGCCGGGGGCGTCAGCGCCTCGGCGGGCGCCATCCGCGCCGCCACCCAGGACGGCGCCAGCCCCGCGACCACCGCGAGGAAGACGGCGACCGGGAGCACCAGCACGGCCCGCCACAGTGGCACGTCCAGGCTCAGCCCGGTGATCAGCAGCGCGGACACCCCGACGCCGGCCAGGCCGGCCGCGACGCCCAGCGTCACCACCCCTCCCAGCATGATCGTGAACACCTGGAGCCGGCCCCAGCCGACGGCCCGCAGGACGCCGATCTCGGTGCGCCGCCCGCGGACCCCGGCCAGCGCCGCGCTGAACAGGAACAGTGCGCTGACGACGAGGATGAGCACGAGCAGCGCCAACGATCCGCGGTCGGCCTGCCGCAGCACGAGCAACGCGACGCCGGACTGCGTCCAGTCCTCGGTGAGCTGGAGCGCGGGCCGGCCGAACCTTCCGGCCGGCCGCCCGATCGTCACCGCGTGCGGTGACGACCCGGCGGTGACGATCACCTGCAGGCCGGTCGCCTTCTCGATGTCTTCGCCGATGACACCGATCTTGTCCAGCTTCTCCTGAACGGTGCCGCGCAGCCCGGATACCCGCACCCGGATCGACCCGATCGGCGCCGCGACCTGCTTGTCGCCGCTGGCGCCCAGGCCGTAGTCCAGGTAGGCGGCGTTGTTCACGATCGCCGCCGCCCCGGCCAGCGTCGTGTAGAGCAGCGGCGGCTGCTGGGCGTAACCGGCCATGTTTCCGTCCGGTTCCAGCGGCTGGTTGCCAAGCGCCGCCCGGCTGGCCGCGTCGGCGCCGGTGAGCAGCGGTGCACGGTAGCTGGCCAGCGGCGACCCCGGACCGCTCCCGGAGAACCCCGGCAGCCGCTCCGGATCAAATTTCCGACCAGCCGGAGGCTGAGCAGATGTGCGTAGCTCTGCTCGATCCTGCCGCCGCCTGCGGGGCAGTCCGATGGTGCGCAGGAAGGGGGAGGGCTGTGCCACCTGGGACGGCGGGAGGACGGACGGGCAGATGATCACGCTCTTGCCGTCCGGCAGGTGCTCAACCGGCCCGGTCACCGACCCCTAGCCGGACGACCGCCAGCGGCAGTCTCCAGAACTCAGCAATTAACAATTAAGCAGTATGAGCCTAAGCGCCTTCCCGTTGGCCGTGCTGGTGACCAGGGAACTCACCGCGCCGTTGGTCGCCAGGGCGATCGGCACGGCTGAGGCCGGATATGACTGGCTGAAGAATGGCAGCTGGAGAGCGGCGACGCCTCGGTTTCCGAAGGCGTGATCGACGCCGCCGTTGGCGGAGAGGTCAAAGAAAAGCAGCTCCGCCTTGGCGTGAGGATTGGTCTCAAAGACTGGCGGGGCGGCGGCCAGCACGAATCCGCCGTTGTTCCGGGGCAGGGCCCACACCGATTCCGCCATCGGCGCGCTGAAGCCGGCCACGCCGTCGGCGGCGAACCCCGGATCTAGCTTGCCATTGAACGCAAAGGCGGCGACGCGACCCTGCGGCTTCGCGTTGCCGCCAGGAGTGCCGACGCAGGTGCTCTGCTCCGTGCCGGCGACGAGAAAGCCGGTGGACCGGACAACCACGTCGCCGGCGAAGACCCCCGACGGCGAGACGCGTCGCATGGCCGCGTTGAAGTTCGACTGGAAGGAAGGCACCTTCGAACCCGAGCTCGTCAGCGCGGAGACCGATACCCCCCAGCACCCCATATTCCCGCCCGAGGTCAGCGCGAAGATGTCCCCATCGGGCTCGACCCAGACCCGGGTAATACCGGAGTCGTCTCGATATACCGGAACGGAGGCCCGGCCGCCCGAGCCGAACTCAGTGACGATGCCGCCGCCGGCGTTCAGTTCTCCGACCCACTCCTGGATACAGCAGCCGCCGCCTTCGCTGCCGCCGAGCACGATGTCGCCCGACGGCGTCACGGCGATCGCGGACGCGCTGCCTGGCCAGGGCACTACCGTCCAGCCGCCCGACCCGAACGTCGGGTTGGGGCTTCCGCTGGCGTCAAGGCGCGCCACCAGCCATCCCTTGGCGGTGCCGCCGGCGAGAAGTATTCCGCCGCCAGCCGCCGGGACGGCGGCAGCGATGTAAAACGCGTGACCCCCGAACGCGAGCCGCTCGACACCATTGCTGCCGAAGGCGCGGTCGGGTTCACAATCCGACGTGAAGGCGTACGCCTCCGCGAAGGAGGAAGACGGGTAACCGGCGGACGCCACGACGAGGGTGGTCCCGCCGGGCAGCATTCGGGTCACGACGAAGGCTGCTCCGGCGAGCCATGACTGCGGCGGCGAAATGACCGTCCCGCTCCCGCCGGCACAGGCCGTGTCGACAAAACCCGGGTCGACGAAAACCTGTGCGCTCGCATGTGCCGGACTAGCGCAGGCGGCGCACGCCGCAACGATTAGCAAAGACGCCATCAGCCGGCCCGGTCGGCGGACCGCATCAGCAAACATGAGAACCCACTCCTCCGACAGAATTCGGATGCCCACGCCACTGAGACGGCGCCTATAGCGCCGCGGTTGTGCCCGCTGCCCAGTGCCGCCGAACCGTTACCGGGCCGCGCGCGCGTCAGCTGTACTGGCGCAGCTGCGGCCACATCTGCCCCCAGGGCAGACGCGGGCCGGTGCACAGGTATACGTGGCCGTGCCACTCCTGGTTATGCAGGCCGTACGGGTTGGACAGGGTCGCGACGGTTCGCACGCTGGTGAAGAACTGGCCCAGGTAGGCGGCACGGGACCCTTCCGTGACCGCTACGACGGTGGTCGCGTCCGGGTTGCCCGGGCCCCACCACCAGTAGGTGTTGTGCCCGCTCACGGCCTGCGGGAGCCCGGTTCCCTGGCCGAGCACGTTGATGGCCGAAGCCTCGCCGTAGTTCGACGTGAAGATCACCGCGTTGGCCCGCTGGCTGGCCGGCATCGAGAACCACACGGTGCGGACCGTGCTGACCAGCTGCGGCCAGCCAACCGACTCAGCCAGTACCGGGTTCACCTTCTGGGTCCAGCCGATGTCGCCGGCCGGCAGCACGGGCAGCACGAGCGGCACGGCCAGGGCCGTGGCGACGGCCGTGGCTGCCAGCAGCCCACGGAGCCGGCCCTTCCGGGCCGCCAGCCAGGCGTCGACGGCGACGGCGCCCGCCCCGAGGAGGTAGACGTACGCGCCCGCCAGGTAGTAGATCTTCCCGCCGGTCGTGAGCGCGAAGAACACGAACAGGATCGCGTATGCCCAGGCCAGAGCGCGCCAGGGCGGCCGGTCGGACCGCCAGAGGAAGCGCAGCCCAGGTGCCCAGACCACCACCATGGGCAGGGCCGTCATGAGCAGCTGCCCGATCACCCAGTTCGCGATGTTGCCCGGGCCGCCGTTTTCCTGCGCGAGCGCGCGCGTCATGGCGATCGTGGCCCACTGGTGCTGCGCCTGCCACCAGATATCGGGGATGGCGAACGCGACCGCGATCAAAGCGCCGCCCGCGAACCAGCGGTTCAGCATCAGCCGGCCTCCACCGGACACCAGGACGCCGATGCACAGCGCGACGGCGAACAAGCCCACACTGTGCTTGTTCGCCAGCCCCAGGCCGAGGATCAGGCCGGCCGCGGGCCACCAGCGCGCGTCACCGGTCCGTCCGATCCGCGCCACGACCAGCGCCAGGGCCGCCCAGGCCAGGATGTCAAAGGCCGTCGGACCGAACAGGTGGTCACCACCCAGCACGGCTGGCATGGTGGCGGCGGCGACCGCGGCCAGCAGTTGCGCCCGGCGGCCGCCGCCGAACTCGCGCGCCGTCAGCCCGGCGATCACCACCGTCGCCCAGGCCGCCAGGGCCGGCCACATCCGGAGCCCGAGCAGCGACACGCCGAACATCTTCAGTGACACCCACGCCAGCAGCGGCGTCAGCACCGGCTGGTCGACGTAGCTCGCCTCCAGATGACGTGCGCACTCCATGAAGTACAGCTCGTCGCGGTGAAATCCGTACCGCGTGGACAGCGCCATCAGGACGGCGAAGACCACGGCCCCGACGGCGATCACGCGCCGGTCGAAGGGAGCGATGCCGTCGCCCGGACCGGCAGTGGACGGGCCCGCGGCCGGGGTATTCGGTGTTCTGGCTAGAAAGGTCATGGCCGTCATGATGGTTCGCCAGCAGCCTCATCCACATCGGCCGCGGTGCCCGTTTGCGCGCTCATCCCGGGCGCGCGGCGCACCGGGTTCCGGGCAGCCCCTCTCCCCCTCAGGTAGGGGTGACCAGTTCACCCTCGCGGCGGATGGCCTGCGCGTCGCGGCGGACTTTACGATCGGCTGGTGAAGAGGGTTGTCACGTGGGCCGCCGCGCTGCCGCCGCGCATGCAGGATCTCGCGCTCGCGACGGCGCTGGCCGTCTATAACGTCGCCTCGCTGATTCCTGAGACCAGGCAGCTGCAACTGCCCTACGTCGCGTTCCTGCTTGTCGTGCTGCAGGCCTTGCCGCTGACCTGGCGGCGGCGCTGGCCGGTCGCCGTCTACTTCGCCGTGGGCCTGCCCCGGATGATCTACGACCAGCTCGGCATCGGCTTCGCGCCCCTGCCGCTCGGCCCCGCGATCGCCTACTACACGGTCATGGATCGGTGCTCGACCAAGGTCCGGCTGGCGATGAGCGTCCTGCTGATCGCCGGCATCATCGAGGGGCAGACGACACCCGGCCACACGGAGCCGTACGACTTCTTCGTCGCGGTGCTGCAGTTCGCGGTGGCTGGCACGCTCGGCGTCCTCAGCCGCACCCGCCGCGACTACCTGCGGGCGGTCGAGGCCAGGGCCGCGCACGCCGAGGCCGAGCGCGACCGGCAGGTAGCCCTGGCGGCCGCGCAGGAGCGGGCGAGGATCGCCCGCGAGCTGCACGACGTCGTGGCCCACCACGTGAGCCTCATGGCGGTTCAGTCGGAGGCCGCGGCCTCGCTGCTGCCCGACCGGCCCGCCGAGGCAAGCAAGTCCGTGGAGATCATCGGCCGCACGGCGCGGGAAACCCTGACCGAGCTTCGCCGCCTCCTCGGCGTGCTGCGCGGCCCGGCCGACGTCGACGGCCGGGCGACCACGTCACCGTCCCCGTCGATCAGCGAGCTTGACGGAGTACTCGGGCAGGTGCGCCAGGCCGGGATCGTCGTGAACCTGCGCGTTGAGGGCAGCCCCAGCAAGCTGCCGCCGGGCGTGGACCTGACCGCGTACCGGATCGTGCAGGAGGCGCTGACCAATACCGTCAAGCATTCCGGCGCGGGCGAGGCGGCGGTGACCATCAGCTATGAGCCTGGTTACGTCACCGTCTCCGTGACCGACACCGGAGACGGGGCCATCGCCGTCCTGGTCGGCCGCCCGCCCAGGCCAGCCCGGAACGGAACGCCGGGCCCAACCGGCCGCAGCGTGGAACGCCCGGTCGTACCGGGCGGATTCGGCCTGGCCGGCATCGCCGAACGGGTGGCGTCCTGCGGGGGAAGCCTGACCGTCGGACCCGGCGATGACGGCGGGTTCGCGGTCACGGCCCGGCTGCCCGCGGCATGACCGGCACCGGACCCACCCGAGAGCCCACCCGAGAGCCCATCCGGGTCATCGTCGCCGACGACCAGGAACTGGTCAGGACCGGATTCTGCGTGATCCTCGAGGCGGCGGACGGGATCACCGTGGTGGCCGAGGCAGCCGACGGTGCGCAGGCGGTCCAGGCGGCGGCCGAATACCAGCCCGACGTGATCCTGATGGACGTCCGGATGCCGGAGATGGACGGCCTCCAGGCCACCAGGCTGATCACCGGAGGCGACCGCGCCAGCGCGCCGCGGGTCGTCATGCTGACCACGTTCGACCTCGACGAGTACGTGTACGAGGCGCTGCGCGCCGGGGCGAGCGGGTTCCTGCTGAAGGACGCCCCGCGGCACGACCTCATCGCCGCGATCAAGATCGCCGCGGGGGGAAACGCGCTGCTCGCGCCCTCGGTGACGATACGGCTGATCGACGCGTTCGCCCGCAGGCCGGCCCAGACCCTGCCCGCGCCGTCGCGGCTGGCGTCGCTGACCGCCCGGGAGCGGGACATCCTGCTCCGGCTCGCCCGCGGGCTCACCAACGCCGAGATAGCGGCCGACCTGGTCGTCAGCGAGGCCACGGTGAAATCGCACGTCGGGAACCTGCTGGCTAAGCTCGGCCTGCGCGACCGGATCCAGGCCGTGATCCTGGCCTACGAGACCGGGATCGTACGCCCTGGGGAGCCCGGGTCCGGGGTCACGTACCCGTCGTGACCATGGCCGGCGGGCTGGCGGCCGGGACCGGGGTGCTGACCCGGGTGCGCTGGGGGAGGAACAGGAAGAGCGCTGCGGCGAAGGCCAGGATCTTCGACACCACGTTGAGCGCGAAGGGCAGCGGAGCGGACGGGTAGCCGAACCCGGCCAGCCCCCAGACCGCGAAGACCGCCAGCATCAACGCGAAGCAGAAGAAGGCCGCCCGGGACAGCCGCACCACCGGTGCCAGCGCCAGCAGCGACAGCGTCGCGGCCTCGACCAGGAGCAGCGGCGCGAAGAACAGCACCCGGAACAAGGCCGGATCGGGAGGGATCGCAGTGGTCCTGGCCATGATGATCAGGTCAAACGGGAACTCGAAGATCATCGGCGCGGCCATCGCCCCGATCGCGGCGCTCGTCAGAGCGACCCAACCGCCTCGCGGGTTGTTGACGCAGATGATGAAGAAGATGACGCCTACGCAGATGAAGGTCACGGGCGTGATGGGATCCACCGGCACGGGGTGAGCGCGGAACAGGTGATCCCGGAGCGCCTGGTGAACGTTTATTCCTACGCCCGCCAGAACCAGCACGATCGCCAGCACCCAGGCCGCGAGCATGAGGATCCGGGCCTTCCGGCCGGGCCGCGGTAGCCCGATGGGCAGCGGCAGCCGGATTCCCGCGTACGCCACGCCCCCCGTGACAGCCAGCAGGACGACGGCGAGCACGATCCTCGCGTCACCGCCGTAGCTGACCCACGACCCGGAATGAGCCGCCACCGCGTGCGCCTGCTCCGCGGCCACCTTCAGAGCCATTGCCTTACCCATGGCCGGCTCCTTCCTTTTACTTTGTACCGCAAAGTTAGTTCACTTTGCACCACAAAGTCAAGAGCGAGAGGCTAGCACCCGTGCTCCGGTGACCCTGGCTCGCATCTCGTGATGGCCACGCCGGGTGCCCGCGCGCCGATAGACGGGGCTTGTGGCCCACAAGCCCCAAACAACGCACCTACCCGTGAGGTACACGAGGTGATCGGTAGCGAAAGGGCCGAAGTTACCCCATCCGGGGATGCCCTCAGTACGGCCACTTCCAGTTGCTGATCTCCGGCGCGTCCTCGCCTTCCTGCCGGGTGTACGCCCGGGCCGCGATGCGCTGGTCCACCATCAGCTGCCGCACGTGCCCGGCCGAGGAGGACAGCCCGGGCACCCGGTCGATGGCGTCCATGACCAGGTGGAACCGGTCCAGGTCGTTCATCATGACCATGTCGAACGGCGTGGTGGTGGTGCCTTCCTCCTTGTAGCCGCGCACGTGGAGGTTGGAGTGCCCGTTGCGCCGGTAGGTCAGCCGGTGGATCAGCGAGGGGTACCCGTGGTACGCGAAGATCACCGGCCGGTCCACGGTGAACAGCGCGTCGAACTCGGGGTCCGACATCCCGTGCGGGTGCTCCGACTCCGGCTGCAGCCGCATCAGGTCCACCACGTTCACCGCGCGGACCTTCAGCGACGGCAGGTGCTCGCGCAGCAGCGCGATCGCCGCCATCGTCTCCAGGGTGGGGATGTCGCCGCAGCAGGCCATCACCACATCCGGTACGCCCGAGGCATCGGATGACGCCCAGTCCCAGATCCCGGCCCCCCGGGTGCAGTGGACGATGGCGTCGTCCATCGAAAGCCACTGCAAGTGCGGCTGCTTGCCGGCCACGATGACGTTGACGTAGTTGCGCGACCGCAGGCAGTGATCCGCAGTGGACAGCAACGTGTTCGCATCCGGCGGCAGGTAGACCCGGATGACCTCTGCCTTCTTGTTCACCACGTGGTCGATGAAGCCGGGGTCCTGGTGCGAGAACCCGTTGTGGTCCTGCCGCCAGACCAGCGAGGAGAGCAGGTAGTTCAGCGACGCCACCGGTCGCCGCCAAGCGATGTCGTGGCACACCTTCAGCCACTTGGCGTGCTGGTTGAACATCGAGTCGACGATGTGGATGAACGCCTCGTAGCAGTTGAACAGCCCGTGCCGGCCGGTCAGCAGGTAACCCTCCAGCCACCCCTCGCACATGTGCTCCGACAGCACCTCCACCACCCGGCCGTCCGGCGCCAGGTGGTTGTCGCCGGGCACGATCGTGCCCTCGAACTGCTTGTCCGTCACCTCGTAGACGTCGGTGAGCCGGTTGGACTCGGTCTCGTCCGGCCCGAACAGCCTGAAGTTCGACGGGTTCGCCGTGATCACGTCGCGCAGCAGGTCGCCCAGGATCCGCGTCGACTCGGCCAGGTCCACACCCGGCTTGCTGATCGTCACGGCGTAATCCCTGAAGTCGGGCAGGCGCAGGTCATGCAGCAGCAGGCCCCCGTTGGCGTGCGGGTTCGCGCCCATCCGCCGGTCGCCGGCCGGCGCGAGCCGCGCCAGCTCGGGCATGAGCCGGCCCGACGGATCGAAGAGCTCCTCCGCCCGGTACGACCGCATCCACGTCTCGAGCTGGGCCAGGTGCTCGGGGTTGGTCCGCGCCGCGTCCAGCGGGACCTGGTGCGCCCGCCACGTCCCCTCGACCGGCAGCCCGTCCACGATCTTCGGCCCGGTCCACCCCTTGGGCGTCTTCAGCACGATGCACGGCCAGGCCGGGCGCGACACGTCCCCGAGCGCCCGGGCCCTCCGCTGGATGTCGCGGATCTCGGACATCACCGCGTCCATGGTCTCGGCGAGCTGGGCGTGCACCAGCTTGGGGTCATCGCCCTCGACCGTGTGTATCGCGTACCCGTAGCCGCGCAGCAGCGACTCGAGCTCGGCGTGCGGGATCCTGGCCAGCACCGTCGGGTTGGCGATCTTGTACCCGTTCAGGTGCAGGATCGGCAGCACCGCGCCGTCCTTGGCCGGGTTGAGGAACTTGTTCGCGTGCCAGCTGGTGGCCAGCGGCCCGGTCTCGGCCTCGCCGTCGCCGATCACGCAGGCCACGATGAGGTCAGGGTTGTCGAACGCGGCCCCGTACGCGTGCCCCAGCGAGTACCCGAGCTCGCCGCCCTCGTTGATCGACCCCGGCGTCTGCGCCGCCGCGTGCGAGGGGATGCCGCCGGGGAACGAGAACTGCCTGAACAGCGCGCCCAGGCCCGCGGCGTCCTGCGTGATGTGCGGGAACAGCTCGGTGTACGTGCCCTCGAGGTAGGTGTTGGCCACCATCCCGGGCCCGCCGTGCCCCGGCCCGCACACGTAGATCACGTTCAGGTCCCGGTTCCTGATCACCCGGTTCAGGTGCACGTAGATCAGGTTCAGCCCGGGCGTCGTGCCCCAGTGCCCGAGCAGCCGCGGCTTGACGTGCTCCGGCTTCAGCGGCTCGGTCAGCAGCGGGTTGGCCAGCAGGTAGATCTGCCCGACCGACAGGTAGTTCGCCGCCCGCCAGTAGGCGTCGAGTTCGTCCAGCTCGCTCTCTGACAAGCTCTCCGGCTGCTGCGAGGTCACGCTCATGCAAAACCCCTTATTTTTCCCGAACGCACGGTGGTGCCCGCCCGAGTCCGCGGCTCCGTGCTCAGGCTATTTCCCAGGCCCGCGTCCAGGACGGCCGGCCCGCGAGCGTTAACGAGCGCGACATGTTGCGCGCAACCAGAGGTTACATGTTGCGCATGCGCAGGTATCTGCGGATGTCGTCCCGGTTCGCGATCAGGGCCGCGACGGCGCCAAGCACGCCCAGCCCCACAGCGGCCTTCAGCGCAGGTCCCGCGATGTGATTCATGGTCCGGCCCTCCTGTTCGGCTGGGAACCGTACCCGCCCAGGATCACCTCGCCGGCCGGGACCGTCAAGGCGCGCGCGGTCAGCGGCAGGCCGGCCTGCGCAGCCTTCCCGAAGTCGTCGTCGACGTGCACCACCTGCCGCCCGGCCCGGGCCAGGAGCGACGCGGCGATCGAGGCCCGGAACCCGCTGGCGCAGTGCACCCAGACCTTGCCCTCCGGGACCTCGCCGATCCGCGACTCCAGCTCCCAGAACGGGATGTGCACGGCCCCCGACAGGTGGACGGCCTGGAATTCCTCCGGCCGCCTGACGTCCAGGACCACCTGCCCGGGCTGGCCGAGCACGGCGGCGAGCGCGCCGAAGCCGGTCACCGGGTAACTGGAGATCCCGCTACCCAGGGCGAGCGTTTCGGTGCGGCCGGTGGCGGCGCCCGCTACCTGGTCGATGCCGATCCGCATGAGCTGGACCTGTGCCTCGGCGATGTCCTCGGGGCGGTCGCTGATGAGCGTGAGCGGAGTGCCCCAGGCGAGCGCCCAGCCCAGGTAGGTGGCGAACGAGCTGCCGAGCTCGACCGAGATGGTCCCGGTCACGTGAGCGCGCGCGAAGGCCCGGCGCTCGCGCAGGTCGACGATCCACTCCCCGGCGTCGATGCGCCGGCGCAGCTCGGCCGGATCGGCCCGGGCCGGAGGCGTCAGCTCGGGGGCCGCAGGCCCGAGCCGGTTCGCGGGGCCCATGTGCGCGTAGTACCGCGGGTAGGCACCCAGGCCCGCGAGCAGTTCGCGCACGAAGGTGTCCTCGTCGCTGCGGAGCGCGACGTTGACGTGCCGCTCGTGCCCGATGGTCGACGAGGTGCCGCTGGTCGGCGTGGCCGAGCAGAAGCTGCCGAACCCATGGGTGGGGTATACGGCCGCCTCCTCGGGCAGTTCCTCGGCCAGCCGGCGGACCGAGCGGTACTGCGCCCGGGTCAGCCGTTCGGTCTGCTCCGGGCCGATCAGGTCGGTGCGTCCCACGGCGCCGTACAGCAGAGAGCCGCCGGTGAAGACCGCGAACGGGTCGCGCCCGGTCTCGCCGAGCACGAACGACAGGTGGCCGGGCGTGTGCCCCGGCGTGTGCACGACCGTCACGACCAGGGAACCCGTCGCGATCTGATCCTTGTCGCCGACGGGCGTCCGGTCGAAGCTGACGTCCTCGCCGGCCGCGACCACGTACGCCGCCCCGGTGCGCCTGGCCAGCGCGAGGCCGCCGGTGACGTAGTCGTTGTGGATGTGGGTCTCAAACACGTGGGTGATCCGCACGCTCCGCGACTCCGCGGCGGCCAGGACCCGCCCGATGTCGCGCTGCGGGTCGACCACGACCGCGTCGGAGCCGTCGTGGATCAGGTAGCTGCGATCGCCGAGGGACGGCGTCTCGATGGTCACGACTTCAGGCATACGGTCCCCCTCATCAGTCCAAGCCGAGCGTCGTCATCAGGAGGCGGGCCGGGGCGCCGCCTTCCTCGATGGCCACCTCGAGAGCCGCGGGCACGTTCAGGTCGGCCGCTAGCAGGCGCCCGATCTGCGCCACGGCCTCCTGGCTGGCCGGATGGGTGCGCCCGGCCGCCTGGTACAGGTCCGCCAGCCGGGACTGCGCGGCCGCCAGGGCCGTTTCGCTGTAGTCCCAGTCCTGTGCCCAGGGGCGGTCGAGGATCATCAGCCGGATGGCCGCCGGCGCGTGGTCCGTCAGCAGGTCGCTGACCAGCACCAGGTTGCCGACCGACTTAGCCATCTTGACCCCGTCGATGGTTACCGTGCCTGCGTGCAGCCAGGCGCGCGCGTAGGGCCTGACGCCGGTGAACGCCTCGGCCATCGCCGAATGGTAGGCGTGGTGCGGAAAGCGCAGGTCCCTCCCGCCTGCGTGGATGTCCACGCCGACGCCGAACGCCGACATGGCCATGGCCACGCACTCCGCGTGCCACCCCGGCCGCCCGGGTCCCCAGGGCGAGTCCCAGGCGGGATGCCCGGCCTCGGCCGCCTGCCATACCGCGGCGTCCAGCGGGTCGTCCTTGCCCGGATCGTCCGGGCGCCCGCCGTACTCGGCGGCCAGCCGCAACGCCTCGGACCGGTCCAGGCCCGCCTGGGCGGCCACGCCCTCGCCGCGGAAGTAGACGCTGCCCTGGCGCTCGTAGGCCGCGCCCGCCGATACCAGCCCCGCCGCGAGCCTGATGACGTGCCCGACGTACTGGTGCGCACGCGGTTCGTGCTGGACGGGCCGCACGTTGAGCGCGGCCAGGTCGTGCTCGAAGTGGTACTGCTGGATGGCCGCGAAGGAGTCGTAGGGCGCGCTGGCCCGGGACGCCGCCGCGTCGAGGACGTCGTCGACGTCGGTGACGTTGCGGCACACCTCAGGCTCGACACCAAGCAGCCGCAGGACCCGGCCCAGCGCGTCGACCCAGACGAAGAACGACGCGTGCCCCAGGTGCGTCACGTCGTAGGGGGTGATCCCGCACACGTACATGCGGGCGCGGTCAAGCAGCAGGACCCGGCGGCCCGCCAGCACGGGAGCGGGGTGCGCGTCGGTCATGATCACCGTGTCTGGCTGGCTCAGGACGAGGGGACCGTGACGATGGGGCCGTGCGCGTGGTTCAGGACCGCGTGCGTCACCGTGCCGGGACCGTGCGCGCCTTCATGCGTGCTGCGCCTGCCGATGACGGTCAGGTCGGTGCGCGCCGACAGGCCGACGAGCGCCCGGCCCGGGTGCCCGTGTACCACGTCCTGGCTGACCTGGACGTCGGGATACTTCGCCCGCCAGTCGCTCAGCAGCTTCTCCAGCTGCCCGGCGGCCGCGTCCTCCAGCACGTCCGCAGCCGGTGCGGCCGGAGCGTGGCCGGCCCGCGAGACGTCGAATTCCGGCGTGTGCCACGCGTGGATGGCCACCACGCTGGCCTTGCGCAGCGCGGCCTCCTCGAACGCGAACTCCAGGGCCGCCGAGCAGGTCTCCGGGTCGCTGATGCCGACCCCGACCTGCTTGTGCGTGGCCGTGGTCTCCTCCCGGATCACCGCGACCGGGCAGCCGGCGTGGATCGCCGCGTACCGGCTGACCGAGCCGAGCAGCATCGCCGTGAACGCGCCTCTCCCTCGAGAGCCGACCACCAGCATCAGCGCACCGTTCCCGCTCTCGGTGACCGCCTCGGCGGGCTGCCCGATGAGCTGGTCGGTGTCGATCAGCAGCCCAGGGGCCGTCTGGCCGGCTAGTTCGGCTGCCGAAGCCAGGGAGTGGTCGCGGTCCTCGCGGATGACATCGGAGACGGTGTCGTACTGGGAGGTGCCATGGCTTCCGATCATCCTGGGCAGCAGCGCCGCGGCGGACACGATCCGCAGCGGAGCACCCCGGAGTACGGCCTCCCTGGCGGCCCATTCGACCGCGCGCAGTGATTCGCTGGAACCGTCCGTACCGACCACGATGGGCTTTCCTGCCATGGCTGGTCCTCCTTGACCCGAATGCGCGGGGGCGCCTGAGCACACTATTGTCTCCCACCACCGCCCGTTCGGGATAATGACCTTCGTCATCTTCCCGGCAGGCGCCGGCCGGAGTTAAATGAGGTACCCAGCAGCTGAAACACCAACGGGAGGAGTGAGATGCCTGGAATCCGCGCCCCCGGATGGGCGGTCGAGGAGGCGGCGCTCCGTCACGCGTCTCTTACCGTGCTCACCGTGGACCAGGCCGTTCTCCCCGCGTAGCTTGGGCGCCCCGGATGCCGGGGCTCCGACGCCGACCGGGACCGGGTGGTGACCTCATGACCAATGATCCCAGGATTCCGCGGATCCGCGTGGCGGGGACCAGCTACGAGCGCGGCTTGCAGTACGGCACGCAGGCGCGGGACCGCGTCCACCTGTCCGTGCAGGCCTACGGCGACGTGTTCGAGTACTACACCGGATGGGACTGGGACACGGTACGGCGCCTGGCGGCTGGCTTCGAGGCGCCCATCGCCGCGTTCCGCCCGGCCTACCTGGAGGAGCTGCGCGGCATCGCCGACGGAACGGGGCTTGACCTGGCCGACGTGCTGGCGATCAACGTGCGGACCGAAGTGATGTACGCGGCCAAGGCCCGCCTGGCGCCCCTGGCCGCCAGGACCCCGCCCGCCAGGACCCTGCCCGCCGAGTGCAGCGCCTTCGCGGTCGCCCCTGTCCCGGCCCGGCCGGGCGCCACGCTGATCGGCCAGAACTGGGACTGGCTGCTGCACTGCACGCAGACGCTGGTCGTGCTCGACGTCAGGCAAGCCGACGGCCCCGACTTCGTCACCGTGGTGGAGGCGGGCCTGCTGGCCAAGACCGGCCTGAACTCCGCGGGCCTCGGCCTGGTCACCAACGCCCTGGTGACCGAGGCGGACACCGGCGCGCCCGGGCTGCCGTACCACGTCCTGCTGCGGGCGATCCTGGACTGCGCGACCGTCACCGAGGCCCTCATGGTGCTCCAGGCCGGGATGCGCTCGTCGTCGGCCAACTACCTGATCGCCCACGCCAGCGGGTCCGCGCTGAACGTGGAGGCTGCGCCGGGCGACTTCACCCGGGTCTACCCGCTGCTTCCCGAGCACGGCGTGCTGCTGCACACCAACCACTTCCTGTCGCCGCGCGTGCGCCCGGTCGACGTGTCACTGTGGGCCATGCCCGACAGCGCGATCCGCCTGGGACGGCTCCGCGCCGGCGCGGGCCGGCCTGACCCGCAAGTCCCCCTGACGCCGGACCACTTCCGCGGGCTCCTCGCCGATCACGCCGACTACCCGCACAGCATCTGCTCCCACCCCGACCCGGCCGTGCACCCGTGCGAGCAGGGCGCCACCATCGCCTCGGTCCTGATGGACCTGACCGCCGGCCAGGCATGGCTCGCGGCGGGAAACCCGTGCGTCGCGCCCTACGAACCCCTGGACCTCAGCTGGCGGTCCGGCCGGGCCGGCCCCGACGGGCCAGGCCAGCATGAATCCGCCGCGGCCATAGCGGCCCGCCGTAGATGAACCCGGTGTAGGCCTGCACCAGCGTGGCCCCGGCCGCCATCCGCTCGGCCGCGTCGTCGGCGGTCTCGATCCCGCCCGCCGCGATCAGCACCAGCCGGTCCCCGGTCCTGGCGCGCAGCCGCCGCAGCACGGCAAGGGCCCGGTCCCGCAGCGGCGGCCCGGACAGCCCGCCGGCTCCCGCCGCCGCCACCTCGCCCGCCGGGCTGGCCAGCCCGTCCCTTGACACCGTGGTGTTCGTCGCCACGATCCCGTCAATACCGAGTTCCAAGGCCAGGTCCGCGATGGCGTCCACGTCCGCATCCGCCAGGTCCGGCGCGATCTTCACCAGGAGCGGCACCCGGCTCTCGGCTGCCGCGTCGAGCGCCTCCCGGACCGCCACCAGGACCGGCTTGAGCCGGTCGACGGCCTGCAGGTCGCGCAGCCCCGGGGTGTTCGGTGAGCTGACGTTGACCACCACGTAGTCGGCGACCGCGGCCACCTTCCGCGCGCTGGCCGCGTAATCCTGCGCGGCCTCCTCATCCGGCACCACCTTGGTCTTGCCGATGTTGACCCCGACGATGACCTTCCCGCGCCCGCCCGCCCGGCGCCGCGCCCGCCTGCGGTCCCCGGGCTCCGCCAGCCGCCGCAGCCTGGCCGCCGCGGCCGCGGCGCCCTCGTTGTTGAAGCCCATCCGGTTGACCAGCGCCCGGTCCGCGGGCAGCCGGAACATCCGCGGCCGCGCGTTCCCCGGCTGCGGCCGCGCCGTCACCGTGCCGACCTCCACGAACCCGAACCCGAGCGCGGCGAGCCCCGCCACCCCGCGCGCGTCCTTGTCGAACCCGGCGGCCAGCCCGAGCGGCCCGGGGAAGTCAAGGCCGAGCGCCCGCACCCGCAGCGCCGGGTCGCGCGGCCCGAGCCACCACCGCAGCACCCCGGCCGCCCCCGGCACCCCCGCGGCCCACCCGAGCACCCGGATCGCCAAGAACCCGGCCCGGTGCGCCGCCTCAGCAGGCACCCGCCGCAGCACCACAAGGAAAACCAGCCGGTACATCGCCTCACACCCGAAGACCCCAGCAAACCGCGGTCATCCCCGAGGATGACACCCCTCCACCACCGGTCGCAGCCGAAATCGCCGCTCACGCCGATGCGCCCCCGTGCGTTCCAGGTTAGCTGGACCAGGGAAACGGTCATGAACCTGGAAAGGGTAACGGGGATGATCGAGGCACGGGGCCTAGCGAAACGGTACGGCGACACGATCGCCGTCGGGTCTGTCCTTCACGGTGCGGCCCGGCCGGGTGACCGGCTTCCTGGGGCCGAACGGCGCGGGCCAGCCCAACCTCGGGAAATGGCACTTGTTTCCGCGGTTGGGTCCTCCCGGGATGTCCGCGTCGCGTGTTAGCGGCATGGGGCTCGATGATGTTGCCGCCGGCCGTTCGTCTGATTCTGATAGGTGGAGCTCGCTCCAGGGCAGCCGTCATGTCAGAAGGACCGGAATGAACGCCCATCGGGCGCCGCTGTGCGCGGCCGGGTGAGCCGCGCCGGGGCGCGAGTGCCGAGGAGGCGGCGCTGCTGAAGCTGGCCCGCGAAGGCGAGGGGGACGCTTTCAGCCAACTCGTCGGCGCCTACCGTGCTGAGCTGCGAGCCCACTGTTTCCGGATGCTCGGCTCGGTGCACGATGCCGAGGATGCTCGACTCTGCAGAAGGCGGCGGGCCGCCTTCCACGCTATGCACGCTGAGCATGTACTGCTTCATCGGACGTCTCCTTCCGGGTTCACCGAACGTCTCCTTCCAGGCGGCCGGCGCGCGGGCAGTCAGGTTGCTCCGGGCGGCTACGCCGGTCCCGCGGCGCCCGTCCCGGCCGACGCGGACTGGTAGGTAAGCAGCATGACACCATCGCGGTCTTGCTTGGCGTCGGTTAGCGCGAGCCGGGCCGGGACGGTCATTTCCGGCGGGAACAGGCGCTTGCCCGCGCCGAGCACGACCGGGAACACCATCAGCCGGTAGCCATCGACCAGTCCGAGCCGGATCAGGGTCTGCGCCAGCTGGGCGCTGCCCTCCACCAGCAGGTCGCCGCCCGGCTGGGCTTTCAGCTTAGTGATCTCGGCCACGACATCCCCGCCGATCACCGTAGTGCTGCCCCAGGTCGCCTCAGCTTCGGTCATCGTCGATGAGACGACGTACTTGGGGATACTGTTCATCCGCTTGCCGAAGTCGTCGGTGTCCATCGACGGCCAGGCCTGCGCGAATCCCTGATAGGTGACCCGCCCGAGCAGCAGTGCCTGGCTGGCGAACAGCTCGTCGGACTTGAACAAAAGGCCGGCGGGCCCTCGCTCAAACTGGAACGTCCAGTGGGGTTCCTCGATGACGCCGTCCAGCGAGATGAACTCGGTCACCACGATCCTGGTCATGTCCTGCTCCCTCCGGGGCTAGCCGGCACGGCGCCGGCCTCTCACCGGCTACACGAACGCGACCGCCCCGGATCGACACCCGCCGGGATTCGTTTCCGCCCTCAGCGGCCCGCTCAACCCCGCCGGCCAGGCATGCGCCGCCCTCACCGTCGCGGCCACGAGGTCATCGACGTCATCGGTGCCATGACCCGGACAGCAGACACACCTGGTCAGTCGAAGACCTGGCCCAGCGTTTCGGCGGTCACGGCGCGGGCCGTCCAGGGCTGCATCTGGTCGCTGGAGGCTTCGTGCGCCGTGCGGGACACGCTTTCGGGAAGCGAGCCGAAGGCCTCCCAGCGGTCCAGAACGGCGATTCTCGGGTCCGCTGCCTACGATCCGCATGCCGCGCTATGTGATGACACTTTCCGCTGGTCAGGCGGGACAAGATGCGCAACAGTGCCGGGAACCCCGTAACGGAATGGTGACTTCATTGCCGTCGGGGCATGGTTGTTGGGCTAGCAGGAGATTGGCCTTTTGCCGACGCTGCGGTGCGGAGCTTCCCGGTGACTGCCTGACGTGCCTGTCCGCAAGACTTGCCGTCATGGACGGCCAGGGCAGCGCGGGCAGGAACCCCGGGCGACGGCCAGCGTGCTGCTGGTCAGGCGAAGACCTGGTCCAGCGTTTCGGCGGTCGCGGCGCGGGCCGTCCAGGCCTGTACCTGGCCGCTGGAGGCTCCGTGCACCGTCTGGGACACGCTGGCGGGTAGCGGGCCGAACTTGACGGTCAGCACCTGCACGAGCGCCTCGGTGCGGCCTTCGGTGCGGAGCATCTCTGCGGTGGTCATGTACGCCTCCTCTGCGTCCGGGCCGAGCGATGCGGCCAGGTCATGCAGCTCGCTGGCGGGTGCCTCGCTGACAAGCTCAATGTACGTCAGGATCGCGATGAACGCCTCGCCGCCGCCGGGCTGGTCAAGGACCGCGCGCAGCTGACTGGCCCACGGCCGCAGCAGGGCGGGGATCTGCGGGTTGCCGGCGGCGGTCTTGAGCAGCAGCAAGGTGATCAGCGCCGCCGGGGTCAGCCCGCGGTCGCGCAACTGCCGGCCGTCGATGCCGGCGAGGTCGTCGAGCAGGAACTCGAAACGGGGCAGGTAGGCCTGCGCCGCCTGTTTGGCGTCGGGGTCGAGGTCGATCAGGTCCAGCAGCTGGACCGGGCTGGTCCACCGGGTGCGGCCGTGGTGGACGACCAGCGGGATCACCGCCGGCAGCTGCCGGGCCTGCGGGTGGTCACGCAGGTGCTGGTCCCAGATCCGGGTTACGTACCGGAGCATCCTGAAGGACATCAGGGGGTCGGCGCTGCTTTGGTGCTCGGCCAGCAGGTAGACGTATGCGTCCCGGCCGTCCAGCGGCGTGGTGAACAGCAGGTCCGAGTACCGCCACTTGAGCGCTTCGTCGACGAAGCTGGCGGGCACCGGGGTCAGCCGGCCCAGGTCCAGCCGGGCTGCCAGATCCGGCGGCAGCACCGCGCGCAGCTGGGACGCCGCGTTGGCGGGCACGCAGAAGATCCGGCGGAACACCGAGTCGTGCGGAGTGGGCTGACCGCCCGACGGCCTCCGGCCCGGTGGCGGCCGGTGCGGGGCTGGTGAGCTGCCCCCGGGGTCAGGCTGGTTCGGCATGCCCGCACCGTACCGGCCGCCACCGACATTCGGCAGCGGCGTGGCAGCCACCGTTGTGGTCACGCTGAAAGGGCCTGCGGCACCCGCCTCGGAGCGAACGCGGCAGGTTCGCCCGGCCGAGGCCTACCCGGCGTCCGCTCAACCGTCACCGCGAAGGCGTCCCCAGCAATCCAGAACGGCGATTCTCATGCTCGCTGCCCACGATCCGCCTTCCGCACCGCATGATGACACTTTCCGCTGGTCAGGCAGCACAGGATGCGCAACGGAGCCGAGAAGACCACGACCATGCGGATGATCCTCGGGCTCGACCGCCCGACCGCCGGATCGGTCACGATCGACGGCAAGCCGTTCGCCTAGCTGTACAGCGCGATGCGTGAGGTCGGCGCGCTGCTAGACGCGAAGGCGGTACACGGCGGCCGCAGCGCGTATAACCACGCGCTGTGCCTGGCGCAGACCAACGACATCCCGCGCAGCCGGGTCGATGAGGTCATCGGCATCGCCGGGCTGCCGGGCGCAGCTTGCCCTTGACTTTGAAGTGCAAAGTAAGCTAGCTTTGCACTACAAAGTAAAGGGAAGAGGGGTCGACATGAACGAGGACGTCGGCACGAAGAACGGCGCTGGCCTGGACGACACGGCGGATATGGACGCGCGCGATGCGGCCGCCATCATGCAGGATGCGGGCAATCGGGCCCGGCGTGAACTGCGCGTCAACACCCAGGCGATCTACGCCTGCGCCGGAGTGGCCTGGCTGCTCGGGTACGGCGGCATGTGGCTGTCGGTCCGCGGGCAGCGGCCGTACCAGGGTCCGACGCCGGCTGCGGCCTTCATCCAGGTCGTGCTCATCGGGCTCGCCGCAGCCATCACCGCCTCGGTCGTCGGCCGGGCCACCAGCGGCGTGGGCGGGTTTTCCGCCGTCCAGCGGCGCGTTTCCATCCTGGCCCTGGTCATCGGTATCGTCGCGGTGCTCGTGCTGGAGGCCGCGATCGACCACGCAGGCGCGAGCCGGTCGATCGTGTTCGGCGTATTCCAGGCCGCGGCCCCCGTCCTGGTTACCGGGGTGGTCTACGTCGCTACCTCCGCCAGCAGGCTGAACTGGCCCGCGCTCGGGCTGGGCCTCTGGCTGATCGCCGTGGCGGCGGGCGGCGCGTTCGCCGGCCCGGTGGGGGTCTGGGGCGTCATCGCCGTGGCCGGGGGCATCGGATTCCTGCTGATAGCGGCCCTCCGGCCCGCCGCGAACCGCTGATGAGCGAAGAGGAACTCGACCCGGTCATCCACGCGCCCGCCCGGCTGCGCATCGTGGTGACGCTGGCGGCGCTGCCTGAAGGCGACAACCTGTCCTTCACCAGGCTGCAGGACCTGATCGGGCTGACTCCGGGCAACCTGATCACTCACCTGCGCAAGCTGGAGGACGCCGGATACGTGCGGATGCAGAAATCCGGCAGCGGCGTCAACGCGACCACCTCGGTCTCCCTCACCAGCGAAGGGAGGGGCGCGCTCGACCGCTACACCGTCGTGCTGAGAGGGCTGCTCGACCAGGCCGCCGCTACGCAGCCAAACTGAGCCGCGGCTGCCGTCGCCACCTCTCGCGATGTATCTTGTCTTTATGGTCCGGGAGGATCCCGACGCGTTCCTGCGCGCGCTGTTGGCTCCGCTGAGCTCGGCGCGGCGTGGCGAGCCGCTGCCCGGCGTCGCGTTCAGTCGGGAGGCGGTGGCGAACGCGTTCGTGATGCTGGGGCTGCTCCCGGAGGCACGCGCCGAGGGGATCCTGGCCGAGCACCGGCAGGCGCTGGAGGCCAGGGGCTTCCGGATGGGGATACTGACCGGCGAGCTGAGCGTCCGCCCCGGCGCGCACGGGTACCAGGACGCGCAGGCGACGGGCCAGGACGGCCTGGCCAGGATTCCGCTGGCCGTGGTCTCGGGGCCGGTACCGATCGCCATCGACGGCCTGGACCTGACCCTGACCTGGGCGACGCTCACGCCGGGCGGCGTGCGCCTGCATCTGCGCGGCACCGGCCCCGGCTATCGCCAGCTGTCCAGGCCGCCGTCCCGGCGCCCCTTCCGCGTGATGCCCGGTGAACCGGTCGGAGCGGCGATCAAGGCCGGGCTGTCGGTGACCGACGACCTGGGCCGAACGTACCGTTTGCGGCCGGTCCGCTGGGGTGGCACCGTCGCGTCGGAACAGCCGGGACCAACGGCGTACGCGTGGCGCGGCGAAATGCTGGCCGAGCCGGAACCTAACGCCGATGAGCCCGCCAGGCGCGAAGCGGTCCGATGGCTGGAGTTCGCCACCGCGTCGGGCCGGCCCGCCCGCGTTGACGTCGCACCGCCCGCCCAGGTGGCGACGGGCCAGGCCGAGCCGGGGCAGCGGGGGCGGGTCTGGCGAAGGCAGCTGGGGAGTTCTGGTTCTGGCCGCCGGTGCCCCCGCTGCAGCGCAGATCCGGGTCATGGTCAGCACGCTGCGGGAAGCCGCGTGGGCGGAGGTGCCCGTCCCGGGAAGGTCGGCCTTAGCTACGCGACGAGTTCTGATTCGCCGGTGAACGCGTCCCAGAGGGCGGCGTACGGGCCGTCCGCAGCCAGGAGCTCGGCGTGGCTGCCGATCTCGGCGATGCGGCCGTCATCGAGGACCACGATCCGGTGGGCGCGGGCGGCGGTGGTGAGCCGGTGCGCGACCACGATGGTGGTGCGGGCCGCGGTCAGCTCGCTGATGGCGTGGTTCACCGCGGCCTCGGCGGCCAGGTCGAGGGCGGCGGTCGCCTCGTCGAGCAGCAGGATGACGGGATCGGCCAGCTGCGCGCGGGCGAGCGCGATGAGCTGACGCTGGCCGGCCGACAGGTTGCGGCCGCGCTCGGCGACCTGGTGATCGTACCCGCCGGGCAGGTGGGTGATCATGTCGTGCGCGCCGGTCGCGCGGGCCGCGGCCACGACCTCCTCGTCGCTGGCGTCCGGCCTGGCGTACCGGATCGAATCCCGGACCGTTCCGGCGAACAGGTACGACTCCTGCGGGACGACACCGAGCCTGTGCCGGTAGCTGGCCAGGTCGTAGTCGCGGAGGTCGGTGCCGTCGACCAGGACCGCTCCGCTGGTCACGTCGTAGAACCGGGCGATCAGCTTGACCAGTGTCGACTTGCCTGCCCCGGTCTGGCCGACCAGGGCGACGGTCTCGCCAGGCTCGATAGTCAGGCTGACCCCGTTGACCGCGTTGACGACGCTGCCCGTATAGCTGAAGTCCACGTCGCGCAGCTCGATGCGACCGCGCAGCCTGCCCGGGATGACCGGCCGGCTGGGCCCGGGGGTGGACGTGCCGAGCCTGAGCAGGTCCGTGATCCGGCGCAGGCCGACCATGGCCTGCTGGTAGCCGTCGAAGACCTGGGAGAGCTGCTGGACAGGGGCGAAGACCATGTCGATATAGAGCAGGTAGGCGATCAGCGCCCCCGCGGTGAGCGTGCCGTTGTGCACCTCGTTGGTCGCGGCGACGAGGACGATCGCGCCCGCCACCGTGGAAAGCGTCTGCACGAACGGGAAGTACAGGGCGATGTACCGCTGCGCCCGCAGCCTCGTGTCCCGGAACGCGTAGCTGAGCGTGCCGAACCGGGCTCGGTTGGCCGCCTCCCGGCGGAAGGCCTGCGTCACCCGCAGGCCGGCCACGTTCTCGGCGAAGTCGGCGTTGACCACGGCGACCTTCTCCCGCGACTCGGCATACGCCTTGGCCGACTTGGACCGGAACACCAGCGTCGCGACAACCAGCACCGGGAAGATGCCCAGGATGGACAGCCCGAGCCTGAGGTTGATGATGAGCAGCGCGGCGAGCACGCCGAAGAAGGTCAGGACGGAGCTGACCATGGTGATCAGCCCCGTCTGCAGGAACGAGGACAGGGCGTCCACGTCGGTGGTCATCCTGGTCATGATCCGGCCGGACATCTCGCGCTCGTAGAAGTCCAGGCCGAGCCGCTGCAACTGGGCAAAGAGCTTGACCCGCAGGGTGAACAGCAGCCGCTCCCCGTTGCGCCCGACCACCATGGTCTCCGCGATGTTGACCAGCCAGTCGGCGAGCACAATGGCCAGCGCGATGAGGGATACCACCACGATCGCGTGGTAGACCTTGGTCTCGACGCCGTGGTCGATACCGTTCCTGACCAGCGCGGGAAGCGCGAGCCCCGCTAGGGCGTCGAGGCCGTCCAGGATCAGCCCGGCAATCAGCGCGAACATCAGCGGCCGAAGCAGCCTGCGCAGCGTGAAGTGCCGGTCGGCGGCCCGGGCCCGGCCGAGTTCCACGTCCGGCGCGTCGTTGGCCGGTGGCAGCGCCTCGACCTGGGCGAGCAGCGCGGGCGAAGGGGGAAGGCTGGCGAACGTGCCGGAGAGGTTGGCGCCGCCGGCCCCGCCGCCGCCCCGGCCGCGCCCCGCCCCCCGGCCGCCCGCTCCGCCGAGGCGGGACAGGCCCGCGGCTCCGCCGAGCGGCGCGCCCGCGGCGGCCGCCCCGGCCAGCGCCGACGTCCGCCCGCGCTCGCCAAGCACGTCTTCCACGGTGTCGCCCGGGCGCGCCCTGACCAGGGCAGCAGCGTCCGGTCCAGCCTCCGGACCGGTGATGAGCTGCCGGAACAGCGGGCAGCGCTCGTTCAGCTCCTCGGCGGTGCCGCTGTCGGCGACCCGGCCGTGGTCGAGGACCACGATCCGGTCGGCCAGGTTCAGCGTCGACCGCCGGTGCGCGATGATCATCGTGGTACGCCCGCGCATGACCTCGCGCAGCGCGGCGTGGATCTCCGCCTCCAGGCGCGGGTCGATAGCCGAGGTCGCGTCGTCCAGCAGGAGCAGCCTGGGGTCGGTGATCAGCGCCCTGGCCAGGGCCACCCGCTGCCGCTGCCCGCCGGAGAGCGTCATGCCCTGCTCGCCGACCACGGTGTCGTAGCCGTGGGGGAGCCTGGCGATGAACTCGTGGGCCTGCGCGGCCTGGGCCGCGGCGACGATCTGGTCCTCGGTGGCGTCCGGCGTGCCGTAGGCGATGTTCGCCCGCACCGTGTCGGAGAACAGGAAGCTGTCCTCCATGACCAGGCCGATCGCTGCCCGCAGCGAATCACGCGTCACGTCCGCGACGTCGTACCCGCCGATGCTGACCGAGCCGCTCTGCGGGTCGTAGAAGCGGGGGAGCAGCAGCGCGATGGTCGACTTGCCCGAGCCCGACGCGCCGACCACGGCGACCGTCTCGCCAGGCTCGATGCGGAACGAAAGCCCGCGCAGGACCGGTTCCGCGGGCGTGTAGCCGAACTGGACGTCGTCGAACGTGATCCCGTTCGCGTCCGGCGGGAGCGCGATCGCGTCCGGCTTGTCCGTGATCACCGGGCGCGAGTCGATGATGTCGAACACGCGGATGACGCTGGCCCGCGCCTCCTGCCCGATCGTGACCATCATGGTGAGCGTGCGCACCGGGCCGCTCATCTGGGCTAGGTAGGCCGAGAACGCGAGGAACGTGCCGAGGGTAATGGAGCCGTGAATCGCCAGCCAGCCGCCGAACGCGAGCACGCCGACCATCCCGAGCGACGGGATGGCCGTGAGGGCTGGGTTGTAGCGGGCCGTCAGCCGGACCATGCGCAGGCGGGCCGCGAACAGCCGTGAGCTGGCCGCCTCCAGCCGCTCCTGTTCCTGCTCCTCCTGCCCGAAGCCCTTGACCACCCGCACCCCGCCGATGGCCTCGTCCACGATGCCGGCCACGTCGCCTGACTTCTGCTGGGCGTCCCAGCTCGCGGGGAACAGCCTGCGCCGCGACGCGAGCGCGATCATCCACAAGGCGGGAGCGACCAGCACGGTCACGATGGTGAGCATCGGCGAGAGCACGACCATGATGCCGATGGACACGATGAACAGCGCCAGGTTCCCGAGCGTGATCGGCACCATGGACAGGATGCTCTGAACCATGTTCAGGTCGGAGATGGACCGCCCGACAAGCTGCCCGGTGTGGATCTCGTCCTGGCGCGCGGCATCCAGCCGGGACAGCGAGTCGAACAGCTCGGTCCGCAGGTCGTGCTGGACGTCAAGGGAGACCCGGCCCCCGTTGTAGCGACGCAGGTAGATGGCGCCGAAGTTGGCCACAGCCAGGACCAGCAGCAGGGTCGCGAGCGGCCAGACCGACTGCCGGTGCGTAAGGATGACGTTGTCGATGATCTGCCGCTGGACCAGCGGTATCGCGGCCGTGGCGGCGGTGCCGGCCAAGGCGCCGCCGAGCCCGATGACGACGTTCCGGCGGTAGCGCCAGCAGTAGGCCGCCAGCCGTCGCAGCCACCCGTCGCCCTGAGCCCGCTCGCCCGCCTTGCTCCCCGTCCGCCTTGACAGTTTTACCGCCCCACCTCGCCGTCGCCCGCAGACAGGCTAACAACTTGGGGCCGGCATTTCATTTCCTAAACTAAACAATCTGCTGTGTAACTCGGCCACCGCTGGGGCGGCGGCGGCGCGGACCGGTTGCCGGGCCCGGTCAGTCCTACCAGTCGCCAGGCGGCCGCGACGGCGGGTAGCTGGCCCGGTAGTCGCCGCTTGCCGGCACTCGCCGCGTGGCACGGGCCGACGCCCCGCTGAGCAGCGACCCTATGGCGAAACCCAGGACGAGGTCAACGATCGCGGTGGCGAACTTGGAGGACAGCGCGGCGGTCGTGCTGAACGGGAACACCACCGCGACCACCGTCGCCAGCCCGATGATCCAGCCGAAAAACGTCTGCGCCCGGGGCGCGGCGAGCAGGAGCAGGTGCATGATCGCGGTCGCGACCACCGCGGCTGCCGCGGCCGCGAGTACGTACATTCCGGTCGACGCGTCGCCCCATGCTCCGTCCCGGCGCGGGGCCAGGATCGGGATGCCGAACAGCCACCGGCAGACCAGGATCCCGACCAGCGCGATCAGGGCCGCGACGACCGCGGTCGCCGCGCCAGCCGCCCATAGCTGGCCCGGATCCATCCGGCGCGCGGATCTGGGCGCACCCGGCGCGGATCTTGGCGCGCCCGCCGGATCCGGTGCTGGTCTTTGTTCTGTCGGCCACGGGGTGGTCATGGGCCCGCTTCCCTTCTGTCTGTGCACGTCTGCGGACAACTAACCCCACAGGGTCATTCGAAACACCCCGAGGTCCCCGCGGGGAATAGGGACGGCGCCGGGCGACTTGAGTAATAGTTGAACATTCAATTATTTGGAGGTAGCAACGTTGGCTAAGCCCGTCCTGCAGGTCATCATCGGCAGCACCCGGCCGGGCCGGGTCGGTCCGTTGGTCGCCGGCTGGATCGCCGACCGGGCCAGGGAGCAGGGCGACTTCGAGGTCGAGGTCACCGACCTGGCCGTGCTGGACCTGCCGATCTTCGACGAACCGGAGCACCCGAGGCTGCACAGGTACGTCCACCAGCACACCAAGAACTGGAGCGCGATCGCGGACCGCTCCGACGCGTTCGTTTTCGTCATCCCCGAGTACAACCACTCGTACAACGCGGCTACCAAGAACGCCCTGGATTACCTCAGCCAGGAGTGGCGGGGTAAGCCCGCGGGCATCGTCACCTACGGTGGCGCCTCGGGCGGGGTCCGCGCCGCGCAGATGCTTGTGCCGGTGCTCGGCGCGCTGCAGATGGTGACCGTCGCCGATTCGGTGAACATCACGTCTGTCCGCGAGCGCCTCGACGACGCCGGGCGGCTTGAGCCGGACCAGGACCTGGAGCGCGCGGCGGGGGCCATGCTGGCCGGCCTCGCGCACGCCACCTCGGCCCTCAGCGTGGCGGCCTGACGCCGCCGGTAGCTACCCGACGCTGACCTGGACCTGCGGGTAGCCCGTGGCCCCGTTGGGTTCCGGTGGCTCATCGAGTCCGGTCTGCGTGTAACCGGTCACATCGGTCGCCCGGCATTCGATCAGGTGGTTCCCGGGGGTCGCGTCCCAGTACCAGACCCACTGGCGCCACGTGTCGATGCCCGGGACGGCCGCCAGCGTGGCCTGGTTCCACGGGCCGGAGTCGACGCGCACGTGCACGGCGTCGATCCCCTTGTGCTGGGCCCACGCCACTCCGGCCACCGCCGTCTTGCCGGCCTGGATCGTGTTCGTGCCGGTCGGCACGTCGATCCGCGATTCCGTCTTGATGGGTGCCTGCTGTGACCAGCCGCGCACCGCCCAGTACGCGTAGGCCTGCGAGAAGGTCGTCACCTCGATGTCCGTCACCCACTTGGTCGCGGACACGTACCCGTACAGGCCGGGCACCACCATGCGGACGGGGAAGCCGTGCGCGATCGGGAGGGGCTGCCCGTTCATCGCCACCGCGAGCAGGGCGTCCCGCCCGTCCATCACAGTCTGGATCGGGGTGCCTGACGTGAACCCGTCCACCGACGTGCACAGCAGCTGGTTCGCGCCGGCCTTGACCCCCGCGTCGCGGAGCACGCTGGCCAGGCTCGCGCCCAGCCACAGCGCATTGCCGATATAGGGCCCGCCGACCGGATTGGACACGCAGCACAGCGTCACCCAGTCCTCGATCAGCGGCCTGCGGATCAGCTCGTCGAAGGTAAGCGTGATCTCGTTGCTCACCATGCCGTGGATCCGCAGCTGCCAGCTGGAGGGATCGACCTGCGGCAGGACGATCGCCGTGTCCACCCGGTAAAAGGCGTTGTCGGACGTAACGAACGGGGTGATACCCGGCACGTTCAGGTTGACGCCCGGGGGCAGACCCGGCACGGTCGCAGCGGGCTTGGGGATCCGCAGGGCGTTGCGCGCGTTGGCGACGCTGCTCCGCTCGGCCAGCAGGCGGCCCGCCAGCCCGGCCACGGCCGCGACCCCCGCGGTCGCGGCGCTCGCGGCCAGGAAGCTCCTGCGCCGCGGACTGGCGTGGCTAGCCGGCCGCTCGGGCTGGTACGGTCCCTGCGATGCGGACGGCCTGATCACCGAGCCCGAGGCGGGAGGCTGGCCCGCGCCGGCGGGCAAGTCAGGCGCGACGGGCACATCGGGGGGGACCGTGGCCGTGGCGGGCCCGTCCGCGGGAGAGCCGTCGGCCGGCGCCGGGTCCGGGCGCGGTGGCCCGGTCGGTTCGGTGATGGCCCAGGCGTCCGTCCAGGAGTCCGACCACGGTTCCCCGCTGAGCTCCGTCGGCTGGTCGGCCCGGCCGATCAGGGCGCGCAGCGCGATGGCCGCTGCCGCCGTCGCGAACAGGGTGGGCAGCACGCTGGCGACGGTCGCCGTCGGCCGGGTCGATGCGGCGACCAGCCCGACGACCGCGAACACGCCCAGGCCGGCCATGCCGTAGGCCAGCCGCCGCGTGGCCAGCGCGCCGATCACGGCGGCGAAGATGGCGAGCACGACCAGGATGCCGCACACCAGGACAAGCTTGTCGTCGGAGCCGAACTCGCTGATGGCAAAGTTCTTCAGCCACGGCGGCGTGAAGTCGATCTGCAGCTGGCCGACCGCGACCACCGGCGATCCATTGGCGCCGGTAATGCCGGCCACGAGCTGCCCCACGCCGAGCGCAACTCCGGCGGCCAGCACGCCGGCGACGGCGCCGAGGCCCGTCCGGCGGCGACTCCGCCCCGTAACGCCCGTCGGCCCTGTCCCGTTCATCTTCATGTCCCTTATTCGTTGCGGCGGCGGCTCGGGTTTGGCGCAGCTGCCAAACCGTTGCCGCTCCTGCTACGAATATCAGTCATGACGGCCTCGGATCGCCCGGAATACGGCAACCCTGCGCGTCATGCCCCGGGCGTCGGCCCCGGTGCCGATCTTGCCGCTGCGATCGGCCTGGTAGCCCGGGGTGACGCGGCAGCCTTCGAGGCCGTCTACGTGCAGGTTACGCCGGCGGTGTTCGGCGTCGTCCGGCGGGTGATCCGCGACCCCGCGCAGTCGGAGGAAGTCACCCAGGACGTCTTGCTCGAGGTGTGGCGGAACGCGTCCAAGTACGACGCCAGCCGGGGCAGCGCGATCGCCTGGGTGATGACGGTGGCCCATCGCCGGGCCGTGGACCGGGTCAGGTCCGTGCAGAAGGAGTCCGACCGTGAGCGGCGGACCGCCGCGGCCGACGTCCCGTACGACGAGGTCACCGAGGCCGTGGAGTCGAAGCTGGACCACGAGCGCGTCCGGCGCTGCCTGGGCTCGCTCACCGAACTGCAGCGCGAGTCGGTCACCCTGGCCTACTACGGCGGCTATACGTACGGCCAGGTCGCCACCTTGCTGGGTATCCCGGCCAGCACGGTGAAGACCAGGATGCGGGACGCGCTGATCAGGCTCAGGGACTGCCTGGGGGTGGCGGTATGAAGCTGACAGGAAGGTCGGGCAGCGGGGCGCACACCCTGGTGGGCGCCTACGCGATGGATGCCCTTAGTTCCAGGGACCGGGCCGGGTTCGAGCGGCACCTGGCCGGGTGCGAGGACTGCGCGCAGGAGGTCGCCAGCCTGCGCGAAGCCACCGCCAGGCTGGCCACGGCCACCGCGGTGGCGCCGCCGTCCGGCCTGAAGGAACGGGTGCTCGCCGCCGCGGCCATCACCAGGCAGCAGGCGCCCGCAGAAAGTGACGCGGGCTCGCGGGCCGCCTCGAGGACCCGGGCGGCCAGGCTTTCCCAGGTCTTCGGGCGGGTTCGCTGGCCGGCGATGGTAAGCGCGCTGGCCGCGGTCGTCGTGCTCGGGGTCGCGGTGGCGTTCGGCGTCGCGAATGGCAGTATGCGGCAGCAGCTTGACCAGGCGCAATCGAACAGCCAGCAGATCGCGGCGGTGCTGACCGCCAAGGACGCCGTGCTGCGGACCAAGCCGGTGTTCGGCGGCGGGACGGCGACCATCGTGATGTCCCACTCCAGGCACGCGCTGGTCTTCACGGCCGCGGGCCTGCGCGCGCTGCCCCCCTCGCGCGCCTACGAGCTATGGCTGATCGGCCCGGATAGCGACCGCCCGGTGGGCATGCTCCCGGCCGGCCGCCACGGCACGACGGGCCCGCTCATCGCCTCCGGGTTGCGCGAGGGGGATCAGCTGGTCCTCACCGCCGAGCCCGCGGGCGGCTCCAGGCGACCCGACATGCCGATGATGCTGGACGTCGTGCTGTAGTACCGGAAAAATAACTGCGGGGACATTCCAGCGGAAGGCCGAGCTATTCGGGACTTACCGCCGGGCCCCGATCTCCGGGCTCGGCCCCAATAGGCTGATACCCCTGTATCGTGCTTTGTCGTGAGTGAATGGATCGGCTGGGTGAGCAGGCTCAGGCGCGCGATCTACGCCCGCATGGAGGCGCTGAGCTTCCGCACGGGCACTGCCACCGTGGCCGGAGTGATCGCCGTCGCCGTGACCGCGATCCTGCTGACGCTCATCCAGGGCGGTCACCATGCAGCGCGGCGGCCCGCGGCAGAAGCGGGCGCCGCCGCCAGCTCGGCGGTGGTCGTACCCGCATACGCCGTCCCGCCTCCAGCCACAGATGTGCCTACCCCCAGCAGGATGGCCGCGCCTTTCGCGGTCTACGTGCCCAAGCCCGCGAAGTCGCGGGCTGCGACTCCGCAGGCTGGCCCGTCCCCAACCGCGCGGCCAACGAAGCGTCCATTCTGGCGGGATCCGCCGGGGAGGCGCTCGCCCGGCACCCACCCGTCCACCCCGGGGTGGCCGCTACCGCCCCCTCCGTCGTTTAGCCCGGAGCGGTAGCCGCTCGGCGAGTCACCTGCGCTGCCGGGGTCGGCATCGCGATGTGCCGGCCGGCTTTCTCCGGCCGGGGGAGGGGCGCGTGCGCGGCGGCCAGCGCGGCCAGGGCAGCGCCCGCCTCGTTCGGCACCGCGGTCACGTGGTCCTGGCTGACGTGCAGGAACATCAGCTCGCAGGTGGCGGCCAGCACCTGTTCGCTGGTTATCTGGTGGAACACGTGCAGCCGCTTGGCGTCGTGACCGAGCAGCTGGGTCCGGTAGGTCAGCCTGGCGCCTTCCGCCACGCCGCTGATGAAGCACAGGTGGCCTTCCGCGGTGTAGATGCCGCTACCCGTGCGGGCCCGGTAAGCGGCGCCGAGGCCCACGTGGTCCAGGAACGCCTCGGTCGCCTCGGTGAACGCCATGAAGTAGTAGGCGTCCATCATGTGCCCGTTGTAGTCGATCCACTCCGGCGGGACGGCCCTGCCGCCCGTCTCGAGCAGGCTCATTCCGGCCCGATGGAGGGCACGTCGGCCAGCAGCTGGCGGGTATAGGCGTGGCTGGGCGCGGTCAGCACCTGCGTGACCGGGCCCCGCTCGCAGATCTCCCCGGCGCTGATCACGGTCACGTCGTCCGCGATGCTCCGGACCAATGGCAGGTTGTGCGTGATGAACAGCAGCGCGAGCCCGCGCTCGGCCTGCAGCCGAAGCAGCAGCTCGACGATCGCGGCCTGCACCGACACGTCGAGCGCCGAGGTGATCTCGTCGCAGACCAGCAGCTCGGGATCGACGACCAGCGCACGGGCCAGCGCGACCCGTTGGCGTTCCCCGCCGGAAAGCTCGTCGGGGTAGCGCGCCGCGAAGGACTCGCGCAGCGCGACGGAAGTCAGCGCGTCCCCGACTCGCTTGTCGTGTTCCTTGCTTCGGAGCTTGGTGAAGTGCGCGAGCGGCTGCCCGATGATCTGGCCGATGGTCTGCCGCGGGTTGAGCGAGCCGTACGGGTTCTGCGCGACGAACTGGATCTTGCGCAACTGGTCCTGCGTCCTGCCGCGGACGCCGGGCGGGAGTTCCCGGCCGCCGAACGTGATGGTCCCCGTCCAGTCCTTATGCAGCCCGACGACGCACCGGGCCAGCGTGGTCTTACCCGATCCTGAGGTGCCGACGATCGCGACCGCCTTCCTGGCCCCCACGTCGAGGCTTATTTCCCGCAGCACCGGCTTGTTCGTGTAGGAGACCGATACGCCGCTGATGGTGAGCACCGGCTCCTGCGCCGGAGGTGCCGTGCGCTCCCGGGCCAGCAGCGCGGCGCCGGACAGCCCGACGACCTCCGTGGCGCGCACGCACCTGGCCGCGTGCCCGGTGTCGGACACGACGACGGCGGGCGGCTCGCGCAGCTCGCATTCCGCGATCGCGAACTCGCACCGTGGCCGGAACGAGCAGCCAGCCGGGCGGTTGCCGGGGCGAGGCGGGGAGCCGGCCATGCCCAGCAGCTCATGAGACATTTCCAGGGACGGGATGGCCCGCATCAGCCCGCGGGTGTATGGGTGTGCCGGGCTCGCGAACACCTCGGCAGCGGCGCCGATCTCGATCAGCCTGCCCGAGTACATGACCGCGACGTGGTCGGCGATCTCGGCCACGACGGCGAGGTCGTGACTGATGTAAACCGCGGCCACCTGGTAGGTCCGGCACAGTCCGCGCACCGTGTCCAGGACCCGGCGCTGGGTGGTGACGTCCAGGCCGGTCGTAGGCTCGTCCAGCACGATCAGCCGCGGCCGGCAGGCGAAGGCCATGGCCAGCGCCACGCGCTGCTGCTGACCGCCGGAAAGCTGGTGCGGGTAGGAGGCGAGGATGGGGCCGGGATCCTCCAGGCCGGCCTCGGCCATCACCTGCGTGAGCCGGTCGGCATCGCCGCCGTGGATGGCGAAGACCTCGCGCAGCTGGGTGCCGACCTTCAGGACCGGGTTCAGCGCGCTGCCCGGGTCCTGCGGGACGTAGGCGACCGTCTGGCCGCGCACTTTCTGCAGCTCGTGTTCTGACAGCGAGAGAATGTCCTGGCCGTCGATCAGCACCTTGCCGCCGCCGATGGCCAGGCCGCGCTTGACCAGGCCGAGCAGGGCGAGCGCGACCGTGGTCTTGCCCGAACCCGATTCGCCCACCAGGCCGAGCACGCGCCCCGGCTGCACGGTGAACGACACCTCGTCGACGACATCGGCCTCCGGCCGCCGGCGCGACGGCGCCATCACGATCCGCAGGTCCTCCACCGCCAGCCGGGGCGTGCCTTCCCCGCCCGGCAGCTCGGTCATCGGGATGTCTTCGGATGGGGCGGTCATTGCGCGGTCCCTTCGACGGCGAGCTCGAGCACCGGGTCCGTTTCGGTGGCGCGGCCGCCGACGCCCAGCGAGGCGCGCGCCACCGAGTCGGTGAAGGTGTTCACGCCGATGGTGAACAGCGCGATCAGGATGGCCGGCATGAGCACTCCCCACGGGTTGGCGATCAGGCCGACCCGGTTCTCGTTGATCATCAGTCCCCAGCTCGCCGCCGGCGGCTGCAGGCCGAAGCCGAGGAAGCTCAGGCCGGCGATGATCAGCATGGAGTAGGTGAGCCGCAGCCCGATCTCCACCATGAGCACCGAGGTCAGGTTGGGCAGCACGTCCCTGCGGATGATCCGGCGCCCCGGGATGCCGAGGATCTGCATGGCCTTGACGAAATCCCGCTCGCTGATATCCAGCGCCGCCGCACGGGCCACGCGGGCCACCTGCGGCGCGTGCGAGATGGCGACGGCCAGCACGATCAGCCAGATCTTCGGGCCGAGGATGCTGACCAGCAGCAGCGCGAACACCAGTTGCGGGAACGCCAGGATCACGTCGACCGCGCGCATGATCAGGTTGTCCCACCAGCCGCCGTAGTAAGCCGCCATCACGCCGAGCACGGCCCCGACGATGACGCCGAGCGCGGTGGCGACGGCCGCCATCACCAGCAGCTCCCAGCCGCCGTCCAGGGTCCGGGTGAGCACATCCCGGCCGAGGACGTCACCGCCGAGCCACGCGGCGCGGGAGGCCCGGGCGAACGGCGACGTCACGAACTCCGTGCTTGAGTACGGTGCGACGGCCGGGCCGATCGCCGCCGCGAGGATCACGCAGCCGGCGATCACCAGCCCGGTCGCGCCGCGCGGTGTGCGCACCGCGCGGCCGAGTATTACGACTGCCTCGGGTCTGCGCGCCATGGGTACCTTCCCTTCGACCCTCAGGATCTGGGCAGCCGCCGCCGCGGGCTCACGGCGAGCGAGATGACGTCGGTCAGGATGTTGACGAAAATGTAGAAGGCCGCGAGGACCAGGACGATGGCCTGGATCTGCGGGATATCCCGGTCAGACACCGCATTCACGAGGGCCTGTCCGAGACCTGGGTAGTTGAATATGTACTCGACGACCACCACGCCGCCGGCCAGGTAGAGGAAGCTCAGCCCGATCACCTGGATGGTCGGCGCGATGGCGTTCGGCAGCGCATGGACGAGCAGGACCCGCCACCTCGGCACGCCCTTGAGCCGCGCCATCTGTACGTAGTCGCTTTCCAGCGCGTCGATCATCGACGCCCGCATCATCCGGAACACGTAGGGCACGATCACGATGACCAGGGTCGCCACCGGGAGCACGAGCTCTCTCGGGTTCGACCACGGTGCGGTGCCGGGGACGAAGACCGAGACCGCGGGGAACCAGTGGAAGACCACCGCGGCGAAGAAGATGACGAGGACCACCGCCACGACGAATTCCGGCAGTGCCGTGACGGCCAGCGCGGTGACCGACAGCACGTGGTCGAACACGCTGTCCCGGCGCGCCGCGGCCAGCACGCCGAATCCCACGCCGATCAGCGTGCCGATCACGCCGGCCAGGACCACCAGGACCAGCGAGTTCACGATCCGCCCGCCGATGAGGGTGCCTACCGGCTGCCCGTTGGCCAGCGACTTGCCGAAGTTGCCGTGCAGGACGCCGACGAGCCAGGTCCAGTACTGCGCGACCGCCGGCCGGTTCAGGCCCAGCTGCACCTCCAGCGCGTGCAGGCGGGCAGGGGTCGCCGTGTTCAGCAGCACCGCGCTCGCGGCGTTGCCCGGCAGGACCTGCGTGGCGGCGAACACCAGGATCGACACCAGCACGAGCGTTCCGATGCCGATCAGGCTGCGCCGGATCACCGTGTCCCGGATCGGATGCGACCGGGCGGCCCGGCTGGGCGGCCCGACCCGTTCAGTTGCCTGCGTCGCAGTCACGATAGCCACACACCCTTGAAGTCGTAGGCGTTCAGCGACAAGCCGCTCTTGCCCGGGACGAGGCCACCGACGTTGGTGCCGTAGCCGTCGATCACCGGCGGGAAGAACGGGATGATGTAGCCGCCCTCGTCGTACTCGATCTGCTGCATCTCGTGTGCGAGTTCTGTCCGGAGCGAGGCGTCGGTGGTGGCGATGGCCTGGGCGTATAGCGAGTCGTACCGGGGGTTGTCCCAGTGCGTCTCGTTGAACGGCGCGGTCGGTATCGAGGCCAGCGACACCTGCGGCAGGTAGAAGTTGTAGAACCAGTAGTCCTGGGCGAACTGCCACTTCAGGTAGTTCGTGCCGTAGAAGTCGTTCACGGTGACGTCGTCCACGCTCACCGTGATGCCGGCCAATGAGGCCTGCTGGGCGAGCACCTGCGCGGCCAGCGTGACGCCCTGCCCGATGTCGGAGGTCACCAGCTGGACGTGCAGGCCCTCGGCCCCCGCCGCCCGCAGCAGCGACTTGGCCTGGTCGATGTCCTGCCGCCGTTGCGGCAGGCTGTGGTCGTACTCCGGGGCCCAGATCCCGAACACGTCGTTGCCGATGGTTCCGAAGCCGCCGAAGACCAGGTCGAGCATCTGCTGCCGGTCCACGACCAGCCGCATGGCCTGGCGGATGCGCACGTCGCTGAACGTCCCGATGTCCACCCGCATCGTGAACGGGTTCCAGCCGCCGCCGTCCGAGAGCAGGATGTTCTTGCCCTCGCCCTGGACCTCGGAGATCACGTCCGCCGACAGCAGGTTGACCACGTCGACCTGGCCGGCCAGCAGCGCGTTAACCTGGCTGGTCTGGTCGGCGTAGTCGGTAATGACGATCTCGTCCAGGTACGGCAGCCCGGTCTGCCAGTAGTCGCCGTACCGGACGAAGGTGGACTGCGTGCCGGGGCTGAAGCTCTTGAGCCGGAACGGGCCGGTGCCGACGGGCGCCGCCGGGTTGTAGCCGACCGGGATGATGTCCGAGTAGCCCGGGATGGCCAGGGACTCACCCAGGGTGGCGAACGGCGTGCTGCACGGGATCCGCACCGTGTACGTGTCGAGCTTGGTCATGCCCTTCGCGTCGATGGAGGCCAGGCCCGCCGCGGCGGAGCCCGGCGCCTTCGGGTTGAGGACCGTCTGGAACGTGTAGATGACGTCGTCGGCGGTCAGCGGCTTGCCGTTGTGGAACGTGACGCCCTGCTTGACCCGGACCGTCCACTCGGTGGCGTTCTTGTTGGACGTCAGCTCCTCGGCCAGCACGTAGGCCGGCAGCGCGTCCGGGGTCAGCCCGATCAGCGGCTCGTACAGGTTGTCGATCCTGGAGAAGTCCACGTTGGTGACGGCGCTGAGCGGGTCAAGCGTGTCCGCGGTCGACCCGCCCGTCAGGCCGGCCCGCAGCGTACCGCCGTAGCGCGGCTTGCCCAGATGCGATGTGGTGAACGCCTTGATCGTGTCGCCGGTTCCGCAGGCGTCGAGCAGCCCGCCCGCTCCGATGGCCACCGTGCCCGCCAGGCCGGCCTTGAGAAAGTCCCTGCGGCTGAAGGTCATGTCTGCTCCCGGCTGTGCGAAGCGGTGGGCCGCTATGAATCCGGATGCCGCGGTATTCGTTCTGTTACGCGCTATGCGTGCTGTTCACGATATGAACATAATGTGCACAATGTGACTTAGGCTGATGTTAAGGATGGCCAGCATGGTGTGTCAAGGATCACATCAGCCGATGGCGGTCGCCGTCGGCGCGGGTTCCCCGGCCAGCGCCGTCTCTTCGGCCAGCGCCGGCTCCGGCGCGAGCTCACCGGGCCCGGTCACCTGGGGCCCCGGAGTGTAACGTTCCACTAGGACCAGCAGCTCCGCAAGGAACTCGTCGCGCGTCCGCTCCAGCTCACTGATCGAGCGGCCGTCCGCCTCGCGCAGGCACCCGTCGATCATCCGGTCCCGCAACTCGGGCGTGAGCGGGGGAGCCTGGAGCCGCGTCCACGGTTCTTCCAGCGCGGCACCGAAGTGGTCCAGCATATGGGCCATGCCGCCACCGCCCCCGGCCAGGTGGAAGGTCAGGCACGGCCCCATCAGCGCCCAGCGCAGGCCGGGGCCGAACGCGATCGACGCGTCGACTTCCTCCACGGTAGCCTCGCCCGTCGCGACCATGTGCAGCGCCTCGCGCCACATCGCTTCCTGCAGCCGGTTCCCGACGAAGCCGGGCAGCTCCCTGGTCAGGCGCAGCGGGCGCTTGCCCGTGTGCGCGTAGAAGCGGACCAGCCAGTCCACGGCGGCGGGATCGGTCCGCTCGCCGCCGACCACCTCGACCACGGGGATCAGGTACGGCGGGTTGAACGGATGGCCGACCACGCACCGCTCGGGATGCTCGCAGTCGGCCTGTAGCATCGTCATCGCGAACCCCGACGTGCTGGAGGCGACGACGATCCCCGGCCGCGCGGCGCGGTCCGCGTCGGCCAGCACCCGCCGCTTCAAGGGCCCGTTCTCCGGCGCGTTCTCCTGCACGAAGTCGGCGTCGGCGACCGCCGCCGCCAGGCTGTCGTGGAAGGTAAGCCGGTCACGGACCGCGCCTTCGCGCAGCCCCATCCGGGTGAGCAGCGGCCAGCTCGCATCCACCATGCGCAGCAGGTCGTCCCGCGCGCTCGGGGCCGGGTCGTAGACGTCCACGTCAAATCCCATGCGCAGGAAGTGCAGGGCCCAGCCGCCGCCGATCACCCCGGCGCCCACGATTGCCACCCGGCGTGCCTGCTCCGGTTGCACAGCGGTCATCGCACAGACCCCCACATGCCTAGTTGCACGCTTCGTCCAGCCAGCTAGCGATCAGGTCACGCAGCCCGGCGCGGTGCCAGGAAAAGGCGTGGTTGGCGCCGTCCACCTCCACGTACCGGCACGGCGACCCGGCCCGCGCCCGAAGCTCGCGGGCATGCTGCACGGGCACCCACACGTCCGCGGTGCCGTGCACCACCAGCAGCGGCCTGGGCGAGATGCCCGCCACGGCCTCCAGCGGGTCCATCCGTTCGGCCGCCTCGGCGCACTGGGCGGCGAATTCTCCCGGCGTGGTGGCCAGGAACCTGGTGAACTCGCGCTCCACCTGATCCGGGCTCAGCGCGAGCGTGGCACCCAGGCGCGCCGCCGCGCCGTAGACGGCGACCGCGCGCAGCCGAGGTTCCAAGGAGGCGGCCAGGATGGCCGCCCACCCGCCCAGGCTGTGCCCGACCACGGCGATCCGGCCGGTGTCAACCAGCGGGCAGCCGGCCAGGAAGCCGGCCGCCGCCCGCACGTCGCAGGGAATGGTGCGCACGTCGTACCGGCCCGCACTGCCCCAGCAGCCGCGATAGTGGAAGAGCAGCGCGTTCCAGCCGCGGTCGCGCAGCATGACCGCCAGGTCGAGGTTCTTCTCCAGGCCAGGGCAGCCGTGCAGCAGCAGCGCGGTGGGTTTGGGCTCGTCGCCGCGGGCCAGGTACAGGGTGCCGAGGAGGCGGTGCCCGTCGCTGTCGAAGGTGACGCCGGTGATGCCCTCGTGTTCGGGATGCCGGTCAGTAACCCACATTGTCCAGGCCCTTGAGGCCCAGCATCTCCCTGGCCTCGGCGGGCGTCGCGATCTCCAGCGACAGCGCCTCGAGGATTCCCCTGATCTTGGTGACCTGGCTGGCGTTGGAGGGGGCGAGCTGGCCCTTGCCCAGGTACAAGCTGTCCTCGAGCCCCACCCTGACGTGCGAGCCCATGATCGCCGCCGCGGTCACGATGCCCATCTGGTAGCGCCCGGCCCCCAGCGTCGACCACTGGTAGGCGTCGCCGAGCAGCCGGTCAGCGGTCCGCTTCATGTGCACGATGTGGTCCACGTCGGGCCCCGTGCCGCCCATCGTCCCGAAGATGGTCTGCACGAACACGGGCGCCTGGACCAGCCCCTGGTCCAGGTAGTAGGCCAGCGTGTACAGGTGGGAGGTGTCGTACGCCTCGGCCTCGAACCGGGTTCCCGTCTGCGGGCCGACGACCTTGAGCATGTACTCGATGTCCGCGTACGTGGAGACGAAGGGCTCGGCCCGGGTGGACTCCAGGTACGGCTCCTCCCAGTCGTACCTGAACTGGCCCTGGTAACGGCCGATCATCGGGAAGCTGCCGTAGTTCATGGTGCCCAGGTTCAGCGTGCACAGCTCGGGCCTGAGGTCTATAACGGGCTGCAGCCGCTCCGCGACGGTCATCCCGGTGCCGCCCCCGGTGGAGAAGCTCAGCACCACATCGCTGCGCTCCTTGATCCCCTTGCCGTACTCGGCGAAGATCGCGGCGTCGGGGGACGGGCTGCCGTCCTTCGGGTTCCTCGCGTGCAGGTGGAGCACCGCCGCGCCGGCCTCGGCAGCGGCCACTCCCTGGTCCACGACATCGCTGACCGTATATGGCAGGTACGGCGACATCGACGGAGTGTGCCCGGAGCCGGTGAGCGCGCAGGTGATGATGACCTTGCCTGCCATCGTGGCACCTCCTGGTGTTCACGATACGAACGCTTTGTTCTTAATGTGCAGCGTATCTGTCTCGTTCGGCACCGGTCAAGGTAGCAAAATGCGGTCAGTCCAGCAGGTCGCTGATCTCGCCAGCGGTCTTGACCGCCTCCCGGCCGATCTCGCGCAGCCGCCGTGCCGAGTTCATCGCCGCCGGGCCCCAGACGTTGACGACCGCGATCGGCGAGCGCATGGAGTTGAGCACGGCCGCCGACGAGCCGGAAGAAAACTCCTCGTACTCCCGGTCGCAGAGGGCGAACTCGGTCCTGCGGACCTCGGCGAGCTCGCGTTCAAGCTCTTCCCGGTCGGTGACGGTGTGATCGGTGTAGCGCGGCAGCTCCGCGGGCAGGATGGCGTCCCGCTCATCGCGGCCCAGCCAGGCGAGGAACGCCTTGCCGCCCGAGGTGGCGTGCAGTGGCAGCGGCTTATCCAGCCAGTTCGGCGCCATCATGTTCGGCGGCTCCACCTGGTCGACGTAGACGAGGTTGAACCGTCTGGCGACGGCGAGCGTGACGATCTCGCCCGTGCGCACGCACAGGTCGGTCAGCAGCGGCCGAACCCGCCGGATCAGCGCGTCATCGGTCACGGCGGAGGCCACCACGGTGGCGGCGTAGCCGACCGTGTACCGCTGGGTGACCGTGTCGCGGTCGACAAGCCCGTGATGCTCGAGGGTACGGAGCAGCCGCCACGCGGTGGCCCGGTTGATGCCGCAGCGGCGGGCCAGCTCCAGCACGGTCGGCGGCGTCGAGCTCGCGGCGACCGCCTTGAGCAGCACGATGGCCCGGTCGACCGCCTGGATGCGCTGTACGCCGTCGGTCGCCGGACCAGGCACTTCCGCGGCGCTCGCCACTGGGCGTGACATAAGGTGCAGCATAGCCACGATCGGTACCGCCGCCGACGGGCGCACTGATGACTTACGGCCTGCTCTGCGCGCTGTGCTGGGGGATCTCCACCCTTCCGTTCCCGGAACAGTTCCTGAGAAGGTCTAGCCCATCGGGTAGCGCCGGAAGCCGACGGCGTAGTCGCACCCGGCACCGAGGCCGATGAACCCGGCCATGTTCCGCAGGAACTCGTCGGCGTCGAACTCGCCGCCCAGGCCCTCGAGATAGGCGCGGTGCTCGCGCAGCGACGCGACGCCCGCGTCGATGGTGTCGGTGACGTCGACGAAGTAGTTCGGGTCGCCGACCGCGGCCACGTAGGCGTCCCTGATGCTGGTGCAGGGCGGCCCGGCTTCCGGGAAGACCCAGCCGTTAGCGGCGTCCCGGCAGGCGTCCAGGACGGCGAGCCCGACGGCGCGATGGTCGGCGTGGTTGATCGGCCCCTCCTCGCCCCAGGTCAGGTCGAAGCTCATCGTGATCACCACCTCGGGCTGCAGCCTGCGGAACGCGGTGGCCAGGTCGCGCCGCAGCGGCACCCCGTACTCCACAAGCCCGTCGGGATGATCAAGGAACGCAACCGTCTCCACGCCCACCACCCGGGCGCTGCGTAGTTCCTCCTCCATCCGCAGCGGCCCGGTCTGGTCGGGAGACATGCCCGCGATGCCCGCCTCCCCCTTGGTGGCGAGCAGGTAGCTGACCTTCTTCCCCTGCCCGGTCCAGCGGGCCACGGCGGCGGCGACGCCGTACTCCAGATCGTCGGGGTGAGCGACTACCATGACGGCCCGTTCCCAGTCCTCCGGCATCGGCTTCATCACGCTTACCCCATTCTCACCAGGGCTAGGTAGCCCAGCCAGCAGGCGGATCCTGCCTGCCCGCCTGCACCTGCCAGCATTCCCGCCGGTCTCGGCAGCCCGGCAAGGTTATCTCACCCTTGTCCGGGTCGATCATCGTCGCCACCACTGCACGCGGCGCGCTCGGCCGTGATGACCGGCGCCCCATCCGGACGGCGACGTCGCGCTTGCTGGCGGGCGATCACGGCTTCTCCCAGACCGAGACGTGCTTACGGCTGTCGCTCGTGAAAGGTTCCCGCTCCCACCCGTCCCAGCGCACTTGTAGCCTCAGCCCGGCGAGCTGGGCCATCAGGTCCAGTTCGGCCGGCCATACGTACCGGAACGGAATCGAGCGGTACTCGGCCTCGCCATCGTTGACCAAGACGTAGTTAGAGTTCATCGCCTGCGTGGCCACGTCATAGGCGTCCCACGCGCAGCCCGCCGGGCCCACCCGCCACGGCACCACCGTCTCCCCGGGCGGCAGCCTGCGCAGGTCGGGGATCCCGACCTCGATGAGGAAACACCCGCCCGGCTCCAGGTGGGCGGCGACGTTGCGAAAGCAGGCCACCTGCGCCTCCTGCGTCGTCAGGTTCATGATCGTGTTGAAGACGAGGTAAGCGACCGAGAACATCCCCGCCACCCGCGTGGTGGCGAAGTCGCCGATCGTCACGCCGATCGCGTCGCCGCCCGGCTTGCCCCGCAGCCGCGCCACCATCGCGCGGGACATGTCGATTCCGTGGACCGGGACACCGCGCCGGGCCAGCGGCAACGCGACGCGCCCCGTCCCGATACCCAGTTCCAGGGCCGGCCCGCCGCGGGCCAGTTCCGCCAGCACATCGACCGTCGCATCGAGCACGTCCGGTTCGAACATCTCCGCAGATGACTCGTCGTAACTCGCCGCGACCCGTTCGCCGAAGTACCCGTCCGCCACGTCCACGGCCCGGACGGTACCCCAGGATCACCCAAGGCGCACGCCGTTTTTCATGCGTATGACGCCGCCCGCGGGCCGCTAAGTGGCGGCGGGCCGGGGTCACCCGGGTCGGGGTGGCGGGCTGTGGCTGCGGATGACCTTCCCGGCCGGGCTAGTGACCTCACTGGTGCCGTCCGGATGGACGATCAGCGTCCAGCCCAGCTGGTGCAGCCGAAAGACTTTCCGCCAAATGGGTTCGGCTGCAACATGGCGGCGGAGCACTATGCATCCTGGTGCGGAAAGTACATCCTCAGGGGCGAGTACTGCGATGCTGACGGCTGCACCATAAAGGACGAGATAACAACAAGGATAACCGTTGACCCGGGAGTCCAGAGGACCCGGGTCTTCTACTAGTCGATCTACTCGCCGAATAACCTTGATTTCACCCAGATCCACTTCGAATGGTGGGCCCTGTGCTATCACAGTGCGGAAGTATGCGGTACGGATAATGCTCCCTCATTCCCCGGCAACTCCCACGGGACATTCCTCGCCATCTCCAGCGTTTCCCTCTACGGCGATCGTCTGGCGCATGCGTTCGAGCTGTGGGCCTTCTTCGAGCCGACCGGGAAGTGGGTGGGCAATCCGGGCCGGACGGGTACCGCCACGTGCGCCGAGAAGCCCGACCGGACCTGCGTCTACTGACACCGATATCGCCCCGGCGTACAATGATGGGGTGCTTGCGCTGACTGGTGTGCCGACATGAGCCATGCCGCCGGAGCCGACCAGAGGCCAGCTAGCGTCTCGCCGGTCGGCCGCACCAGGCGGCGGCGATAGCCTTGCAGAGTATACCCGTTGATTTGCCCCAATTTCCGGCCGGATAAAGTGAGTCGCTCCATGCCTGAGAACGTGGATAAGCCGCCCCCCGACATTATGCCGGTCACTGTTCCGGGCGAGACAACCCTACTGTGCAAGCCGGGGCTGTTCATCTCGGCCGGAGCGGTCAGGGCGTGGCCTGGAGGATTCGAATTTACCTTGTCCATGCTCACTGACATCGACCGTCCCGAGGCGGTGCCAGCGGAATCGATAGCCCTGTACCCGCAGGAACGAGGTGCGCATTCCTGGCTTTCCGTACGGTACGCTGACGGGCGCGAACGCGCCGCCGACCTGAATGCCAATACGCCATTCGACCAGCCGGAGGGCCCTCACCTGAATTGCGTGGAGGGAGCATCGTCGGGTACAGAGGGTTGGGACTACAGCCAATGGTGGGTCACGCCCTTGCCGCCGCCCGGCCCGGTTCAGATCACCATCCACCTGGGCGGCCACTCGGACGAAACCGGCTCAGGTTACCTCGACGGCCAGGTCATCGCCGAAGCCGGAACCCGCGCTCACTAACAGTCGGCAACCGCGTCCGTGCGCTAACGACGCGCGCCTTACCCGTGTGTACACCGCGCGAGGGCTTGCGCTCTGGTAACCTTTCGTTATCTCTTCGTCTCACTGGGTTAAGATACAAAATGCGGACTAGGTCTGGCCGACGTCCAGGGGCAGGCTCGGGCCGTTCAGGCCCTTGCCGAGCAGGTGCCGGCGCAGGAAGGACGCGACGCCGCTGGGTCCGGAGACGATCTGGATGACGGTGGCCAGGATCTGGTGCTCGAGCATGGCCAGCACCTCGGCCGGCATCCCGGCACCCTGCCCGCCAGCCCGGCGATACTGGCGCCGGGCCCGGCCGGTCCTGCCTGCCCGGCGTCGGTGACTGCCGGGGTGCCCGCGTTGTCGTCGGCGTCTGCGCCGCCGCGGGCGTGGCTGCGGGCCCGGTCGTACAGCACGCACAGGCCGATCAGCTGCTCGACCGCGCCGGGATCAAGGTCACCGAGCACGACCGGGATGATCATCGCGTCGCACGCCGCGGCGCGGGCGGCGTCGCCGTCCAGCCAGGCCCCGCCGTCGCCGGGGCCTACTGAGGCGGCGGCGCGGTGGGCGGCCCACCGGGCCCGGTACTCGGTGATCCACCGGTCTTGCAGGACCGAGTCCTGGTCCATCTGCCGCAGGTCGGGGAACCCGATGTGGACCAGCGCCTTGGTCGGCTGCCCGGCCCGGGCCGGCAGCAGGGCAGAGGCCAGCAGCCGGCGCATCGCCTCGGCGAGCGCATCATGGTAGCGCTGCGGCTTGGTGCGCAGGTCCCCGCCGGGCAGCGGGGCAGACAGCGCGTCCAGCACCGCGGTCACCAGCGCCGCGCATTCGGGGGTCAGGTCGCCGTGGATGACCCCGGCGCCGTCCATCGTGGTCTGCACCGACAGCCCCCGGTCCAGGCCCGGATCCGGGTCATCACCGGGCCCAGCGGTCCGGGACCGGATCTCGGCGTAGATCGCCGCCAGCGCCTGCTCATTCGCCCCCGCCTGGGCCGCCGCGATCAGGATTTCCTCGGCCTGGGCGCGGAACTCCGCCGGGATGTGCCGGGTCCAGCTGGCCAGCCGCACCGCCAGCGACCTGGTGACCGCCTTGCCGCGCAGCCCGGCCCTAACCACCTTGTGGTCCCGCGCCAGCGCCCGCAACGCCAGGTAATGCGCGGCCTGCCCTCGGGTCACCCGCATCACGTGCACTGCCCAGGCCCGCAGCGTCCGCTGCCCGTCAGCCAGGTGCCCGTCCTTGGCGTCGAACGCCAGCAGCATCTCCCCGTGCGCGGCCGCCAGCACCGAATCCAGCCGTTCCATCTCGACCAGCAGTTCGCCCAGCACCGCGGCCGGCAGATCCGCCATGTCGGGTATCGGCCACGAACTCCGCCAGCCGCTCCATCTCGCTCAGCGCCTCCGCCGCGCTGGTCGGCACCGTCCCCGTGCACATCTGTTGTCTCACCTCCCCGAGGCACTCTCTAGACAATATGTGTTACTGTCTTATGATCCTTCCGGTCATCTTCGGCATTGTTTTCTAGTCCTAGACTAACAGCTGCCCCTGACATTTCCGGGCCGACTACACCGGAGCACTCGATAATCATTCCGAGCTCTTTGATGGCCACGCCCACAGGCCGCGAACGATTCCGCGCGCGTGCTAACCCCCAGGTGCCTCATCAGGGCCGTAGCCATCGCCCAGCATGGACAAGCCGACGGGCGGTACGAACGGTTTCAGGCCTCATGCGGACCGGTAGCGAATAGACGCGTCTACGACTCGCCCAAGGCAACCACGCGCCACCGTAGCTTCCATGGCCAAACGGCCGCCGGCCCGAACGGCAGCAAGGTCGGAGCACCCAATCCATCGGAGCCCCATGTTCCGGACGCAAAATCTCCCGATATCGGGGACAAACAGAAAGGAACCGCACGGCGAATGGCCGAACATAGCAGGCCCGCCCGGCTTACGACACCACGCGACATTGCCGGTAAGGGACCCGCAGAAAAACGCCGCTAGAGGACGCTATGAAGCATTGATGACACGCCGTGTGACCTGGACATCTGTTACGTGAGGCCACCAAAGGGGGAGCATTAGCGCTGTGCAGACCAATCCTGGAAAGGAAGGCCACGCCAATGCTCCCGGAGCCGACCCTACCAAAGCCGGCGGCTGCCGCTCCGGCCCTGCCGCAGCAGCTGGTGATGACCCCGCTGTTCTGCGTGCCGGACAGCGATGAGCCCGATGTGGCCCCGCCACCAGGGCGCCGGGCCGACCGCCCTCCCGGGCGCCCGGGTCGGCGCAGCAACTCGCGCGTCCCCGCGGGCCGCGCCGTCCGCGGGGGCCTGACCCAGGAATCCGGACCACGTAAGGACCCGGTGGACCTGCTGACCGTCACGGCGCAGCGGCTCCGTCAGGCGCTGGGACGCAGTTTCCTCCGCTACGGCATCACCGGGGATCTGGAGGCCGCCGTCCACGCGGCCATGAACGTCGTCGAGCCGGTGCTCGAAGCGCGGGACACCGAGATCCTGCGGCTGCGCAGGCTTGTGTCCCCGAGGATCTCCCGCAGGTAACCAGGGCCTGAAGGTAACCAGGGCCTGAAGGTAACCAAAGCCCGCACGTAACCAGAGCCGACGGGTGACCCAAAAGCTTCGTCGGGTCACGGCCCGGACTCCGCCAGGTGCATCCGGATCACCGAGTCCATGTCCGGGTCAGGAGTAAGGCCCAGCCGCGCTGCCCGCTCGCCCCGGATCCTTGCGGGCCAGGTCGCGAACATCCGGGCCACCACCGGGTCGGGGATCCAGTCGATCAGCGACGTGACCTCCGGGCCCGCTGTCCGCTCCAGCGCGGCGACCATATCGGCCACGGATACGGTGAGCGCGGGCATGTTCACCGCGGTCCGCCCACCCCAGGCCTTGCCGGACGACATGGCGGCGCACAGCAACGCGCCGACGGCCTTGGCCGGCGAAGCGATGGCCACCTCGGTGCCGGGATCGACCGGGCAGGTCGCCCGCAGTCCAGCCAGCGGTTCCCTGATGATGCCCGACAGGAAGCCGGACGCCGCGGCGTTGGGCCGTCCCGGGCGCACGCAGACGGTCATGAGGCGCATGGCCCGCCCGTCCAGGAATCCCTTCCGGGTGTAGTCGGCCAGGAGCTGCTCGCACATGAACTTCTGCGTGCCGTAGCTGGTCTGCGGGGTGGGCAGGGTGAAATCCTCGATCACCGCAGGCAACGGGTGCTCCGCCGAGCCCCCGAATACCGCGACCGAACTGGAGAACACCACGACCGGTACCGTCCCCAGCGCGCGGCAGGACGCGAGCAGCGACTCGGTGGCGCGCAGGTTCGCCCGCAGGCCCAGATCGAAGTCAGCCTCGCATTCCCCGCTCACCGCGGCGGCCAGGTGGAAAACCACCGCGGCGCCCGAGAGCAGATCCCGCCCAGCCGCAACGGGTTCGCATAGCGAGGCCAGGTCACCGCGGACCATCGTCACCCGCGCATCGCCGGCCAGATCCGGCGGGGCAGGTGCGCTGTCGATGAGCGTCAAACGGGACAGCGGCCGCGGCCCGGCGTCGGCGAGGTCCAGCGAGCCCGCCGCCAGCAGTTCCCTGGCCAGCCGCGAGCCGAGGAAGCCGGCCCCGCCGGTGATCACCACGTTCATGCGGCCTCAGACTGCCACGAGCAGCACCCGACTGGCCAGAGCCCCGCACCGCACGCCCGCGCGCCCGCGCCCCGCGCGCAACAAGACAGCTTGAGCTCTCTTACCACGCAAGAAACTCGCGATGGCGGAGAATAGCCATTGCCGTGAAGGGAGGTGGGCATGGAACCGGGGCAACCAGGGCCAGGGCCGGTTTGGCGGCCGCTGAAACGCCAGGACAGCCACGTGGCCGAGCAGATGGTCGAGCGCGCGGCCGAGATGGCCAGGGATTCGCACGCGCGGACCCGGCACGCGGCGGTCCTGATGCGAGACGAGAGCCTGCTCGCGTGGGGAACCAACGGGGTGCCGTTCCCCGGCGAGGACCATTGCCACTGCAAGTTCGCCGAATACGGCCACCACGACCAGTGCCGGACCCACGCGGAGCAGCGGGCGATCACGCTGGCTCGCGAAGGCGACGGCTGGCGGATGCTGCAGGGGTCGAAGCTCATATACGTACGCCTCGGAGCGGACGACTCGCTGCGGCTCGAGGAGCCCCATTTCTGCGCCCGCTGCAGCCGCCTGGCCCTGTCCCTGGGCGTGGCGGAGTGGATCTTCGCCATGTCGGAGGGGCTGGTCGCCTACTCCTCAGCCGACTACGACCAGATCGCTACCCTCAGGTGGTAGCGGCAGCGGAGCCTTCGCGGCCAGGTCACCGAGCCGGACGGTGCCCGGGACCACCACGCGCGCGTTCATCCCGCGGAGCCGCAGCCGCCGGCCGACCCGGGAGTTGACGAAGCGCATCGCCTCGCCGCCGAACCGCTCGACGAACTTCGCGCAGCCCGTGTGCGGGGCCTCGCTGACCCGCAGCACGGCCTGGCCCACCGCGAGCAGGCTCCCGGCCGGCAGGTTGTCGACGCTGATGTCCAGGTCGACGTAGAGCTGATCCCCGCATAGCGCCATCCGCTCGGTCCCGCCCGCGACAAGCTCCGCCACGCGCGCGTTCATCACGGTGATCTGCTTGTCCGGGTCCGCCGAACCATCCGGCGTCCTCGAACTGCCGCGGGCCAGCCAGTTATCCCCGGCCAGCCCGGTACCCTGGTCCAGCATGGCCTCGCCCGGCAGGTCTCGCTCACCCACATCAGGCCGCCGAACGATCAGTACGAGCCGTCCGCCGTCCGGCGGCGCGTCACGGATCCTGTCAAGCCCGGCCATCAGGTGCTCGCGCGATAGATGCTCCACGGTCCGATTCTCTCAAACGGGCAGAATCCCCGGCAGGCCGGCCGACGGCGCGCGTAATACCGAGCTGGGTGTTACCCATGAGGCTAGGTACCACGGCCACACCGCCTCCACCGCCACGGCTCAAACACTCGCCGACCAGCCGGTGAACGCCGCGTCAGCTGGCCCGGCGGTATGCGCGGACCGCTAGGGGCACGAACACCAGGAAGATCCCCGCCAGCCAGATGAGGCTCTTCAACAGGTTAGTCTCGACCGGGCCGCCGATGGCCAGCGCGCGCATCGTGTCGATTACGTTGGTGACCGGCTGGTTCTTGGCGAAGGCCTGCAGCCAGCCCGGCATGGTCGAGATCGGCACGAACGCGGAGCTGAGGAACGTCAGCGGGAAGACCCAGATCAGCCCGAACGCCTGGACGGTCTCCTCGTCGCCGATGGCCAGGCCGGTCCAGGCGCTGATGCAGCAGATCGCCAGGCCGAACACGGTGGCGAGCACGACCATTTCCACGGCCGGAAGGGCGCCGTTGGAGAACCGGAACCCGACCGCGTAGCCCACCGCGATGAGCACGCAGATCGTGATGAACATCCGCAAGGTGTCGGCGACCAGTCGCCCGGCCAGCACCGCCGACCGGGCCATCGGCATCGACCGCAGCCGGTCGATCACGCCCTTCTTCAGCTCCTGCGCCAGCGCGATCGCGGTCGCGAACGAGGCGAACCCTGCGGTCTGGCCGATGATCCCCGGCATCAGGAAGTCGACGTAGCCGCCCTGGTTTCCGACGTGGATCGCACCGCCGAACACGTAACGGAACAGCAGCACGAAGATCACCGGCTGGAACAGCGTGAACATCAGGTAGGCAGGAATCCGCATCCACACGATCAGGTTGCGCCGGGTGATGGTGAGCGTGTCGGTCACCACCCAGCCCGCCCTGACGCGCAGGCTCGGGGTGTCGGCGATGCGGGCGGCAGCCGCAGCCGCGGTCACGACGCCGCCCGCACGGCGTCGGCGCGGTCAGGCCGTCCGGCTCGCCCGCCCCGGCGGCGGCGCCTTCGACCGCCCGGCTGGTCCTCCTCCTCGGCGGCGTGCCCCGTCAGGGTCAGGAAGACGTCATCGAGCGAGGGCCGGCGCAACGCCAGGCCGCGCGTCACGACGCCCGCGCCGTCCAGGATGCGCACCGCGTCGACCAGCGCGTCAGACCCGCGGCCGCCGACGCCGATGCTGACCACCCCGGTCTCCGCGTCAGCGTACGGCGCGCCCTCGCCGATCACGCCGATCGCCGCGACGGCATCGGCGATCCGCCCCCGGTCCGGCACCGTGAACTCCACCACGTCGCCGCCCGCCCTGCTCTTCAGCTCCTCGGCCGTGCCCGCGGCGATGACGAGGCCGTGGTCGACGACGACGATCTGATCCGCTAGCTCGTCGGCCTCGTCCAGGTACTGGGTGGTGAGCAGGATCGTGGTCCCGTCGGCCACCAGGGACCGGATGATGTCCCACATGCCCAGCCTCGACCTCGGGTCCAGTCCGGTCGTCGGCTCGTCGAGGAACAGCACGCGCGGCTGGCCGACCAGGCTCGCGGCCAGGTCCAGGCGCCGCTGCATGCCGCCCGAGTAGGTCTTGGCCGGCCGCTCGGCCGCCTCGAGCAGGCCGAACTGGTCGAGCAGCTCGACGGCCCGGCTGCGCGCCAGCGGCCAGCGTAGGTGGTACAGCCGCCCGACGAGCTCCAGGTTCTCCCGCCCGGTCAGCTCCTCCTGGATGGCGGCCGACTGCCCGGCCAGCCCGATCGACCGGCGGACGGCGGCCGCCTGACGGACCACGTCGTAGCCGTCGACCACGGCCCGTCCGCCGTCAGGGAGCAGCAGGGTGGTCAGGATCCGGACCGCGGTCGTCTTCCCCGCGCCGTTGGGACCAAGCAGGCCCACCACCGTGCCGCGCGGCACCGACAGGTCGATGCCGCGCAGCGCCTGAACCGTTCCGAACGATTTGGTCAGCCCTTCGACCAGGATCGCCGCGTCCCCGTTGCCCCGTGTCATGTTTTCCTCCGTGCGGGCACCACTGAGCGTTCGGCTAAAAAGTACATTCACCACCCTGGTACGGCAGAATCTCCGCCAGGAGCGGAACCCATCGGAGGAAACGCGCATGCTGCCGGTTGCCGAGCTGCACATTCACATCGAGGGCACGCTCGAGCCCGAGCTGCTGGTCACCCTGGCGGCCCGCAACGGCATCGCCCTGCCGACCACGGACGTCGGCGAGCTGCGGGCCAGGTACAAGTTCGACAACCTGCAGTCCTTCCTCGACCTGCACTACTCGAACCTGCGCGTGCTGAAGCGCGAGCCGGATTTCTACGACCTGGCCAGCGCGTACCTGGCCCGCGCGGCGGCCGCCGGGGTGCGCCGCGCCGAGCTGTTCTTCGACCCGCAGACCCACGTGGCGCACGGGGTGCCGCTGGCCGAGGTATTCCGCGGGCTGACCGCCGCCCTGGCCGACGGCGAGCGGGAGTACGGCGTCTCCTCCGGCCTGATCCTGTGCTTCCTGCGGGACCTCGGGGCCGGCCCGGCCGAGGAGGTGCTGCGGGCCGCGCTCCCCTACCGTGACCAGTTCATCGGCGTCGGGCTCGACTCCACCGAGATCGGCTACCCGCCCGTGCTGTTCGAGCGGGCGTACCAGATGGCCGCCGCCGAGGGGCTGGGGCTTGTCGCGCACGCGGGGGAGGAGGGCGGCCCCGACTACGTGCGCGAGGCGATCGACATCCTCGGTGTCCAGCGCGTCGACCACGGGGTGCGGTCGATGGAGGACCCGGCGCTGGTCGCCGAACTGCGGGACCGGCAGGTGGCGCTCACCGTGTGCCCGCTGTCCAACGTCGCGCTGCGCGTGGTGGACGTGCTCGGCGACCACGTGCTGCCCGGCATGCTGGACGCGGGCCTGCTCGCGATGGTGAACAGCGACGACCCGGCCTACTTCGGCGGGTACGTGGACGACAACCTGGCTGCGGTGCGGGAGGCGTTCGGCTGGGGAGACGGAGAGCTCGCGCGACTGGCAAGGAACTCCTTCGACGCGTGCTTCGCGCCCGACACCGACAAGCGGCGCTGGCGGGCCGAGGTGGACGCCTGGGCGGCGGGCCGAAGCTAGCCGTTGAGCGCGTCGAGGAACTTGGCCACGATCGGGCCGCAAGTGGGGCCGCCGTTCCCGGTCGAGTCGACGACCAGCGCCGCGAACGCGATCTTGCCGTTGAAGCCCATCAGCCAGGCGTCGATCTTGAGCGGGTTGGTCGTCCCGTACTCGGCGGTCCCGGTCTTGGCGTAGGTGCCGGGCGGCAGGCCCTGCCCCGCCGCGGTTCCGCTCGCCACGACGGACGCCATCATCTCGTGCAGGTCGCTGACGACCGACTGGGGCAGCTGGCTGGTGCCCGCGGTCTCGTCGGGCGCGCCGTCGACCAGCTGCGGTGCGCGCACGGTCCCGGTGTCGACGGCCGCGGCGACCATCGCCATGCCCAGCGGTGACAGCAGGACCCGCCCCTGCCCGATCGAGGTGGCGGCCAGGTCCGCCTCGTCGGTCGGCTGCGGGACAGAGCCCGCGACCGCGGTCAGCCCGATCTCGGGCGTCCTGGCCAGCCCGTACGTAGCCGCGGCCGCCGGGAGGTCCTGCGCCGACAGGTTGTGCGTGGCTAGCTGGATGAACGCGGTGTTGCACGACTCGGTGAACGCCTGGAGCAGGTTACTGACCGGCGCCTCGCCTTCGGCGTTGTGGAAGACCTCGCCGTCCACGGTGGCGGTGAGCGGACAGCTCGCCGGCGACTGCGGGCTGAGCCCGTGGTCGATCAGCGCGGTGGACGTGATCACCTTGAACGTCGAGCCGGGCGGGAATTCGCCGTCGATGGCGTAGTCGAGGCCGCCCGAGTTGACCGAGACCGCGGCGAGCACCCCCCCGGTGGCGGCGTTCACCGCGACGAGCGCGGCCGTCTTCTGCTCACCAGCCAGGGCCGCCTCCGCGGCTTCCTGCACGGTCGGGTCGATCGTGGTGCGGACCGGCGTTCCCGGACGTGACGGCAGGGTGGCGACCGTGGCAACGCTGTCGCCGTTGGGACGGACGACGAAGACCGTGGCTCCCGGGGTGCCCGCGAGCTGCCGTTCCGCCGCGCCCTCCAGGCCGGTCTGGCCGACAATGCTCTCCGCGTTGTACGGCGCGCCGAGCTGGCCGAGTTCCTGGGCGGTGATCGGCCCGACGGTGCCGACGATCCCGGCGGACAGGCCCGGCGTGACGGCGCTGAGCGCGGTGCCCGCCTGGAACACGGTGCCGGGAATGGGGTAGATGGTCGGCGCGAGCTGGTCATAGCGGGCCTTGGACACCGTGAAGACCGGCTCGAAGTAGGTCGGGTGAACCTTCGCGGCGGCGATCGCGTCACTGGCTTCCGCGGTGGTGGCGCCCGCGGCGACGAGCGCGGCCTGGACCGTCGCGGCGTCCTTGATCCGCTGCCCCTCCACGCCGATCGTCACGACCTGGCCCTGCGTGGTCAGCGGGACGCCCCCCGCGCCGAGGATCGCGGCGCGGGCCGGCCAGGAGGTCCGCAGCGACAGCTCATCCCCCTGGCGCAGCTGCGGCGCGATCGTCGCCGGTGACCAGTTGACCAGCCATTTCCCCTGCGTCTGCACCAGGTGCAGCGTCGAAGGGATGCTGACCGTGCCCAGCCCGGCCAGCGCGAGCCGCTCGGTGAACGGCTCGGTCGCCGTCGATCCCGACTGCGTCAGCTTGCCGCCGGTGAAGCTGGCCTGGCGGACGGCCAGGTTGGTGAACGCGGCCTTGTTCACCGAGGTGAAATCGGCCGGCGGGTTGTCGGCGAGCTGACTCATCGCGGCCCAGTTCTGGGCGGCCCAGTCGGCCAGGTAGGCGCTGGCGGTCGACCCCGGCGTAGGTCCCGAGCTGCAGGAACTCAGCGCCGCCGCGAGTAGCGCCGCGCTGACCGCCGCGGCCGTCCGCGACCTGCGCCGCGGTGCGAACAAGCCCAGGCTCATGTCGAGTTAGGTTACGCAACTCCGGCGGCCGGCCGGCGCCGTATGCGGCTTTCTGCGCTACTCGACGACATGGATCCGGAGAATGTGGCGCTCGGGCAGGCAGACCACGACGAGGAGCCTGAATCACTAGTCGGCCAGAACCTCGGCGTAATGTCGGTGGCCTCCGCTATGGTCCGGGCCATGCTGATGCTGCACACGTCAGACTGGCATCTCGGGCGGTCGCTGCACCGGGCCGACCTCCGCGCGGCGCAGGCCGCGTTCCTCGATCACCTGGTGGACACGGTGCGTTCGGAGCACGTGGACGTGGTGCTGGTCGCCGGGGACATCTACGACCGAGCGGTGCCGCCGGTGGACGCGGTCGAACTGTGCGAGGACGCCCTGCTGCGCCTGCACGCAACCGGCGCCGCGATCGTGCTGATCAGCGGCAACCACGACTCCGCGCGCCGGCTCGGGTTCGGCAGCGGGCTGCTTTCCCACGCGGGCGTGTACGTGCGGACCCGCGCCAGCGCCCTGGCCGAGCCGGTCATGCTGGCGGACCGTCACGGTCCCGTCGCCGTCTACGCCGTGCCGTACCTGGAACCGGACGCCGTCCGCGGCGAGCTGCCCGGATCCTGCCCGGACCAGGACGCGCGCGGGCACGCCGGGATCCTCGGGCACGCGGTCCGCCGCATCCGGGCCGACGCAGACGCCCGCGGCGTGCGCCGGCGGGTGGTCATGGCGCACGGGTGGGTCACCGGCGGGGCGCCCAGCGACTCCGAGCGCGACATCACGGTCGGCGGCGTGGGCCAGGTGCCCGCCGGGTTGTTCGACGGGTTCGGCTACGCGGCGCTCGGGCACCTGCACGGGCAGCAGACGATCGCCGGGCACGTGCGCTACAGCGGCTCGCCGCTGCCCTATTCGTTCTCCGAGGCCGCCCACCGCAAGGGCAGCTGGCTGGTCGAGCTGGGCGGTGAGGGAACGGTGCACGCCGAGCGGGTGCCCGCGCCCACGTACCGCAAGCTGAGCGTGCTCCGCGGGCGGCTCGCGGACCTGCTCGGCTCGGCCGCCCACGCCGGGCACGAAGACGACTTCCTGTCCGTCACCCTGACCGACCCGAGCCGTCCGGAGGGTGCGATGGACGCGCTGCGAGCGAGGTTCCCGCATATTCTCGTGCTCGCGCTCGAGCCGGAAGGCGCGGTATCCGACGGCCGCGCGTACCGGGCCAGGATCGCCGGGCGAGACGACGAGTCGATCGCGGCCGAGTTCGTCCGGCACGTCAGGGACGCCCCGGCCACCGAGGGCGAGCGCCGGCTGCTGGCCGGCGCGTTCGAGGCCGTCCTGCGGACCCAGGCCGAAGAGGCGGAAAGGATGGAAGAACCGCTAGACGTCCACGATCTGGACGAGATGGAAGCGTCGGAAGAGGTCGCCTGATGCGCCCGCACCGGCTGTGCGTGACGGCGTTCGGTGCCTTCGGCGGGACGGTCGAGGTCAGCTTCGATGACCTGGGTTCCCACGGGCTCTTCCTGCTGCACGGCGAGACCGGCGCGGGCAAGACCACGCTGCTCGACGCCATCGGCTTCGCCCTGTACGGCCGGGTCCCCGGTGAGCGCGGCAAGGCCAGGCGGCTGCGTTCGGACCACGCGCCGACGGGCACCAGGACCGAGGTACAGCTGGAGGCGACCATCGGCGGCCGGCGGATGCGGATCACCCGCAGGCCCGAGCAGGCCCGCCCGAAGCTGCGGGGCGGCGGGGCCACGACCGAGCCTGCGAAGGTCCTCCTCGAGGAGGCGTCCGGCGGGTCCTGGCGCGCGGTCTCCACCCGGGCGGGCGAGGCGGACCAGGAGATCAGGGACCTGATGGGCATGTCCGCCGACCAGTTCTTCCAGGTCGTGCTCCTGCCGCAGGGAAAGTTCGCGGACTTCCTGCACGCCGACGCCGGCGACCGGGCCAAGCTGCTTGAGAAGCTGTTCGGTACCGACCGGTTCGGCGCGGTCGAGGAGTGGCTCGCCGACCGGCGCCGGACGACGTCGCGCGACGTAGCCGAGGCTGAGGGCGTGATCAGGGAGCTGGTCGCGCGCATCGCCCAGGCGGCCGACTCCGTGGTCGGCGGTGACAGCCCCGGCCCAGGTCCCGACGGCCGCCAGGACCAGGTGCCGGCCCCGCGTCCTGGCGAGCCCGTGTTGCCCGACCCGGCCTGGGCCTCGCAACTGGCCGAGACCGCCGCGGCCGAAGCGGCCGGCTGCGCCGCCCGGGTCCACGGTCACCGCGCCGAACTGGACCAGGCCCAGGACCGCCAGCGCGCCGCAGAACGCCTGGCCGACCGCCAGCGCCGCCGCACCGACGCGCTCCGCACGCGTGACCAGATCGACCAGGACGCGCCCGGCATCGAGGAGCTCCGGGGCGAACTCGGCGCGGCCCTGCGCGGCGCCGAGGTGACCCCCGCGCTCGACCAGGCCGAGCGGACCGCCCAGGCGCTCGCCGACGCTCGCGAGGCCGAAACGCGGGCCCGCGCCGCCGTGGCCCTCCTACCGGACGCCAGCTCGCAGGCCACCTCCGCCGAACTGCGCGCCGAGGCCGAGCAGCACGTCACCAGGTCAGGCCTCCTGGAAGGCCTGCGTTCCCTCAGTGACCAGGCGGCCGGCGAGGACGAAGCTGCGGCCCGCGCCCGGGCCGCCGCGACCGCGCTGGCCGGGCGGATCGGCACCGCCGAGCGTGCCGCCAGCGCCCTGCGGGACCAGCGCCCTGAGCTTAGCCTCCGGCGCGACCAAGCCCGCGAGGCTGCCGAACGGCTGCCCAGCGTCCAGGCCGAAGCCGACCGCCACGCACGGGCCGCGGCCGACATGGCCGCGTTGCTCCAAGCACGAGCCGACAAGGCCGACCAGTCGCAGGCCTACATCGCCGCGAAACTCGACCACGTGGGCCTGATGAACGAAGCGGCGCGGCTGCGGAGAGCACGCATCGACGGCATGCGCGCCGAGCTCGCGGCCGCACTGGTCGACGGCACGCCGTGCCCCGTCTGCGGCTCGCTCGACCACCCGGAGCTGTGCGAGCTCCAGGGCGAGCGCGTGACCCGCGAGGAGGAAGAGGCCGCCGACGCCGAGGCCGCCGTCGCCGGAGAACGGGCGGAGACGATCGGGGCCAGGCTGGGTGCCGCCGTCGAGCGCGTCACCGACCTGTCCGCCAGGCTCGAAGGCGCGGGCTTCACGGTCCCCGCGGACCTCCTCGCCACGGAAGCCGAAGCCACC
>Ga0335074_10000469_pt1 | contig 58559 bp, 77 predicted proteins | sample Lox_Sample_23_FD_206715 | JGI IMG/M metagenome (GOLD analysis project Ga0335074, IMG submission 206715) | Soil microbial communities from Loxahatchee National Wildlife Refuge, Florida, United States - Lox_Sample_2.3 | ecosystem: Environmental > Terrestrial > Soil > Wetlands | place: USA...
GCTTCGCTGGCTTGGATGTTTCTGCCAACAACAGAGCGCCACCAATTCGCCCGACAACCGAGGGTCCGTCATCTGATTCCGAACCGCAGTGAGTCGATCCTGGCGTGTAGGCGGGCGTCTGTAGCTCGGGACGTTCGGTCTGTGTACAAGCAGAAGAGTTTGCTAGATCCGGGTCGAGACTCACGAAGCTCAATCGTGCAAGGGGCCTTCGTCCCGCTCGAGAGTCTTTGATGGTGGGCGCAAGCGGTGCTTCACCCAATCTTCCGCTGGTTGTGAGCGAGCCTTCAATCGCCCACCCACAGAGCCCAAACCTTGAAGGAAGCCAAGTCGGCTTCGAGGCAACAAGCCCAACGCGCCCACCCAGCCTGGACCTACCTGATTGGACCATCGCAGGCGGTCCCTATGCTCGCCGCGCCCTCCCGGGCACCGCAACCCGGCGCGACCGAAGCTGCTACAGAAAGCCTCAGTCGTCCTTCGACTTCCCTTCCTTCTCGAACAGGCCCATCATACTGCCCTTATTCTCCGCTCCTAGAGGTACACTGTCGTGTACGACACAATCGAGGTAGCGATGAGCGGCCCCCAGCCCCCAGCTGCAACGCCGCGACTTCGCTGAGGCATCTTGCCCTCTCCTCCACCCACGGACTGTTGGGGGCCACAGCCCGATCCGACCTCTGTCACTCGGGCCCCCTGTCCCAACGGGTGTCAGGGTCTAATCTTTCCGAACGAACTGGTAGCTGAGAAGTGCCAGATTGTCACCGACCGTCCGACTGCTGACGAGGCGAAGTGTACGCTTCTCCTGGGTCTCTTCGAAGAGTCGATCACCCGCTCCGAGAACGTATGGGTGAAGTAGGATCCTCAACTCGTCAACGAGATCGTGCTCCACCAGGCTGTGCACAAGTTGGCGACTTCCGAGGACAATAGTGTCCCCGCCGAGGCTCTGCTTTAGCTTCGAGACCTCGGCCACCACGTCGCCCTTCAGCACCGTCGAGTTGTTCCAGCGGGGGTGCTCGAGAGTCGAAGACACGATGTACTTCGGTCCCGCGTTAAACCGGTCTGCCAGCTCCCCACTCCGGGATGGCCATCGCGCGGCGAAGAATTCGTAAGTCCGCCGACCAAGAAGCCACGCCGTCGCTGCCCGCACCTCATCGAGCGTCACGGTCGCCCGTGCTTCGCGGTCCCGGTCGCCAATCTGGGTCCACCAGCCGCCGAACTGTAGGCCGCCCTCTCCGGTTGGGTCCTGCATGACCCCGTCGAGCGAGATGTTCTCACTAACCACGACCCTGCCCATGAGTTCACCTCGGGGTCCTGCAGAACCGGAGCCCGCTCAACCCTAGTCCCTTGACTCTCGTCCAGGAGGGGGCAGGGGGTTTCCGCAAACTTCAGGGTCTCTTCGGCGACAGTTTCCGTGTTCCCGCCGTAATCAATTGGCGAAGACGGCCGGTGATGTACGAGCCCCAGGCGTCCGAGCATGAGCTGTAGCACTCGATCTTGGGGACCAACCCTCTGTGAGTGAAGCGAACTTCGGTCTTTCGGTCCTTCTTCGAGATCTCGAAAACAACGTCGGTCCCGGTCCACTCGTCCTTGTCTTCGATGAAGGAGAGATTGCTCTCGGTGACGTGCCAGACAATCTTCTTGCCCGGGACCAGCTCGGTGATCTTCTGTTTGCTGAAGTGATAGGGCTTGTACGTGTAGGTGAACTCCCCGCCGAGCTTGTCTGTAGTGCCGCTGATTCCCGGCTCTCCAGTCCACCAACCTCGAACATTGTTGATCGCTGCGTAGGCTTGCTCCGGAGTCTTGTCCACGGTAATCGTGACTGAATAGTCCCGTGCCGCCACCATCTTCGCTCGCCACCCTTTCCGTTGTACCAGTCGTCGAGTGTCTCGCTATTCCTTCTTGTTGGGATGCCCCTTTCCTTTGGCGATCAAGTCGCGAAGGCTGCTTCTGATGTACGAAGACCAGGCGTTCGAGCAGATGTCGTAGCACTCGTACTCAGGAACCAGTCCGCGATGAGTGAACCGAATCTCGGTCTTCCCACCCTTCCTTGAAATGTCGAAGATGACGTCGGTGCCTTTCCACTCGGTCTTGTCCTCGGTGAAGTCGAAGTAGTTGTCCACGACATGCCATACGACTCTCTCTCCGGAGACGAGCCCGGTGACCTTCATCGTGCACCGATGGGCATCCCCGTAGTGGTACTTCCACACCGCACCGAGCTTGTCGGTCTGGCCCTCGATGCTTTCGGACCACCACCCGCGAGGGTTGTTGATCGCATCGTAGGCTTCCTCTGGGCTCTCGTCGACGGAGATCGAGATCGTGTAGTCCTGGTCCTTCATACAGCAGTCCTCAGTTTTTCCTGTTGGACACCACTAGTCATCGAGACTCCCCATGCTCAGGTTCACTACGGACCCGGTGACTGCCGATGCCTCGTCGGAAGCCATGAAGGCGGCCACGTCGACGAGCTCTGCGAGCGTTGGCAGCCGCTGGGTGTGAGTTCTGCTCGCGACGAAGCCCCGAAACTGCTCGGGGGAAATCCCCAGCGCTTTGGAGTGCAAGTCAAAGGCCTCCTTGATCGTCGCGGTTTCCGGCATTCCTTGGACTCGCAATCCCACGACTCGAATTCCGTGCGCAGCGAGCTCTGCGGACAATTCGCGAGTCAGGCACTCCTGGGCGCTCATCGCAGGGCCGAGCCCACCGACGTTCGGAATACCTGTGCGGGACATGATCGAGGTCACACTCATGATCACTCCCGACTTCCTGGGGACCATTAGGCGCGCAGCATGGCGAGCGGTCAGAAAGTTTGACAGAGTGAGAGTCGAGATAGGCAGCGCAAACTGCTCCACCTTGAGGTCGACCATGGGTACACCCTGTACTCCCGTGCTTGGGATCCCGACCGCGTTGAACGAAATGTCGATCCGACCCGCCTTTTCCACGACGGCCCGAAGGTGCTCTTCCACAGACCCTTCGTCCAAGGAGTCAACTTGGGCTGACTCGGCCCATCCCCCCGCGGCGACGATCTCCTTCGCGACCGCGTCCACGCGCGGCCCGTGGCGTCCCGTCACAAACAACCGGGCCCCTTCGCGCGCAAATCCCCGCGCAACGGCACCGCCGATCGCCCCGCCGGCTCCATAGACCACCGCGACCTTGCCCTTCAGCATCATCGTTCCTCTCCGGTAACGGGAGATCGGCCTTCGTCAAATCGAACTCCGGCCCGAGACCCCGCCGAGACGATCGTGCACATGATGCCCGGATAAATTGCCGGTGCCTTAGTTCCCGTGCACGACGGTAGAGACAATTGGCGACATTCGGAGAAACGGGTGTCCGAAAGGGGCTTACGGTCGCGCCAATTCGGACTTTGCGAGGCGGTCACTTTTGTCCTCTTCTCAGATGGCCGTGGTCCCGTTCGCCCCCGACGAACTCGACATCGCAATGCTACGCGCGATGTACCGTGACCATTCGGTCAGCTGGGCCGGGTTCGATCTGGATCAGAACGCAAGCCGCGTCGCCCGCGTCCTCAGGGTAGGGCGAGGTCGGGTGACCGCCCATCTCGAACGATGGCGATCCAGCGGTTTCATTCGGAGATACTCTGTGCGATTGAACCCGGCGCTGCACGGTTGGGACGGCGCCTATGTGTACTTGCACCACGAACACCACCGGAGCAAGCCCGAGTTGTTTCGTCGCCTCGGGCTGATCGACGGAGTGGTCGGCGCCCAAGAGTTCCTCGGCGAGATGTCGAGCGTGACAATCGCTGCCCCGGACGCGTTTACTCTCGGACGCCGGATCGACTTAGTTCGGACTTTGCCCGGAGTTCGAGAAGTAGGACCAGTGGTACCTTGGCATCTGCCCGAATCCACGCACCGGATAACTCCTGTCGAACTCGGGCTGGTTCGTGCCCTGCGGGAGTCGCCGACCGCCCCGCTCTACGAGATCGCAGACAAGATTCAGACATCCACCCGGACCGTGACCCGGAGGTACGCGGCCCTCGTCAAGGAGTGGGCCATTTGGGTGGTTCCGATGCTCGATTGTACCGCTCTCCTGAGACCCGCGGTTTCGGTCCACCTCAAGGTCGAGCAAGGGGCCGATCGCGACAGGATCGCACGGGAGCTGCGTTCTCGATTCCCACTGACGATTGACGTCTTCGCAACCCCGGTGGAGTCGCGAGCGACTCCGATGTCGTTCGCTTTCTACGTCATGCTCCCATCCCCGGCGGCCCTGGAAGAGTTCGAACAGTTTTGTGAGTCGTTGCCCGGAGTGGAGAGCATATCGGATGCGGTCCTGGTTCGCTATCACGATTATCCCTCCTGGTACGACCGGCAGCTGATCGACATGACCCGTGAGGCGCGCGCCCGTTGAGCTTGCCTGCGACTCGCGAGGGAGAGAGCGCGATCTGCGAACGATTGGGACTCGAGCGAACTCTCAGTTCCTGCGGAAGGCGTCTCTCCCTTCCCGGGCGGGACCTGTGAAGTCCGCGCAGTGCGCTATTTTCGGTCCCGGTATCTCTTCAGGGACGCCACGTCTTCCTCGTACGTCTTCGCGAGCATCGCCAGCCATAGCGTCCGGGTCTCCTCGGGGCTCTTGCCCTTGCACTGAATGTCCCCGAAGATGTCGACCCGGGTTCTTGCGCCATCCGGCCGGTGGATGCCAACGAACCTCGATCCGGCGAAGTCTCCCTCGAACTCCTCGATGCAGCGGCAGTACGGGGGGAACGAGGTGATGCGGCTGCTCGACTTCTTCCACTGTCCGTCGAGCCTGCGCTCGAACGCCAGAACAACGGTCGGTCCGGAGGACTCTACAATCTGGAAATTTCGGACGTCGGCCGGATGAGCAGACGAGTGCTCCTCGGACTCGAGGAACGACTCAAGTTCCTTCAGGCCGATTTCCAAAATCGTGCCCATATCCTCTACGTAGACCATCGACGCCGCCCTCCTCGCCTAGCGATCCCCGGACGCGTCCGGCTTCCGAGGCTTGCTGGGTGCGGAGGTGGGTTCCAACGCTCTTTGCAATATGTCGAGGGTTTGCCCCCACCCGCCCCGGAATCCTGCTTCGAGAGGCACATTCCCCCCCGGGAACGAGCCTGCCGAGAGCACCTTCACCTGGACTATCACACGGGTCTTCCGCGGCCCGAGCGACTCGAACCGCACCGTCTGCAACGCCTCGAAGGCCGCGTTTCCGTCCCCGGGGGCCGTGGCGCTCCTAAAGCCGAGAATCTCGGGCGGGACGAACTCGACTATCGTCCCTGACGTCTTGTAGACGACACCGTCGTCAGGATGTCGGTCATGGATTCGTATGGTGCCTCCGGGCCTCGGGTCCCACTCGAAGACGAGCTTTTCGGCTCCCTCCGGGGTGAAGAACCTTGACGCGGTAGCACGGTCGGTCAGCATGCGAAAGACCGACTCCCGTGGGAAGTCGTAGTCCCGGGTCACGGTCACCGCGTTTCGCTCCGTGTGGGTGGATCCCTCTTTCGCCGGTGGGTTCATGCACTGGCCTCCTTCAGGGCCTTGTCCAGGCGGTCGAGCCTGCCACGCCATAGCCGAGCCATTTCGTCCGTCCAGACTTGGATCTGGGCCGTAGACCGCGGGTTGAAGGTGTACAGTCGACGCTGGGCTCGCTTCTCCATCAGGAGCACGTTCGCCTCCCGAAGCACCCGGAGGTGCTGGGAGATTGCCTGGGGCGTCACGTCGAACTCTCGGGAGATTTGGGAGGCGCTCAGTTTGCCTCTGTGAGCAAGAATCTCCACCACCCTGCGCCGGCGTGGTTCCGCGAGGGCACGGAAGGCGTCCATCTCGGACATGTAAAGCAAACTCTTACTAAAGTGTTTGCTTTGTTTAGACGAAAGCGACCGCTCCTTGCACGCGCGCTTTCGAAGGAGGTCGTTTCGGTGCGGCGGTTGTAATGCGTGTGCGCCCAGCTTCGCCCGTCGGAGTACGCTGATTACTCCAGACCCCGACCGAAGCGGGCGGCAGTCCACTCCTTGCCCACACGGCGCAGAGTCTGCACGAAGACCGCGTTCGCCGCGTCGTGGGCGCGGAGTTGCTTCGACACTACCACTGTTCGAGAACGCGCCAGCTTGGCCCCTCGGAAATCCCTGCGTTGTCTCGCGCGGACGGGTATCGGGCGGCGGTCGAGCGTTCTAAACTGCCGGCGAAGAGGCGGGCGGCGCAGCCAGCCTCTTCCTCAAGGTCAAGGGGATCTCGAACGAGAGGACAATCAGAATCACCAGCGGGACCACCGGAAGCAAGAACCCGATGCTCAACGCGCTGTAATATCCGGAAAGACTCGCCATCACAGCCCCGATGACGTCGATAGCGGCGCCGACCCAGGCCGCCGTTGCCATCCACTTGGGGAGGTCTCTCGCCTGTCCGAGGGCGGACGCGAGCAGCATCGCGCCCATTCCCACACCGTAGATGGAGACCACCGTCCACGCGTCGTTGACCGTGGACCAAAGCGCCGCCTCGTACGCCTGGATCGAAGCACTCGGAGCCGGAGTGATCGAGATCGCCCAATACCCCCCATACTCGAAGGCGCCCGCGACACCGAGACTGAACAGACCCGCGAGGAGCACGAGGGGGCCCACCCTCGCGAGGCCCGACCCTTGCGCCCGGAGAACCGATGCTAGGCTGATGAAGAACGGGGTCACGAGGAACGCAAATGCCAAGGGAAAGAGGTACAGGACGTACCCGTTGGGGTCGCCCTGGAAGGAGGCCAGCTGTTGCTGGGCCGAGGCGGCTGACGGAGTCAGAAAGTCGATTACGATCGACGCTGCTCCGGCGACCCCAGCCAGGATGCCGAAGAAGAGGAAGCTGTTAGAGGTCGCGTCGTTCGGGAGCGCCGGCTCACTCCCCGGGGCGCGCGCGATGGACACTAATGGGCGGACCAAGTTCACTTATCTAAGGGTTCTCACGCCCGGCCGTGCCTCGATCCCGAGGCGTTGCCTCGGCGTTCGCGCGTTGTGGCAGGAGGTAATTTCAGCGCAATGAAGGTCCCACCCGTTTTCTCGCCGTCTGGCCGAAGGCCTCCTCTCGCGCACGACCCGAGGGTCGCGCGGTGTCGCGCGTCCGCCGGTACCGGCACCCCGAGTCCAGACCTTTATGCGGCCAGAGACGTATCAACGGCGGGATGGCCGGCGGCAGCCCGTCTCGGAACTACTTCGTCCTCCGAGAACCGAGCTCGGCGACGACCGCCCTCCGAGTCACCCTCATTTGGATCGTCGTCGGGATCTTCATGGCGACCACCGACGCCTTCTCTCCCCAGCCGTTCGTCCGGGTCTCGGCGTGGCTCGCCCTCTTCTTCTTGGGACTCGTGCTGACCTTCTGGGCCCTGTTCACTCCCTCTCGGGCGGCCGCGGCGACCGGCGCGCTCATCGGCACGTTCCTCGGGCCGTACAGCTTGACCTGGCAGCTCTGGGTCACCTACGTCAAGCACTGGAGCTCGTTCCTCCCCGTACGGCTGTACCCGTTCCCGATCGTCCTGGATGCCTCCGAGTGGTACGCCATGATCCTGGTCGGGTTCGTCCTGTTCGTCGCGTCGATCTCTGCCCTCGTCCGGTACTCGCGTCCTCGACCCACGTACATCCGGGTCCACCATGCCTCGGGAGAGGCGTACCGAGTCGGCGACCCTCCGTGAGATCGTGGGCCCGTCCACCCACTCGACCGGCCGGAACTCCAGCCCGAGGCCGCGTCCCCGCCGGCGCCGGACGCGCTCGGCCGGTCTCGGGCCTAGCCTTGGCAGAACATCTTCGCCCAGTCGAGATTAGTCCGGGCGGTTCCGTAGTCGCCCGCGGCGATGGCCTGTTCCGCCAGGTCCGCGTAGTGCGCGACGAGGCGAGCCCGTTCCTCGTCGCCCATCCCGTCCTCCTTCTGATCCAGACTGGTTTCGAGCGCGTTGAGCCTCTCCGTAATGTCCATGCCGTTCACCGTCCCCACGAGGGCAGCGCACTCCTCAGATTAACCTGCGGGGGAGAGGCGCTCGCCGGGTCCGGTGCGGCTCCCCTCCATTCGAGCCCTTCCTCTCGGGGCGCGGGCCGTCGACCGCGGAGGGTGTGCGTCCACTTACAACTCTCCGCCGATCGATGCGGGGCCAGCCTCTCGTGTGCTCGGTTGTGGGGCCGAACGCACCGTCGCAGGGTTGAACGCCCGGATTTGGACAGAGTTCGCCGTGGAACGTCGAAGGTAGGGTAAAGTGGTAGGGTTCCACCTACTGGTAGGTAGGTGGACTTTGCTGATGGCCACGGAGATTGGAACTGTCAGCACGAAGGGGCAGGTTACCATTCCCAAGGACATCCGGGAGGCTCTGCACCTCCCACCTGGGGACAAGATTCTCTTTGACCTGGAGGGTGGGAATCGGGCTCTCGTGCGCAAGGCCGAGCCGCAACGACTGAACGAGATCTTGGATCGTTTGGGTCCGAGCCGCGAGCCGGGCGTCGAGACCCAACGGAGGTTGAGACGTGAGTGGACCCGACGTGGTCGTCGACACTAACGTATTCGTGTCTGCCAGGAACCGCCACGAGCGGGGCTACCCGGCGTGCCGGAAACTCATAGATCGGATTGACGCTGGGGAATTTCGAGCGATCATCTCGGCCATTACGATCGCCGAGCTCAGGACGAGTTTCTCCCCCGAAGAGGTGCGCACTGTTTGGAGAGCCGCGCTCTCCCACTTTCTCACCTCCTCAAACTACCGAGTTGAGCCCGTGGCTGTGGACATCGCCGACTCGGCAGGCGAACTTCGTGCGGCTTCGCACCTGACCCTACCCGACGCCATCGTGGTTGCCACTGGTCAACTGCGAGGCGCCTCTCGCCTGTTCACGCAAGATAGTGAGCTCGCTCGCAGGCAATCGGTTCTGGCGGTCAAGTCGCCCGATGAACTGGTCTGATGCGAGAGGGACCGAGAGTCATCGCCGACGCCGGTCGCAACGTGGATCGCACCCATCTGGGCCTCGAGACCAAGGCCGTGGTGACGACCTGGCGCCTGGGTGGAACTTGACAACTTGAACGATGCGCGGAGAGCCCCGGTGCACCGAGAGCGGCGACCACAACTTCGAAGAGTGGGCCCCCAGGGTCGGCTGGTCCTTCCTGATGCAGGCGGGAGTCCTCGCCCTGCTCGGCGCGCTCCTGGCGCGGAGATTCTCGGTGGTCTCGCGCCCCTGAGCCGTACCGTGTTGCCCCCTTCGTGAGGCGCGCTCCGGTCGGCCCCTAGAAGCGCCCGTGCCCGGGGTTTAAGGGCCCACGGCACCCCGAACGGGTGCGCCGATCCGAGAGACGCGAGCCCGCGGGTCAGGGGGGCGGAGTCGGCCCCTTCGGTGGCGCGCTCAGCTTGGCGAGCGTCTCGTTGATCTCACGAAGGCGTCGGGAGGTCACGACCGCGAGCGCCACGACCCCACCGGCGATCAACGCGAACAGCACGACGAACACCAGCCCGCCGATCAATGCGAGGGTGACCAGCCCACCGGGCAGCTGGAACGAGCCGTTGCCGCTGTTGTTGTTGCTGCCGTTCCCGTTGTCGTTGGGAGTCAGGGGGACCGCCGGAGCAAGACCGCTCGAGAGCCCCCCTCGCGGCGCCGCGGTACCGAGCCCGCTCAGGAGCGCGAGCAGCACGGTCGCCACGACCGCGATCGCGAGCAGTCCGACCCGGAGCTTCGACCGAGGGCTTGGGTGAAGGGTTCGCACGGAGAGGGGGTGCTGGGTCCGCCTACTTGAGCGTGCCGTTCAACGAAGTTGAGCTCAATCGAGCCGCGGCGAGGGGTGGAGGGGCCGTCGTTCCCTCTCGACCACGGACCGGTTACGCGCCGACGAACCGCGGCGTTGCGAGAGGAGTCCCAGCCACTCCGAGCGGCCACGTTCTGGTGGGTCGGGGTTCGCCGACAGGACACGACATCCGACGCGAGGACGCAGCCGCGACCCGGCCCCCCTGCCTTTGCCCATGTCGGGAGAAGGGCTCATTGCCGCCGCCACGCGTTCCCGGTGGTGGGCCCACCCACCGTGCTGCGCTTCGAGGTCGGTCCGAGAACCTCGAACCGAGCCCTCAACACGCTGTACCGCGCGTCGTGGCCGCGGCACCGCCGCTTTGACTTTACCCCCGTGCTCCAACAGAGCCTGACGTACATCTGCGCGTTCGACCGGAAAGAGCTCGTCGGCTTCGTGTACCTGGCGTGGGACGGCGCCCAGCATGCGTTCCTCCTGGAACCCACGGTCGTGCCTCGCCTTCGTCGCCAAGGCGTCGGGAAAGAGCTGGTGCGGCGGGCGGTGGAGCAGGCCCGCGATCGGGGATTGGAGTGGGTCCACGTCGACTTCGAACCCCGGCTCGCGAGATTCTACCGGTCGTGCGGCTTCGTCCCCACCCGCGCGGGGTTGATCCTGCTCCGCGAACGGCGTTGAGGCGGATCTCGGGCGTAGCGATGGGCGTTTTGGCTCGGTGGCCGACCCCCGAACGCCCCCGGGAGTGCCGGAGTCCGCTCGGTTCCCTAGCGGCGCCCGAGCGCGCCGGATCCGGTGCTCACGCGGGCGCGTCCTTCATCCGGCCGACCCGGTGGTCCAACTGGATCCAGTTGAGCACCGGTGCATCCACGTCGATCTGCCACAGTAGCGCATTCAGCTCCCCCCGGTGCTGAAGCTCCTCTTCGACCAGGTGCCACAGCGCCTCGCGCACCGGGACCCGGCAGTCGTGGTCCGACCCCCTCCCTTTCTCCCGGGGGAAGGTACGGGAGAGGTCTGCCTCGGTCAGTTCCGCCATCACGCGCCGGATCTGGGTCTGGATGTAGTTCTCGTCCGTGCGCAGTTCGTCCAGGGTTCCCGCGGGCTTGGGGTCGCCCTCCTGCGGCGGGAACGGAAAGGTCGCGCAGCTCTGCATCCAGAAGTAGAGAGCGCCCTGCGAATGGGCGAAGATATCGAGCAGGGAAGGGAACGACGCACCCCGGTCGCGCGTCAGCTCGCCGGAGGGGAGCTTCGCGAACACCTCGAGGTACCCTCGGCGCGCTTCGGCGATGTACGAGAACCACGCCCGGATCGTCTCGATCTCGGACTCCATATCGAGCCCCTCCCGGACCCGAACGGACCCGCCCACTTACCGATTGTCGCTCCGCCCCGCGGTCGCCAACCGGGGCGAGAGGATGCGGCCCCTCGGGCCGACGGACCGTTCGACCGCGTCGCGCGCCGGGATCCCTGCGCGTGCCGTGGCCGAAGGCGACCCGCCCAAGCATCGGTAGGGTCGGAAGCCGGCCGGGACCGAAGGTTCGACGCCGTCGGAGACGCGCGAGTGAAGCAGAGAATCTAAGAACGAGAAGTTCGGAGGCCTTCGCGTGATCGGCGCGTGCGTCGGCTGCGGGATCTGGGTCGAGGTCCCCCTGCTGTCGTTGTCGAGCGTGGACCAGCGAGCGCAGTGCTACCTCTGCGCCGCGAAGGCCGGTCCGTCCGGCGGAGTCACCCCCGATCGGCTATCGGAACTCGTCCGCCGACAGCGGGCCGGTTCGATCACTCCGGCCGAGTCGTTCGAGCTCGACCAGACCCTCGCCGCGCTCGTCGCGACCGCGGCTCGGACCGGCGACGCGGGCCGCGCCCGTCGATATGCCCTCGTCCGCGCGACGCTCAAGGACGAGCGGACGTTTCCCCCGTCCTGACCCCGTCGGCCCGCCCGGAAATACCGCGCGACGTCCGTGCACCGACCGTGGATGCGTCGACGCGCGTCGGGCGAACCTCGGCACGAACGGGCGTCGCCCGCGATCGCACTCGCGCTACGGCGCCGCCTCGGGCCGGGATCCGTCTCCGAGTCGCATCCGATAGTGGAACACCTTGCGGTACTGCCTAAAGCCCACGCTCTCGTAGAGCTGCTGGGCGACGAGGTTGTCGTCGTCGGTGTCGACGAACGCCTCGACGATCCCCCGTGCACGGGCGTCGGCCAGGAACCGCTCCACGAGAGCTTTACCCAGTCCCCGCCGGCGGAAACGCTGTAGGACGTGCAACTCCTGGAAGTTCGCGTAGCGGCCGACCGTCCGATCGAAGTAGGGGTTCCGGCCCTCGAACCAATAGAGGAAGCCCGCGTACTCGCCGTTCACCTCGGCGACGAGCAGCCCGTCCAGCGGGATCCGGGAAAGCTTCGACACCTCCCCGAACGGGTCCCACGGAGAATCGCCGTGCGCGTAGTGGCGGGCGACCCGCGGAAGATCCTCCGGGGTTCCCGGCCGCACCCGGATCTCGTCGGATGCCATCGGGCCCCGAGGGCAGGGCCGCAGCCCATTTCAGCCGTGCGGCCCCGACGGCCCCCTCCGATCGCCCCGGATCGGCGCGCTCCGTCCGCCGCTAGGCGCGGAACCCCCGGACGGTCTCGTAGTGGAGCATCAGCTCGCCGTCCTCCATGGTGCTGGAGGAGAGCAGCTTGAGGGTCGCCTGCTGCTTCATCGGACCCCAGTACTGAGGTCCCTTCCCGTACACCACGGGTTGCACGACGAGCCAGAAATCGTCGGCGAGCCCCCGCCGAATGAACTCCTGGATGAGCCGCGGGCCGCCTTCCGCGATGATGTTCCCGCCCCTCTCCCGTTTCAACTTCGCCACGATCGTGGAGAGATCGCCCTTCATGATCCGAGAGTTCTCCCACCGGGTCGACTTCAAGCGTCGGGAGAGACAGACCTTGTCGACCTGATCCAGGAACCGGGAGTAGTCGACGAGGTACTTCGGATCGCTCGGTTTGCGCGCCTTCTCGGTCCAGACGCGCGAGTGGCCCAGGAACGACCGACGGCCCATGATGACGGTGGTGACGTCATCGAACCGGTTCAACCACATCTGCTTCCACATCTCCGTCGGTTCCTCGCCCGTGTCCCGGTTCCATCCCGGGTACTTCGGGAACGCGCCGCGGCCGTCGAGGGTCATGTAGAGACTGGCGGTGATCTTTCGCGGCATCGACCCTCCCCTAGGCCCTCGCCTCGGCGAGCGCGGTCGGACCGCCCTCCAGCAGTTCCGCGAACTGGTCCCACATCTGGGTGATCGCGCGCTCAGCCTGGGGGCTGCCCATGCGGTCCCGGGTGGCCTGGCTGTCGAACTTCCAGCGAACGGTCAAGCGGGTGAAGTTCCCGACCGGCTCGAACTCGTCGGTCTCGATGGCCGTCGAGCCGGGCAGCCGGTCCACTTCGAAGGTGTTGACCACTCGTCGGGGCGGATCGATCTCGAGATACTCGCCCTGGAATCGGGTCGACGACCCGTCGTCCTGTTTGACCGAGATCGCGTAGCGCCCGCCCTTGCGAAAGTCGAGCTTCTCGATCGTGACCGTTTCGGGGTGGGGGGAGAACACGTAGGGAAGGCTGGCCGGGTCCGTGAACATCCGAAAGACCCGCTCGATCGGAGCGTGGAACAGCCGGCTCACTTGATTTTCCACCGTGCTCGGATTGGTGAAGACCATCGGCTCCTTTGGGCGCTCCCCGCTGCTCGTGCTTGCTGACATCGTTCAACCCCTTCGCGGCTCTCGCCGGGAGGAGCGTGATTCCGAGGACTCGGCGTCGAGGAGTTCCTCGAGGCGATCGAGCCGGCCCTCGATGAGGTCGCGGTAGTCGTCCATCCATCGATCGAGGTCGCGGAACGGCTGCGGCCGCAGGGAGTAGAGACGCCGTTGGCCCTCGGCGCGCACGCGGACGAAGCCGCGATCGTGGAGGATCCTGAGGTGGCGGGAGATGCCCGGTTGGCAGACCGCGAGCGTCGAGACGAGGGCGCCCACCGACCGCTCGCCGCCCCGCAGCTGCTCCACGATGCGAAGTCGCGTGGGATCCGAGAGGACCTCGAAGGCCAGTCCGGGGGTGGACACGAGCGAGGCATATGTTGAGACTTATATAAACTGTAACACATGTGACTCCTCGCCGCGCCGGGGTCCAATCGCACACCACCGCGTAAATACTCGAGGCGCGACCGGGACGCCGGACCCGGGGCGTGGCAACCCCGGGCGCGAAGTCGGGCGTCGGAGCCGGTCGCACCACCCCCGATCCGCTCGGCGTCCGCTTCTGAGGGCAGGAACTGCCGGGGTTGGATCCGCGCGTTGCGCGCGCGCAACGGCTCGAGGCCCTCGGCTCAGAATCGAAGGGCCTTGACTCCCGGCAGGAGGGAGGCGAGGAGCCCGGCGGCGAGGAATCCGGCGCCCAGCGTGAGCCCGAACGCGACGGGGAGCACGTGGTCCGCCAGCGCCCCGAGGACCAGCGCGCCGACGGCGCTCGTGATGCCGGGGAAGAGGTACATGTTCCCGCTCACCCGCGCGAGCTTCGTCGGCTCGACGGACCCTCGGATGAACGCGTACTTCGCCGTCGCGTACCCGGTCGAGGTGACCCCGACGAGCAACCACACGAACGCCGAGAGCACGAGCAGCGCCGGGACGGCCCCGACGGCCACGAAGGCGACGCCGGTCGCGGCCAGGGAGACCACCATGACGATCCCGACATGCCGGCGAGGGTTCGCCCACCCGAGGACGAGGCCGGCGGCCACCCCGCCGATCACGTAGGTCGTGAAGAGCACCCCGTACGCCGCGCTCGACGAGGTGAAGACCGTGACCGACACGAGCGTGATGAACAGGGCCACGCCCGACGTGAAGAACGCCTGGACCGCATCGACCGAGGCCAGCTGCAATAGCCCATGGCCGGGCTCCGAGAGGAGCGCGCGCCAACCGGTCCGGAAGCTCTCGCGGAAATTCTCGTCCGACGGAGGGCCGGGGTGGATGGCGAGCGGGAGCGCCAGGATCGCGCCGAGCGCGAGCAGCGCGGCGTAGAGGTACATGCCCCCGCCCGCGCCCACGAGCACGATGAGCACCCCGCCGCTCGCGTAGCCGGCGATCGAGTTCGCGCCCCCGATCACCCCGCCCACCCCTTCGGCGGCGAACAGTTCGTCGGGGCTGAGGAGCAGCCTCGGGGCGGCCTGGTACGCCGCCCAGGCGAGGTCCCAGAGGAACGAGATGAGGACGATCAGCCCGAGCAGCAGCGGGACGCTCAGGAAGCCCCGATACGCGGCGAGGCCGAGCGTCAGGGCCGCGGCAGCCTGTATCGGATAGCAGACGAGGTAGATCGTGCGCTGGTTGGCGACCCGGTCGGCGAACGGGGCGATGAGGAAGGTCGCCGAGTACGTCGCGTACTCGACGAACAGCACGACGCCGATGAGAAGGTAACTGTGGGTGACCGTGTACGTCAGCCACACGATGCTGATCGCGTAGACGGTGTAGCCGACGGTCGCCGAATCGGCGGAGACTAACCACAGGAGGTACTGACGGTTCCTCAGTACCGAACGAAAACCGAGCTTGGGAGTGGTACCCGACATGGTCCTCGACTCGAGTACCGGTCCCCGACCCCTGAGTTCCCCGTGGGGGCAGTCAACGAGGGCGGGGTCGTTCCCGGACCAGGAATCGGCACACGGGATCGCCGGCCACCACCCGATGACTGACGAAGACCTCGGCGCCGAGGAGATCGCGGAACAGCCGTCGCTCCACGTCGCAGGCCTCGCCATACTTCTCGGCGATCGCGAGGATGGGGCAGTTGTGCTCGAGGAGCACGGTGCCGGACTTGCGGGGTCGCTCGACCTCGGCCATGTAGCCCTCTTCGTCTCGGATGCGACCGAGCTCCCGGACCCGGTCGGAGAGCTCCTTCCCGGCGAGGCGGGGAGCGTGCTTGCCCCGCAGCTCGGAGGCCCGCTCCTCGAGCATTTGCACCACGGCCGGTCGACCCTGGTGCTTCTCGATGAAGGTCATCGCGCAGAGAGCGGTCTCCGTGTAGGCGGCCGGGAAGATTCGCTGGGCGGGCGGGGTCAGTCGGAAGCATACGCGGGGTCGGCCCCTGCGGCCCGCACGGTACTGACGTTCCACGAGGCCCTCCTCCTCGAGCTTGGTGAGATGCTTGAGCGCGCCCGCACGCGAAATGCCCACCAGGGCGGCGATCTCCTTGAGCGACGCGCCGGGGCTGCGCTTCAACAGCGTGAGGAGGGTTCGCTTCGCCGACGAGAGCCCTCGGTCCGTCGTACCGCTGTGCCCGAGCTCCATGCGTGGCGGGAGGGCGGCTCATTACTTCAACCGCGGGGTTTACAAAGTAACAAAAGCGGAGGTGTCGGGCACGTCGACGGAAGGGCGGACGTGGGTGCGATGGCTCGGGGGCGACCCCGGCGGGTGGGTTTCGAGTCGAGGGGGCGGACTGGGAAGGGTGGCGCCGGCGGCGCACATCCGCAGGAGCCTTCCCCCCCAGGAGTTCGGCCGGTAGGGCCCTCGGCGGGGTGTTCGGGGTGGGCCGTCGGGCCCGAATGCTCCCCCCGTGGAACGTACGGACCCGGAAGGGTCCCCGCCCGCGGCCCAGCTATTCGAGCAGGTCGACGTCGAACGACGCGTAGAGGCGGGTCAGTTCGCCCGGACCCGGACGTCCCGGGGCGTGCAGGGCCTTGAGGAGCCCCGCGGTCTTCGGACGGACGATGATCAGGTAGCGAACCGGGTCCGGACCCGGATTCCAGAAGGTGTGAGCGACCCCGTGCGGCAGCAGCACGCCGGAGCCCGCCGGCGCATCGAACTCGCGGTCGCCGTAACGGAATCGCAGTCGCCCTTCCATGATGTACCACCCTTCGTCCTCGGTGCGGTGGCGGTGGAGGGGAACTCCCCCTCGGGTCAGTCCGTCCGTCTTTCCCTCGTCCTGGGACTCCGCGATGGTCATCTCGGTGAGCTCGGAGCCGATCCCCCGGTGGAGCAGGGGCGTTGCGACCACGTCCGTCTCGGCCATGGACCTCGGATGGTCGCAGGAGTCCAAACCCCTTTGTGTGGCAGCGCGCGGGCGGACCCGGGGCGGTCGAAGGCAGCGCGCCGGAGCCGCGCCCGCCGAGACGGTGCGAACGAGCCGCCCGTCCGAGGGGGCTCGCGGCGTGGAACGCCGAGAGGCCGCTGGATCTGTGGGGCCGGAGCCTCCCCAGCTGCTTCGGAACCTGGGGCGCTCGGTCCCAGGTTCCGCGACCGTCCACGGCCCCGCGCGCTGGCTCACGTCACTCGAAACCGGTCGATCTGAGCGCGCACCCGACCGAGGAGCTCTCCCGAGTCCAGCGTGAGCCCGTACCGCCGGAAGTAGCGCTGCAGGGCCGAGATCCCGCGCTCCGTGGCCCGGAGCGCTTCGTTCAAGCGCACCCAGGGCGGCCAACCGAGACGATCGACCCGAACCGCGGCCGCGAGGTCGATGAACCAGGGCAGTCCCCGATAGACCAGGATGTTGAAGGCGCTGAGATCGGAGTGGACGATCCCCGCCTCGGCGAGACCCTCCACGCCCTCCATCGTGGCCCGGAGGAACGGCTCCGGGTCGTCGAGCCGCACGCGCTGGAGCGTGGGGGCGACGGAGTCGGGCTCTCCCAGGAACTGCATCGAGAACATGTTCTCGACCCGACGTCCGGGCTCGGGTACCCGAGCGCCGCCCTGCCAGGCGTAGTCGAGGAGATCGAACTCCTGCAGCGCCCGCTGGCCCATCGACTCGAGCTTGATCGCCCCGCCGCCCCGGTGCGAGGTCCGGTACTGTCGGTAGACCTTGACCGCGATCGGCCGTCGCTCGTCCCGACAGAGGTAGACGTCCGCTTCCTTGCCCGAGCCGAGACGCTGCCCGACCTCGATCGCGAGCCCCGCGTCCAGGATCGCGTCCGCTACTTCGCCGTGCGTAGGTTCCGCGAAGCCGATCTGGCCGTTGCGGACCTTCCAGTGCACGCTCTTGTCCAGGTATCCACTGTTGGGCATCGGTTGAACCCGGCCCAGGTCGTTCGACTCACGAGAAAGGAACGCAGAAGCGCCGTGCCGGGGGCTAACGACGGTCAGTCGGTCCACGGCGCGGTAGCTTCCACATCGGCTGCCATTGCACCGTGAACCTCCCGGCCCGTGGCCGACCTTCCAATCTTAACGCGGTATGTAAACCCATCCGATGGTGGGTCCACGAGGGCGCCCGCCGGGGAGTGGGCGACCCCGGACGCCGGGGTGAGGCGGCAGGGCGCGTCGAGAGCCGCCGGAAGGTCGCCGAGGGCCGGTCCCCAACGCGCGGTCGTTGGTGGTTTGAGATACTCGGAAGTGCTTCGGAAGGACCGGACCCAGGAGCGCTATGGTGCGGAACCAGGGCCGGGTGACCCGCTTCGTCGTCATGGCGGTACTCCAGGCGGCGCGGGCCCAGCAGCTCGGCCTCCCGCACGATTCGGCGCTCTCGTGGGGGCTCAACCGGGCGATCTTCTACGCGGCCGCGAAACAGGGGTTCCGGCAAGCCCCCACGAAGACCGGGGAGGAGCGGGAACGGCCGCCGGCAGCCCCGGCGACGGAAGCGTACCGGCTCGGCCACGACGAGGCGTTCCGGGATCCCGACTCGAAGGAGCTGAGGTTCACGATCGGGGGCCAGGTCCAGACCGTGGAGCGCTTCGACCAACAGGTGGCGGCCCGGTTCGGGACGAACGAGAACTTCCGGACCGCGTGGGACGAGGCGACCCGGATCGTGGGGGGCTTCGACCGCTCCGTGCTCGAGTCACCGCAGCGGTTCTACGGTGAGGTCTACAAACCCCTCCGGGACGAGCTCTCGGACTCGTGGACCCAGAAGTATTCGCCGGCCCCCGTGAAGCCCGCCGCCGGGGCGAGGCGCCCGCCCCGGCGCGCGACGTCGCTCCCCCGATGATCTGCCCGCGCGGCCGCATGGGACCTCGACCGCCCCCGGGGAGGTCCGAACCCCCGGGGGCCGCCACGGCCCGGAGGGGGCCCCCGGCGATCGCCGTGCGGTGCGACTCCGAAGTTCCTCGATTGACGAACCCACTCTGGGCCCGGACGGCGTCCGCGGGACATTGGTTGATGTAGGGGTCGCCGGGCTAGCTCACCGAAGAGGGCGCACATGTCGGGGTACGCGACGCCCACGCCGCGACTGCCGCTCGGCGTCGCGGTCCTCGCGGTGCTGACCGGCTTGGTGGGAGCCCTCATCCTGCTCGCCGGGATCGTGATCGTGCTGGTCGCGCTGTTCGCGATCGCTTCGGCGGGCTGGGTCGCCCCGTTCGGCGCCGGCATGATCGCGGGGCTGGTGATCCTGTTGGTCGGTGCGGTGGTGGTCGCCATCGCGTCGGGGCTGTGGGACCAGGAGCTCTGGGCGTTCGTGCTGGCCGTGCTCGTCACGGGCGCGGGAGTCCTCTGGTTCGTCGCCCGGCCCTTGTGGGACGGCGGCGGGGTCGCCTCGATCGAGACGCTGCCCGCGCTCGTCTTCGGCGGCCTCTTCGTCTACCTGCTGGCCGTGAACAACCACTTCTTCTGAGGGCCCGATCGGGCCCTCCCCCCGGCGGGCCCGCCGCCCGGTCCGGATCTTCGGCGAGCTCGGGTCGGGCCGGGTCATCCGCCGGGGTCCGTCGTTGGTGCGTGCCTATTTCTGGCCGCGCGGGTGTGCGCCTCCGATGACTCCGAACAAGAAGGTCGTGACGACCTACCTCGCGAGTCTCGGCGATCTCGACTGGCCGGCCGTGGCCGCATGCCTCGCGGACGACGTCGAGCGGATCGAGTGGGCCGACGGGTTCCCCGCCTCGGGGACTCCCGTGCGAGGAAAGGCGGCCGTGCTGAAGGAGCTCGAGGCCCCGCACCGGTTCGAGATCCGGACCGTCCGCATGACCGAGGAGGACAGCGTCGTGGCCACCGAGTCGGTCGTCCGGGTGCCGATGCAGGACGGAAGCTTCTTCGTCGGGCGGACCTGCGGGATCTTCGAGCTCGAGAACGGGAAGCTGAAGCGCATGTCGTCCTGGGTCGCCGAGGACAAGCACCCGACGTAGGCGCGGGCGCAGGTACCCGGGCCCGTTCGAACCGCCCCGGACGCCCGGGCCCGAACGCTCGACGAGGGCCGGCGTGGTCTTCATCGTCCTTCGCTCGCTCCGGGGATCGTGTCGACGTCCGCCTCGCCCGTCCCGTCGGCGGATCGCATCGGAACGGTCCTCGCTCGCGCCGTGCGGAACCATCGGCTCGGCCGCGCGCTGCTCGTCGCGGGCGCGGTCGTTTTCGTCGCCTGCCTCGTCTGGGGGGTACTCCTCGGCGGGTCGGCCGGAACCGGAGCGGAAGGGCTCGCGATCAACCTGACGGGGAGCGGAGGCTTTGGGCTCATGCTCGCCGGCGCGATCATCTTCGCCGAGAGCCGGGCGTTCCTCCGGGACCACGAAGGTCTGCGGTAGGCCGATCCCCTCGGGACGCTCCGGCGCCCGGAACCGCGCGCGCCCCGGTCGCCTCGTCGCGGGCGATCGAAGCGCGCGCACCCCGGGCGCGTGCGGGCGATCGGGAGGTGCGCCCAAACCCCCCGAGCTCGTGCCCGGCCGCGCGTCGACGGCCCGCCCGTCAGCGATAGTAAGGGGATCGATTTCCGCCGCGCATGTGCCATTCGGACGAGTCGAGGGCTCCCGAGCCCCCCCGCAAGGGGACGGTCGGGGAGCACGGCGAGATCGAGCTGACCGCCTCGGACGGGAACCGCTTCCTCGCGTATCGCGCCGATCCGGAAGGTGCCGCGGTCGGGGGGATCGTCATCCTGCCGGACGTTCGGGGGTTGCACCCCTACTACGAGGACCTCGCGGGCCGTTTCGCCGAGGCCGGCTTCCGCACGATCGCGATCGACTACTTCGGTCGGAGCGCCGGGGTCGGACGGCGCGACGACTCGTTCGACTGGAAGACCCACTTCGGGAAGACGACCCCCGAGGGGGTGGCGCGGGACGTGGCCGCGGCGACGGCCCGGATCCGGGCCGACTCGAAGGGATCGAGGCTCGCCGTCTTCACGGTCGGATTCTGCTTCGGGGGCGCCAACTCCTGGCGTCAGTCCGGCGAGGGCCAGGGGCTCGCCGGATGCATCGGGTTCTACGGCGGCCACCCGATGGAGCGCGCGGGCGACGTGATCCCGAAGATGACGGCGCCGCTCCTCATGCTGCTGGGCGGAGCCGACCAGGGGACGCCCCCCGAGGAGTTCGAGCGGTTCGCGAAGAGCGTCCGGGACCGCGGGGTCGAGGTCGAGTCCCACACCTACCCCGGCGCCCCGCACAGCTACTTCGATCGGTCGTTCGCCGAGCACCGGGACGCGTGCGAGGACTCGTGGAAGCGGATCCTCGAATTCACGGACCGGCACGCGGCGCCGCCGTAGGCCGGTCGTCGAGGCCGCACCGATGCCGGCGCCCGGTCTGCCTTCCCGCGCCCATGGGGTCGTCTCCCTCCTCGGACCGTCGGACCGCGATCGGGTCATCGGCATCTGGCAGGGGATCGAGCATCGGCTCGGATTGCGCGGGATCTGGGTGATGCCGTACCCCCACTTCTCCTACCAGATCGCGGGGGAGTACGACGAGCCCGGTCTCGAGGCCGCCCTCGAGCGCCTCGCGGCGACGACCGCGCCGTTCGAGGTGCGTACGTCGGGCGTGGCGACCTTCGGCCCTCCGTGGCCGGTCGTCTACCTCGCGGTCGAGAAGAGCCCGGGGCTCGAGGAGCTGCACGACCGCATCGCGCGCGCGTGCGCGCCGCACGCCCGGGAGCTCTCCGAGTATTACGTCGGCGCCCGCTGGACGCCCCACGTCTCGCTCGCCTACGGGAACGAGGCGGACGGGACCGCCCTCACCGCGGCCGAGGTCGACGCCGTGCTCGCCCTGTTGGGCCGGGGCGCGTATCGGTGGACGCTCCGCGTCGACAACCTGGCGTTCGTCCGGGACGAGGGGACGGTCCAGCGGCCCGTGCGCACCTTTCCGTTGCGCGCCGTCTAGGTCGCCGAGAGCCGGCCACCGTCCCGGAAAAGGGCTAAGGGGCGCTGCTCGTTCGGGCGCCGATGACCGAGATCGTCGGGGGCCTTCACGCCGTCACCGTCCACATCCGAGACCCGGGCGCGTCGCGGACGTTCTACCGGGACGTCCTCGGGCTCAAGGAACTCCTCTACGACGAGAAGGCGGGACGCCTCGTGTTCGCGCTCCCGGGGACGACGGCGCTCCTCTCGATGCACGTGCAGCGGCCGGGCGAGGGCGGCCGGGACCCCGGCACGGTCTCGGGGGTCCTGTTCCGGTGCGCGGATCCCGCGGCCGCCTGCGCCGAGATCGCCCGCCGGGGCGGGACGGTGACGGTCGAACCCCAGACCGTCGAGTCCGCCCTCGGCTGCTTCGTGCGGGCCGCGATCGCCGACCCCGACGGGAACGAGTTCCTCCTCACGAACCGGACCGACTGAGTCGCGTCGGGGTCGGATGCGTTCCCGCGGAACGGCGCCGGACCCGCCCGAGCGACGGCGGAGCGATCGGCCATGACCGAGATGAACCGGTTCTCGCGGTTCTTCGTCAACCGCAGCGCGCGCCGTCGCAGCGCGCGGGAGCTGCGGTGGCTTCGGGGGGCCGTGCCGCTCCCCGAGGGGCTCACGTGCCTCGAGCTCGGCTGCGGGGCCGGTCAGATGGCGCTCCTGTTCCAGGAGGCGTACCGCCCCGCGCGGTACGTCGCGACGGACCTCGATCCGGACCAGCTTGCCGAAGCGCAGCGGACGTGGCAGCGACGCTTCCCGGGCGGCGTCCCCCCGCCGCTCGAGCTGCGCCGGGCCGACATGCTGGCGCTCGACTTTCCCGCCGGCTCGTTCGACGCGGTGCTCGCCTTCGTGACGATCCACCACGCGAGCGCGAGCCACCACGACTACTCCCGCATCCCGGTCGTCCTCGACGGGATCGACCGCGTGCTGCGACCCGGCGGGTTCGTGATCTACGCGGAGATGCTCCACCAGGAACGGATCCGCGCCTGGTTCGCGGAGCACGGCTACCGGTTGCGCGCGGTGCGGCCGAAGTTCCATCTGGAGTACGTCGTCGTCCAGAAGCCACCTCCGGCGTGATCCCGGTCCGCGCCCGCGGACCGGACCCCGTTGCAGGCCCTCTCCGCCGACCTTTTTGCGGGCCCGCGCCCATGGAGGGGAGAGGTCCGCAATGATCGCGATGGCCGACTGCGCGGTTTCGGTGAGCAACGCCCGGGACGCCGCCCGCTGGTGGAAGGAGAAGGTCGGGTTCTCGGTGTACACGGTGGGGACGAACGGGCACGCCGTGATGGTCGCCCCCGCGGGGGACCACTACATGCTCCATCTCTGCGAGGGGTTCGAGCCCGTGCAGCCCGGCAACACGGGGGTCGCGTTCGTCACCGACGAGATCGACGCCTGGGTCGGGCGGATGCAGCGCGCCGGCGTCCGGTTCACGGAGCCGTTGAGCCGGGGCGACTGGGGGGCCAAGGCGATGTTCGCGGACCCGGACGGGAACGTCTTCTGGGCGATCGAGGCTCCGACCGCGTTCATCACGACGGAGGGGCGCCGTCGGGCCCCGGCGCGCCCCGCGCGCGCCCGGGCGTCCGCCCGGTCGCGATCGCGGCCGCGGGCGGCGCGACGCGCCCGCTAGACCGACGCGGGCGGACGGGTCGCGTTCCCCTCCGGCCGTGAGATCGGCGCCCCGCGAAGCGCCCGAGCGGCCGAATTCCCTCCGCCCGCGCGACGGCCGCGCACCCCCTCTGCTCGATAGGATCCCCGGGCCGGACCCGTACGACCGCCATCGCGAACCGGTGGCACCGCGCGGAGAGCCGCGAGCGGGCCTCGCCGGACGGGTTCTCCAGGGTCGAGCGGTCGATCGCGCCCGCGCTCCCAAGCGAAGAAGCCGCCCGTCACGGCCGCTGGCGGGCGCGTTCAGCCGGCCGGCCGTCGCGTGGTCCGGCTCCCCTGCAGCAGCTCCCCGAGGCGCTTGTTCGCCTCCTGGGTGATCGCGTCCCGGTCCTCGGGACGACGGAGCATCAGGGTCAGCACGAGCTCGGTCGCCTGGGCGGTCCGGCTGCGGGTCGTGAGGACGGGCGGAAAGCGCGGGTCGAGCCGGGTCTTGAGCTTCGAGATCGACTTCAGCAGATCGCTCTCGAACAGCGCGAGGTCGACGTTGTTGCCGATCGACAGCGGGATCGTGACCTCCTTCCAGGCCTGGGGGGAGGTGTTCACCACGACCTCCTTGAGGAGCACGTCGTTCGGCACCGACACCAGGTGGTCGTCCTCGGTGAGCAGCACCGTCACCATCGCGTTGATCCCGATCACCTGGCCCGAGAACCCGCGCAGGGTGATCGTGTCGCCGACCTTGAACGGCAGGTAGATGTCCGAGAAGTACCGCGCGGCGTAGTTCCCGAGCGGTCCCCAGAGCGCGATCAGCACCGTCGCGCCGAGCAGCGCCAGGATCACGAGGATCACGTCGGGGTTGACGCCGAGCTGCTGCAGGATGAGCGTCGCGCCGATCACGGAGATCACCCCGACGGCCGCCTGCCGGGCCGCGCGGGCGACGGGCGGGTAGCTCTGGCGGAGGAGCCGCCCGACGAGCACGCTCGCGAGCCATGCGACGAGCACCGTCGCGACGAGGATCACCCCGACCGGCAGCTCGCTCCAGAGCGCCGACCAGACCGGGCCGAGATCGGTCATCTACTGCTCCGTCACCTCGGCGAGCATGGAGCGTTCCGCCACCTCGGCGGCGTCGATCGAGCACTGCTCGGCGAGGATCCGCCCGTTCCGGACCAGCCGGGCGCGGAGCTTCCCGCCGGGGTCGTCCCAGAGCCGACGCATCTGACGGCCGAGCGCGTCCGGGTCGTCCGGATCGAACAGGAGCGCGTGCACCCCGTCCTCGACGATCTCCGCGATGCCGGCCCGCTCGGTGACGATCACCGGGCGCCCGTGGAGCCAGCTCTCGACGGCGACGAGCCCGAACCCCTCCTTGACGGAGGCCAGGATCGAGAAGCGGCAGCGCTCGTACAGCGCGTCCAGCTCTCCCTGGTCGACGTGCCCGGTGAAGACGACGCGCCCGGCGAGGCCGAGCTCCGCGACCTCTGCCTCGAGCTGGGCGCGCCACCGCGCGGACTTCGACAGCCCGAGACCGGCGGCGGAGCCGGAGAAGCTCCCGTTCCCGACCAGGACGAGCTTCGTCCGGGGGAACTCGGCGGCGAGCGGCGCGAACGCCCGGATCGCGAGGTCCTGGCCCTTGATCGGGTCCATCCGCCCGACGAGCAGGGCGATCCGGTCGCCCGTCCCGAGGCCGAACCGCTCGGTCCGGGCGACGGCCGTCGCCCGGTCGGGGTGGGCGTAGTCGGCGGGGTCGACGTAGGGGTACATCCGCAGGATCCGGCCCTTCGGCGCGAGCGCCTGGAGCGAGTCGAGATAGCGTTGGGCGCTGACCACGATCACGTCGTAGCTGTCGAGGTACGTCTTGAGGATCGACCGCCAGTGGTCTGGGATCGCCGTGGCATCGAACGGGATGTGCCAGCGGAAGATCTTCGGCTTCAGCGTCGCCAGCATGTGACCGGCCGGCATCTGCTGGAAGTCGTGGATGTAGAACGCGTCGAAGTCGTGCCGGTCGTCGAGCGACCGCATCCGCTCGGACGTCATCCGGTTGTAGTAGGCGTACTCGGCGAACGCCTCGGTCCAGAACAGGTCCGAGTGCTCCGAGGGGCGATCGAGCTCGTGGACGCGGCTCCAGATCACCTCCTTCACCTTGCCGTAGGCCGCCATCCGCTCGTCGTCGATGGAGACGTTGTGGAGCCACAGCCCGCCGAGCCGGATCGAGGGCGGGCCGCGGGGGTTGAGCGCGACCCAGTGCGCCTCCGACAGGATCCCGTCCTTGAGGAGGCGGCGGACGAGCGGATAGACCATCCGGGTGACGCCGCCGGGGGAGAAGCGGTAGTCGACGCCCTCCCGCAGCTGGGCGAGGTCGCGGACCGAGCTATCGAGGGGTCGTCCGTCCGGCGGCGTGAGGAACTGGACGAGCGGCGTCTGGGTGTTGATGCAGATCGACAGACGCTCCACGCCGCTCCCTCCCGGCCGTCCTCACGGAGAGGAGGCTCCCGAGGCGGGGCCGCGGCCGTCCGCCTCCTTGAGGAACCCGCCGACCAGCGCGCGGTACGTGGGCCGCTCCTCCCAGAAGCTCACGTGGGAGCTCTTGGGAAAGATCGCGAGGCGCGCGCCCGGGATCGCTCGCTGGATCCGGGCCCCGACCGCGGGGGTCACCTCGTCGTACCGACCGTGCACGAGGAGCGTAGGGACGGCGATCCGTCCCAGCTCGCGCGTGAAGTCGATCGACCGGAGGTTCCCGACGATCGTGAACTCGTTCGGTCCGTTCATGGTCTCGTAGACGGGCCGGCTCATCCGGAGCAGCGAGAACTCGAGCTCGCGGGGCCACGGCCGAAGTCGGCATACATGCCGATGATAGAAGGTCATCGCTGCGGCCTCGTAGGCGGGATGCTGGTACTCCCCGCGGGCTCCGTAGTATCGAAGCGCGCGTCGCGTCGCGATGGGAAGCGCCCGGACGAGGCGGGCCATCTCCCGGCTCGCGAACGGCACGTCGCACAATCCACCGGTGGAGACGAGGCTCGCGAGCTCGTCCGAGTGACGGGTCGCATAGGCGAGGGCGAGCAGTCCCCCGTAGCTCGAGCCCATCAGGTGGATCCGTCGTCCGCCGAGCGAGCGGCGCACCGCGTCGAGGACGGTGAGGTCGTGCGCGAGGGTGAACCGCTCGCGGCCCTCGGGGAGATCCGAGCGGCCGCAGCCGAGGGCGTCGTAGAAGGCGACGCGATAGCCGCGGGCCGTGAGGTCGGCGAGCGGCCGCAAATAGTCGTGGGTCGCCCCCGGTCCGCCGTGGAGGCACAGCAGCGTCGGTCCGCGACGCCGGGCGCCGAAGACGCGCCGGTAGATCCGGTCGCCGTCGACCGTGACGAAGCTCGACTCGGACCCGTCGGCCACGCGGGCGGGAAGCTCGGCGCCGTAAAGACCGTTCGTCCCGCGGGGCCCGAGGACGGCCCCTGCGGGACCGGCGGCCGCAAAGAGATTAGAAGGGCGAGCGTTGGGAGGTCGCGATGGCCGCGGGACGGCTCACCTTCCGGTCGGATCGCCAGTTCACGGCGTGGCTGTTCTTCGAAGTGATCTTGGGGCTCGTGCTGGTCGGGGGCGCGCTGGTCACCTCGGCCGGGCCGGCGGCGGTCCGCCACCTCTCGGGCACGACCGCGGTGTTCGTCGGCCTCGACCTCGTGTTCCTGATCTCGACGCTCGGCGGCCTCGTGCTCGCCTGAGCCGGGCCGCGCGGCCCGCTCGGACGGGCGGTCGCCCGAGGGTCATTCTCCAGCCCCGACCGGGGCGCGCGGTCTAGACCGGCTCGGTCGGGGTCGGCGTACGAGCGGCGGCCGGCCCCGGCGCGAGCTCGGCCGACGGGGCCGCCCACCGAGGTTCGACCCAGAACGTGAGCAGCCCGTAGATCGACGTCACGAACATGACGCCCATCGCCGCCGCGCCCCAGACGACGAGCCGGGCGGTGGCGTTCGGGCTGGTCCGCAGGGTGGCGCCAAGGAACGCTCCCGTGGCGAACGCGCCGACGACCATCGAGGAAACGTGCACGAGGCCGGCCCAGGTGGCCCGCGGGATCCCGATCACGAGATGGATCGCCACGAGCAGGGTCGCGCCTGCGTCGGCCGACGAGAGCGTCGCGTCGTGGGCGAGCAGCGGGAGCCGGGAGAGCAGCGTGGCGAGCGTGATGAGCGGCAAGAGGTACGTCGCGGTCATCTCGTAGGCGTAGAACCGCCCGACCCCGCGGGGAAAGCCGCGGCGGAGATACGATCCGAGCCGGATCCAGTTCGACCGGGCCCACCGGACGTTCTGGCCGACGAAGCCCGACGCGGTCGCCTTCGGCGCCGTGTCGACCCGCACCTCGTACGCCTTCACGGTCCTCCAGCCCGAGCGGAGCAGAAAGTCGGTGAGCTGCCAGTCGTCCCCGAGCCGGCTCGCTCGCCCTGCGACCCGCATCGACTGGAACTCGGCCGACGCGAGGAACGGGCGGATGAGCTCGGTGCGGTGGAGCACGCAGGCCCCGTCGAGGTACGGCACGCTCCCGCGCGTCGACATCGCGCGCAGGACGACCTCGCGCGACCGTTCGACGAACTCCGCGGCGGCCGCCGTCCAGGTCCCCGTGTCCTCCACGCCGAGGTTCGCCCCGACCCCGCCGATCCCCGGCGTCATGTGGGAGGCGAGCCGGACCGCGGCCTCGGGCGGCAGGACCGTGTCGCTGTCGACGAACAGGACGAACGGCGTGGAGACCTGCTCTAGGCCCGCGAGGAGCGCGGCCTTCTTCCCCCGGTTGACGGGGAGGTGGACGAACGTCCCGCCCATCGACTCGGTCGCGGTCCGGTACGGCTCGAGACAGCCGTCCCCCACGACCACGAACGGTCCTCCCTGCGCGGCGATCGAGGTCAAGCACGCGTCGAACCGCTCCGTCCACGGCCCGTGGACGGGGACGACCACGGAGATCTCCGCCGGCGCGACCGTCGCCCGGGCAGAGGATCGGGCGTACTGCCGCGAGTAGTGCGCGTTGGCGAGGAGGTAGGGGATCGGGACGCAACCCGCTCCGAAGAGGACGATCCAGATCGGAGCCAGCATCCACGCCGCCCTTCCGCCGTGAGTATTTGAGGGCACGTCCCGCGGACGGGCGTGCACGGTCCGGTCCCGTCCTTCAAGAGGCCGCCCGCCTACGCCTGCGCATGGCGGCCGCGTTCCCGGACACCCCGCGACCGATCTGCCCCCACTGCAAGCAGGGGCTCGACCCCAAGACCGACATCCTCTGGGAGAACACGGCGAGCCCGATCTCCCTGCGGGGGGTCACGATCGTCTACTGCGGCTGGTGCGGCTCGGTCCTCGGATCGACCGGCTACCAGTCGCTCTCGAAGACCCGCCGGGGTTGAGCGGGCCGCCCGAGGGAACCTTCGGATCGACCGCACGATCCGGCCGCGTCCCGAGGCGCGTCCGGCGCACCGCCCGCCCGGAAGGACGCTGGGCGAGCGATCGGCCGGACCGCGGGCGCCCCGGTTCGCGGGTCGGGGGCCCGCCGGACTACGCTTCGGCGGGGACCGGGTCCGGGGCGACCGGGGTGTCGAGCCGTGCGCGCCGGAGAGGCGACTCCCCCCGCGCTCGCTCCGCGGCCGCGGCCTCGAGCCAGCGCAGATACTCGGCGAACTCCGCCTCGTCCATGTCGCACATCGAAGCGAAGAGGGCGGCGCCGCGGAAGTAGCTTGGGGCCCCCCGGTCGGTGGCGTCCGGGCCACCGACTGGCGGCGCGGGTCGCGAAGCTTAAAAAGGGCTCGCCGGCTTTTTCGGGCGAGGCCCTGCATGTCCGAAACTCCCCGCCCGGTCGTGGGCACCCTGACACCCCCGAACGGCACCGACCCCGTCCCCCGGCCCGTCGAGCGGAAGCTCGTCGGGAAGGAGACGCTCGAGGGGGCCGGGGTGCGGTTGCGCCGCATGTTCGGCGGTTCCGAGGTGCCGCTCCTCGACCCGTTCCTCCTCCTCGACAATTTCGGGTCGACGAACCCGGCCGACTACCTCGCGGGCTTCCCCTGGCACCCGCACCGCGGGATCGAGACCGTCACCTACATGCTGAACGGGAGGACGGCGCACGAGGACTCGCTCGGCAACCGTGGCGTCATCGACTCGGGAGACGTCCAGTGGATGAGCGCGGGCAGCGGCATCCTCCACCAGGAGATGCCGAAGCGGACCGACGGACGCCTCTCGGGGTTCCAGCTGTGGGTCAATCTCCCGCGCTCGCTCAAGATGGAGGCGCCGGCGTACCGGGGGCTGCGTTCCGATGCCATCCCCGTCGTCCCGGGCGAGGACGGACGCAAGGTCCGGGTGATCGCGGGGACGTACGACCGGGTCGCCGGTCCGGTGACCCACATCCCCGTCGACCCGACCTACCTCGATGTGGCGCTCCCGGCGGGGGCCGCGTTCGATCTCCCGGTGCCGAAGGGCCACACGGTGTTCGCCCAGCCGTTCGAGGGAGCGGGGACGTTCGACCGGTCGGGCGCGGCGCGGTCCGGCTTCCCGGGCGCTCCGGGCGAGACGATCCTCTACGGGGACGGAGACCGGGTCGAGATCCGGGCCGGCGACGCGGGGCTGCGCTTCCTGCTCGTCGCGGGACGACCGCTCCACGAGCCGGTCGCGTGGTACGGTCCGATCGTGATGAACACGCGCGACGAGCTGGTCGAGGCAGTCCACGACCTCGACCGCGGGACGTTCATCCGCGCGAAGACGGTGCGGGAGCTGTAGGGGCGACCCCGCGCGCTACGCGTCCTCGGACGGACGCGCGGCGAGGTCGTCGTCCTGCTCGACGTCGAGCAGGTGGCCGAGCTTCCCGGCCTTGGTCCTCAGGTACGCGTGGTTGTACGGGTTCGGCGGGACGATGACCGGGATGCGGCCGGTGATCGTCACGCCGTGCCGCCGGAGGTCCTCGACCTTGTTCGGATTGTTCGTGAGGATGCGGATCGAGCGGACCTCGAGCGTCCCCAGCATGTGGGCGGCGATCCCGTAGTCCCGCTCGTCGGGGCGGAACCCGAGCAGCTCGTTCGCCTCGACGGTGTCGTACCCCGAGTCCTGCAGCTGGTAGGCCCGGATCTTGTTGATGAAGCCGATCCCACGGCCTTCCTGGCGGAGGTAGAGGACGATCCCGGAGTCCATCTTGCCGATCGTCTCGAGCGACTCGATCAGCTGGTCGCGGCAGTCGCACCGCAGCGAGCCGATCGCGTCCCCCGTGAGGCACTCCGAGTGGAGCCGGGTCGGGACGTCCTCCTTGCCGACGACGTCGCCGTGGATGAACGCGGCGTGCTCCTTCTTGTCGTGCTGGCTCCAGAAGGCGGCGACCTGGTACTCCCCGAAGCGCGTCGGGAGCCGGGCGAGCGCGGAGAGGCGGACGCAGATCTCCTCGGTGCCGGGGCAGGCGTGCTCCGCGTTCTCCCGCAGGAGCCGGTCGACGACCTCCTTCGGTATGCCCATCGCCCGCCCATCCGGGTTGACGTCTTAACGGGTGACCCCCCCGGGGCGCCGTCCGCAAGGTGATTAGCGGCCCGCCCCCTCGGGCGGACGATGCCGTACGTCGAGTACGACGAGGTCGAGGCGATCTGTCCGGCCTGCGGACGCCTGTTCCGCTCCCCGGACGATCTCGAGCGGCATCGCGAGGAGAGCCACGCGGGGCTGGGGCCCGAGCCGCCCGCCACGCCGCCGTCCCACGTCGTCTGCCCGGTCTGCGGGAGCCCGTTCGACTCCGCCGAGGCCGCCCGGGTCCACCGTCGGCGGGCGCACCGCGGCTGACCGGGCCGGGCGACCGTTTCCCGGTCGGCGACCGCCCGCCGGTCGCGCCGGTCATCCTTAAGGCGCCCGGTCCTCCCGGGAGCGGGGGACTCTCCCCGTCGGGGGCCGAGCGTGGTCGACTGGTTCAACATCGCGGTCTGGTCGCTGATCGGGACCTGGGCGCTGGTCGTCGGCACGCTGTTCCTGATGTGGTGGCAGACCCGGACCGGCCAGCACCTCAACTCCGCGAACGTCGTGATGGCGCTGCGGGAGCGGTTCGACTCGGCCCGGACCCGCGCCGCCCGACGCCACTTGAGCGACCGGTTGATCCGCGGGGCGCACGAGGACATCACGAGCATGGAGGTGGCGGTCTTCTTCGAGCTCGTCGGGACCCTCACCCACCGCAAGATCCTCGACGACGACCTCGTGTGGGAGGCGTTCGGGACCTGGGTGACGGCGTACTACTGGGCGCTGCGCAATCCGGTCGATCTGATCGGGCAGAACCGGGCGCGCCTGTCGGACCCGCTCGTCTGGCACGAGTTCGAGTGGCTGTACCGTCGCATCGACGCGCTCGATCGGGCCGCGCTGCGCCGCGCGAACGCCCCGCCGGGGGACCCGAACGAGGAGTCGCGCCGGGTCCTGAAGCTCGAGTCGCTCCTCGAGTCGATCTAGGCCCGGTCGGCCTCCCCGGCCCGCGCCGGGACCTTTAAGGCGCGCGGGCCCCCTCCGCCCTAGGGAAGCGCCATGGCGTCTTCCGCCGCTCCGGGCGACCCGATCGCGCTGGCGGGCGGAGCGGCGGTGCTGGACGCCCTCTCGGCGGGGGTCCTCGTCTACCGGCCCGACGGGACCATCGCGTTCGTGAACCGGGCGGCGCACGAGATCGTGGGACCCGGGGTCTACCGCGTGGGGGACACCTTCGACCAGAGCCAGCTGCGCCTGTTCCGGGACGATCGCGTGACGCCCGTCCCGCCCGAGGACCGCGTCACGGCGGCGGCGTTCCGGGGCGAGATCGTCCCGCCGCTCGACCGGTTCGTCCGGACGCCGACCCATCCGAACGGTCGGGTGCTCTCCGTCGCCGCCCGCCCCCTCGTCGGTCCGGACGGGACGATCCTCGGGGCCGTGGCGACCTTCACCGACGTGACCGAGGCCCGGCGGGCGCAGTACGAGATGGAGGTCCTCGAGCGGCTCGAGGACCTCCTCGCCCGCGCGCCCGAGACCGCGACCTCGTTCGCGGACGCGCTGCGCGAGATGAACCGGGTCTCGGGCTGGACGATCTCGGAGAGCTGGATCCTGGATCCCAAGGAGGGAGCGCTGCGGGCGGCCGACGTCATCGTCACCCCGCCGGACGGTCCGGACGCGGCGGCGGCCCGGGACGACTGGTTCGCCGCGACCCAGCTGCTGCGGATCCGGCCGGGCGAGGCGCTGATCGGCCGGGCGTTCGCCGAGCGAGAGCTCCAGATCGATCGCGTGCTGGGCGACCATCGGGCCGCGTACCCCCGCGGGGAGATCGCGGTCCGCCTGGGGGTCCGAGGGGCGGTGGCGCTGCCCGTCCTCGCCCACGGGGCGCCGCTCACGGTCGTCTTCATCGGCGTCCAGGACCCGACGCTGCTCGACGACCGGTTCGCCACGTTCGCCCACCGCCTCGCGGAGATCGGGGGCCGGTTCGCCGAGCGGCGGATCGTCGCCGATCAGCTACGGGTCGCGTACGCCGCGGAGCGCCAGGCGAACGAGTCCCGGGCCGCGTTCTTCGCGCACATCAGCCACGAGGTCCGCCAGCCGCTCAACGCGATCGTCGGGCTCTCCGAGATCCTGACCGACACCCTGACGCTCGAGGAGCGCCGGGAGTACGCGCGCATCATCCGGACCGGAGCGCTCGGCCTCCTCTCGCTGATCAACGACATCCTCGACCTGAGCCGCATCGAGTCCGGCCGCTTCTCGCTCGAGGAACGCCCCGTCGACGTGGCCGCGATCGTGGAGGACGCGATCGACCTCGTCGCCGCCCAGGCGAACCAGAAGGGGCTCGACCTCTCCTACACGATCGACCCGCTCGTGCCGGCCACGATCCTCGGCGACTCCCAGCGTCTCCGCCAGATCCTCCTCAACCTCGTCGGGAACGCGGTGAAGTTCACGGACCGCGGCGAGGTGACGGTCCGGGTCCGCGCCCGGCCCGTCGGGCTCGACCGGTTCGGCCTCATGTTCTCGGTGCGCGACACCGGCCCGGGGATCCCCAGGTCGGCGCGGGGCGCGCTGTTCCAGGGGTTCCAGCAGGCCGACCCGTCCGTCCCCCGCCGGTACGGGGGCAGCGGGCTCGGTCTCGCGATCTCCCGCAACCTCGCGGAGCTGATGGGCGGGACGCTCTGGCTCGACGAGAAGGCGAGCCCCGGGGCGACCTTCCACTTCACGGTCGTCGTCCCCGGCGAGTCGACGCCGTCGGCGAGCTATCCGCGCGACCGCGCGCCGTGGCTCGAGGGAAAGCGCGTCGAGCTCCTGGTCGAGCGACCGGGGCTCGGGGCCGCCCTCGCCGAGTGGTTGACCGCGTGGGGCGCGACCCCGAGCGTCGCCGCCACCCCGGCGGAGGCGATCGACCAGATGCGGCGGGCGCCGCCGAACCTCCTCGTGCACGACGGCAAGAAAGAGCCGCTCCCGGTCGAGTCGGAGATGCGCGCCCTCTCGGCGTCGGGCGGCGCGACGGTCCCCATCGTCCGCATCGTGCCCGGGCCGGGGCACGCCCGGGCGTCGGACGAGGCGCCGCTGTTCGTCCGCCGCGTCCTGCTCGGGCGGCCGGTGAAGCCGCGCACGTTCCGGCTCTCCCTCGAACGCGCGCTGAACGTCGGCGGCTCGGTCGGACCCGCCGGCGCGACCGGGGAGGCCGACGAGGCCCGGGGGGTGGCGCAGCACCATCCGCTGCGGGTGCTGGTGGTCGAGGACAGCCCGGTCAACCAGCAGGTCGCGGACCTCCTGCTGCGGCGTCTCGGCTATCGGGCCGAGTTCGTCGAGTCGGGCGAGCTCGCGATCGAGGCGGTCGAGCGGAGCGCCTTCGACGTCGTGCTCATGGACATCGAGCTCGGGGGCCTCGACGGGGTGGAAGCGACCCGGCGGATCCGCGCGCAGCGCGGGGTGGCGGCGGACGATCCGTGGATCGTGGCGCTGACCGCCCACGGGAGCGGTCCCGAGATCCAGCGGATGCGCGCCGCGGGGATGAACGACTACCTGCCGAAGCCGATGCGCCTCGAGGAGCTGCGCAAGGCGCTCGAGTCGTCCCCGCGGTTCGGGGGGGCCATCGCCCCGGCCGCCCCGCCCGCGTCCGGCCCGCCCGCGCAGGGGACCGGGGCGAGCGGGCCGGGGACCCGGCTCGACGAGCTCGCGACCATGGCACGGGGCGACGACCGCGGGTTCGTCGTCGGCCTCATCTCGGCCTTCCTGCCCGAGGCCGAGAAGCTGCTCGCCGCGATGGAGGCGGGCGTCGCGGCCCACCAGCGCGATCCGCTGCAGCGCGCCGCCCACCGGCTCAAGTCGGCGTCGTGGGAATCCGGGGCGGCCGAGCTCGGCGAGAAGTGCCGGGAGATCGAGGAGGCGTGCGCCCACGGGCACCTCGACGAGGCGGCCGCGCTCCTCCCGGACGCCTGGAAGGCGTTCCACACGATCCGCCCGACGCTCGAGGCGCTCCGCACCGAGGCGGGAGGTCCCGCACCGGGCGGGGCCTAGCCCCCAAAGGCTCTTCGACCGGCGGCGGTCTCCCGGCCGGACATGCGCAACCGGATCCTCATCGTCGACGACTCGGCGCCCGTGCGGCTCTCGCTCGAGCACCTCCTGCACAAGCTCGGCGTCGGGCCGGCCGATCTGCGGTCCGCGGGGACCGAGGAGGAGGCGTGGAGCGCGTTCCGGTCCTTCGACCCGGACGTCGTCTTCCTCGACATCCAGCTCGAGGACCCCGAACCCGAAGGGGGCGGGGGCGAGCGCTCGTCCGGCGCGCCGTTCTCGGACCATCTGCTCGCGGAGATGCCGGCGGAGGCGATCCGGGCCGACGCCGTTCCGGGCGCAGCGACCCCGACGACGTCGCCCGACCTCGCCGAACGGATGCTCGCCGCGAACCCGCACCTGAAGCTGATCGTCTTCACCGGCCTCGCCCCCGACGACCCCCGGGTCCGGCGGATGATCCGCCGGGGGGCGTTCGACGTGCTCGTGAAACCGCTGCGGGCCGCGCGGGTCCGCGAGATCCTCGACCTCGTCGAGCAGGAAGAGCTCAACCTCGAGCGCACCCGCTGACGAGCCGAGATCGTCCCGGCCGCGGGGGGTCGCCCCCGGCCGGGGATCGTGCGACGGCCGGCCTACTCGGCGCGTTCGAGCCCGGCCTCGATGTACAGCGCCGCGAGCGTCGAAGCGGACCGGCGGTCCTTCTCCGCTACGGCCTTGAGCCGCTTCAGCAGCGCGGGCTCCAGATATACGGCGACGGGCACTCGTCGATCGGCCTTGCTCTTTCTTGGACGCGGCATCTCTTCAGATCCTCCGACCCACCCGGCAGGTCGTCTGCCTCCGGGCACCGTGCCCGGAGACCCTAGACCAACTCCCCGGCGGGGGTCCGGCGTTATAAACATAGGGTTGGTGGTCAACCCGCGCCACGGACTTTCCTCGACGTAACCACAAGGGCCCCGGACCGCTTCAAAGTATGGCCGAGGGGACCGGCGTGGCGCGGCGTTCGGTACGGGCCCCCGGCGCCCCGAAGGTCCCGATCCCGAGCCGACCGGTTCGCACCGTGCGAAAGGAGGCCTCTTAAGCGGAGGGCCGGTCGAGCGGCCGTGGCGAGCGTGCGACCGCCGACGCTGTACTTCGGGCTCAAGGTCGGCCTGTTCGCCCAGGCCGGGGCCGGCGCGGACGGCGGCGGGGCGCGGCTCGCGCTGAGCGCGGGGAACCCCGGCCCCGCCCCGTGGGCGGGCCGGATCCCCGTCGTCTGGGTGCAGGGCGGCGTCACCTGGAGCGAGGGCGTCGACGTCGACCTCGCCCCGGGGCAGCGGGCGACGTACCCGCTCGCCCGCCGGTGGGCGCCGGGCGACGCGCCGCTCGAGGCCCGGCTGGCGACGGAGCGGCCGCCCCGCACGCTCTTCGCGATGGATCCGGTGCAGTTCGAGGCGTACGCCGTCGCCTCGCGGTACATCTCGCTCGGCGGGCTCGGCATCGCCGCCGAGCCGCCGCCCCCGACGCCCGCCCAGGAGCGCTCCGCTCGACTGCGCGACTCGATCTGGCTCGTGATCGCGGCCGTCACCGCCGTGGTCGCCGCGGTGCTCCTCGTGATCTACGCCACCTCGATCCTCTGACCGGCCGGCCCCGGTTCAGCACCGCAGGCGCCGGACGGCGGGCCGCCCGACGGCGAGCCGCCCCGCGGCGAGGAACCCGGGCGCGCCGATCCCGGCGATCGCGCCCGGCGGCCGTCGGTCGGCGAGGGGTCCGAACCGGAAGACCACGGTGTACCGCGCGATCTCGAGGCACCGCGCCGCCCCGACGACCCGGAACGAGCGCGAGACGGTGTCGGCGAGCCGGACGTCCGGGCTCGCGTAGACCGAATCGCCGACGGTCGCCTCGATCCGGGTCGCGAGGAACCCGCGAAACATCCGGTTCCGCCCCACCGATCCGAACGCAGGCGGCGGGGCGGCCCGAGCGCGGGCTCGTTCGCGGGGCGCGGAGCCGCCGCCGGGGGTGAAGCCGGCGCGGACGCGGGAGCAGTCAGGCACCCGTCGGAGCGAGGACCAGCAGCTCCGCCTGCCACGCCCCGTTCCAGTAGGCGCCGACCGTCCCGTCCGGCGAGAACGCGAGCGTCGTCCGGTTCGCCGTGTTGAGCGGTCCTCCGAGCGCCCAGCTAACGGTCGTCCCGTTCGGCTCGGTCGCGTTCACGTGGAGCGTGCCGATCGGGATCGTCCACCAGCTCGTCACCCAGAGCGAGAACGTGACGTTGTGGAAGGTGACCGAGACCGGGGGCGTCGAGCTGGCCGGGGGGATCGGCCGGGAAAAGCCGTAGAGGGTCCAGTAGTACGCGTGCCCCCCGTACGAGACCGTCGTGAGTGGGGAATAGTCCGGGTGCAGGCCGGGGAACACGCCCGAGAAGAGGATCACGCCGACGACCACGGCGACCCCAAGGGCGACCACGGTCGCCCTGACCTCCCGCGACGACGGGGGCGGGACGTTGGCCATCATGCGGCGCGACGACCCCCCGGAAGGCTAAGGCGCTCGCGGTCCGCGCTCGAGGTCCGCGAGGAGCTGGTCGTACTGATCCTTCGTGATCTCTCCGCGCGCGTAGCGCATGCGGGCGATCATCACGGGGCGATTGGGTCCGTAGGGCCCGCCCGCGTACGGACCGCCTCGGCGGGGGCCGTAGCCGGGCCGTCCCAGCCGGCTCCCCCAGAACGCGACCCGGACCACGAAGAAGACCAGGATCAGGACGAAGAACAGCACGAAGACCCCGCCGAACAGGCCGAACCGGCCCGCGGGGGTGGCGGGGAGACCGAACCAGGTCGGATACAGGAACAGGAGCAGCACGAGCAACGCCCCGACGATCAGCGCCGAGGCGACGGCGAGGACGATCCAGCGGAGCCGGGAGCGAGCCCGACGGAACGGGTCCGTGCCGGCGGCTCTGCCCGGGGCGTACGGGATCGGTCCGCCGGCCGTCATCGCGCCCGGGTGCGGCGCTCCCGGGATATGAAGCCACGTGCCGGTCCGACGGCCCCCGGGCGGCTTTCATACCGCCGGGGACTCCCGCGCCCGTGCGGGCGGTCGCGGTCCGGGCGTTCCGAACCGTCCCCGAGCTGATGGAGCTGCCGACGCCCGAGCCGAAGGACGACGAGATCCTGATCCGTCTCGAGGCGGCGGGGGTGAACCCGTTCGACTGGAAGCTGATCGACGGCCTCTTCGAGGGGCGACGGCCCCACGTGTTCCCACTCGTCGTCGGGCTGGACGGTGCGGGCACCGTCGCGGCGGTCGGCGGCGCGGTCCGGCGCTTCCACGTGGGCGAGCGGGTGGCGGGCCAGGTCCTTCACGACCCGGTCGGTACGGGGACGTACGCCGAGTGGACCGCAGCCCCCGAACGGCTCGCGCTCGCGCGAATCCCGGATGGCCTTTCGGCTCGCTCGGCCGCCGCGCTCCCGACGTCGGGGATGACCGCGCTCGGGGCGCTCGACGAGCTCGCGCTCGGACGCGGCGCGACGCTGCTCGTCGTCGGCGCCTCCGGCGGGGTCGGCTCGATCGCGACCGCGCTCGCGGCGGCGTCGGGGGTGCACGTGATCGCCACCGCCCGTCCGGCGTCCCGCGGCCTCCTCCAGGGGCTCGGCGCGGCCGAGGTGCTCGACCCGGCCGAAGGCGACCTCGCCGATCGGGTGCGGCGCGCCCACGGCGACGGGCTCTCGGGCCTGCTCGATGCGGGGAGCGACCGGCCGACGTTCGCCCGGCTCGCCGCCCTCGTCCGCCGCGGCGGGGTCGCGGTGACCACGATGTTCGTCGCCGACGAGGCGGCGGGCCGGATCGACGGGGTACGCCGCGTGAACCTCGACTTTCAGCCTCGGGCGGAGACGCTCGAGCGCCTGTTCTCCGCGGTCGTCGCGGGCTCGCTGACGGTGCCGGTCACCCGGGTGCTCCCGCTCGCGGACGGGCCCCGCGCGATCGCCGAGAGCCGCGCCCGCACCGCCGTGGGGAAGACCGTGCTCGCCGTCCGCTGAGCGGCGACGACCCGACGTGCGGGGCTCCTACTGGAGGACGGTCGTCGAGGCCCCGGCGGCGCGGAAGTTCACCTGGCGGTGGGTCCCGTCGCACAGGGGTTTGCGCGACGACTGACCGCATCGGCACAGCGCGACGTCCGCTTTCCCGTCGATCAGCACCAGGTTCGGGCCGTTCTCGATCGATTTGATCTCGACCTTCGGCATGACCGGGGATGGACGTTCGGCCAGATAAACCGCCACGCACGGCGCGGTAAGCAACCTACGCCCGCTACGCGACCACCGCGGAGGGCGGAGCGGAGCTCCCGCGGACGCCCTTCGGCCCCGCCAGGTCGAGTCGCACCTCGATCGCCCCGGCGACGAAGTGGGGATGGTACGGGAAGCCCGCGTCCCGGAACACCTCGAGCATCCGGTCGTTGTCCGCGAGGACCTCCGCGTGGAACTCGCGGATTCCCTCGGCGACCGCCTCGGCCGCGAGCGCCTTCAGCAGGAGCGTCGCGCACCCGCGTCCCTGGAGCGCCTCGGAGACCAGGAAGGCGACCTCGGCCCGGTCGGAGCCCGGACGATCGCGCAGGTACTCGGCCTGCGCGAGGATGGTCGCTCCGTCGGCGCTCGTGAGGACGAGGGCCCGGCGGGACGCCGCGTCGGAGAGGTCGAGCATCGGTTCGAGGATCGCCTCGACCGTGACCGCACCGAAGAACCGCGTGGCGAGCGACTCGCGGCCGAACCCCTCGAGGAAGCGACGGAGCGGGGCGCGGTCGTTCCCGGTCAAGCGCCGGATCCGAACGGTCTCGCCCGTCCGCAGGACGACCGCCGATCCGTTCGCCGCCATGGGATGCTCCCAAGCTCCGATCGCGGCCGAGGACTTGAACGTCGGGTGAACGCCGCTTGACCGGGTCGCCCTGCTACTTCGGGAGCCGGTCGGCCGCGGCCGAGGGAAGAAAGACGAGCGAGATCGAGTTGACGCAGTGCCGGGTGTTCTTGGGAGTGAACCGCTCGCCTTCGAAGACGTGCCCGAGGTGCCCTCCGCATCGGGCGCACTCGATCTCCGTCCGCTCGCCGTCGGCATCCGGCACGCGCCGGACCGCGCCCGGCACCTCGGAGTCGAAGCTCGGCCATCCACAGCCCGCATCGAACTTGTCGTCCGATCGGTAGAGGGGCGCCCCGCACCGCTTGCACGCGTAGGTGCCGACGCCGTCGAACCGCTCGTACTCGCCCGAGAACGGCCGCTCGGTCCCCTTGTGGACGATCACCGCCTCTTCGGCTCGCGAGAGCTTTCGGTACTCGGTCATGCGCGACGCCCGCCGCTCCGCCGGAGCCCGCGCGGACCCTTAAGCGACGGGGCGTGCGCCGGGTTCGCACTCCGGACCCGTGAACGATATAGCGCATCCGTCTGTGGAAACGGGGCAGGTTCCCTAGTCCACCGGGGTACGGACCGTTCATGGACCGCTACGTGCGAGTGCCGATCGAGGAGGAGACGCCCGAGGAGCGCGTCGAGAAGTTCGCGCTCATCGACCAGCCGTACACGCTCGAGGAAGCGGTCCTCGAGGGACAGCGATGCCTCCAGTGCGCGATGCCGTACTGCGTGCAGGGCTGCCCGATCACCCAGGACTGCAAGGGCTACAACGATCTGATCGCCCGTCGGGACTTCGACGGCGCGGCCCGTCTCACGCTCCGCGAGAACCCGCTCGCGACCGTCCTCTGCAAGACGTGCTATCACTTCTGCGAGGACGACTGCATCATGAGCGGCCGCGGGGTGCCGATCGCGATCCGGCACCTCAAGCGGGCGGCGCTCCAGTACGGGAAGTCCGACCTCCTCTACGTGCCGTCGAAGCCGAAGCACGAGCGGATCGCGGTCGTCGGCGCCGGTCCGACCGGTCTCATGGCCGCCTGGGACCTCGGGGTGCGCGGCTACTCGGTGACGGTCTTCGAGACCGAACCGTTCCTCGGCGGGCAGATCAACACGATCCCGCGCTACCACCTCGACGCGGACGACCTCGACACCGACCTCGCCCGGTGGAAGAACCTCGACATCACGTTCCTCGGCGGGCGCAAGGCCGGCGTCGACTACACGCCGAAGAGCCTGCTCGCGGAGGGGTACGAGGCGGTGCTCGTCTCCGTCGGCGCCTCTTCCGCCCGCGAGCTCGGCATCCCGGGCGAGCACCTGCCGGGGGTCTACCACGCGCTCCCGTTCCTCCTCGCGGTCAACATGGGGCCGGGGGGCCTCTTCGGACGCCACGAGCGGAAGATCATCGTCATCGGGGCCGGGGACGTCGCGCTCGATGCGGCCCGTTCGGCGCGTCGCCTGTCGGGCGGCGGCGACGTGAAGCTCGTCTACCGGCGGGGACCCGAGGACATGAAGGCGACCGAGGAGGAGCGGACCGGCGGGGAGATCGAGGGCGTCGAGTACGTGTTCTACCGGTCCCCGATGGCGATCCTCGGGAGCGACCACGTGACGGGCCTCGTCGTCCAGCGGACCGAGCACGGGCCGCCGGACGAGAAGGGCCGGCGCACGCTCGTGACCGTCCCCAACTCCGAGGAGACGATCGACTGCGACATGATCATCGTCGCGGTCGGCGAGAAGGCCGACGTGACCGGGTTCGATCCCGACCTCGACTTCAAGTTCGCCTCGATGGGCTGGCCCGAGGGAAAGCGCGAGGGCTGGATGACCGACGTGCCGGGCGTCTTCGCCACGGGCGGCCGGTCGGTCGTGCACGCCATGGGAGCGGGCGAGCGGGCGGCGGCGGCGATCGACGCGTACCTGGCCCAGAAGCACGCGCGCCCCGCCGAGGAGCGACCCGACCCGTTCGGCGGGCCGCACCCCGAGACGCCCCCGCCCGGGTACGGCGGCCCGACCTGGACCCCCTAGATCACCGGCGGATCCGTCCGCCGGTCGAACGGACTCCCCGGCGCGCGGGGTCCCGACGCGCCGGACGGGGCGCCCACGCATGGAGCGCCATCGCCACGCGCCCGCGGCGGAACGTGACCCCCTCGAGCTCGAGGCGAAGTCGCTGCTCCGCGCCGGCCGCTCCGGGCAGCGCGATCCGGCCGCCGGCGGCGACCACCCGGTGCCACGGGAGACCGGGGCCGGTCCGCAAGGCCCGGACCGTGAGCCGGGGGGCGCGGGGGAACCCGGCGGCCCGCGCGACCTCGCCGTACGTGATGACCTTCCCGCGGGGCACCCGAGCGATGACCGAGCCGAGGCGATCGAGCACGCGCGGCGGACGAGGGGACCGAACGAGGAAGGGGGGGTTCGACATCGATCGGGCGGCTCCCGACAGGCCCCGGCCCTGATAGCGGCGAGTCGAACCACCCCCCGACGCGCCGCGGGGGGTGGGAGCGATCGTGGGGGCCCGGGAGGGCGCGTGCGGACGGCCGGCCGACGCCCTCCCTCCGGGCGCTCCGGGGCTCTCCCGAGCCGCTGGTGGCCGGCCCTCGCCCCCTCGGGTCCGAACGACGGCTCAACCGGTCCGTTCACCGCCGGCCCCGGAACCGGCCGTCTCCCGGTAGACGACCTCGAACTCCCGGCCGAGCAGTGGGGGAGCTTTCCCCGGGGGGCCGCCGCTCGGGTTCCACTTCGAGCCGAAGTGGATCAGGGTCAGCAGCACGGGGAGGACGTCGGTTCCCTTCGGGGTGAGCTGCCAGACCGCGTACCCCGGCCGCTGGGCCGAGCGGGCGATGAACCCGTTCCGCTCGAGCTCGTTGAGACGCATGACCAGCACCCGCTTGCTCATCCCGGGGGTCGACCGCAGCAGTTCGTTGAACCTCCGCGCTCGGCCGAGCGCGATGTTCATCAGGACGAGGAGGGCCCACTTGCGCCCCAGCACGCCGAGGCTCGCCTGGACCGGATAGGCGGAGAAGTTGAGCCGGACCCGAAGCCGCTCGGCGCGCCGCGACCGGGCGCGGCGGCCAGGTATACTTTGCTTCGCCTGCGGTCCCATATAGGGTGAACCCGATACCGATCCGACGGGCGGGGACGGCCGATGGTCTACGTAAAGGATGAGGGAAGTGTCTTCGAGGCGCCGATCGATTTCGTCTGGAAGTACATCTTCGGGGGCAAGGCGCACGACGCCGCGCACAAGACGACCCGGAACCCGAAGTTCGAGAAGGTCTCCGACATCACGATCCTCTACGGCTCCGAGCGACTGCTGCGGGGGAAGTGGGCCCCCGACCGGATGCGGATCTCCATGTTCCCGCCGGTCTCGGTGGTCACCGAGTGGCTGGAAGGCGTGCTCGCCGGCTCGAAGCTCGTCTACGTCTACGCCCCGCAGGGGGAGCGGACCCGGATCGATGTGTACGGGGAGTTCACCTCGAAGACGCTGCCCCCCGAAGAGGTGGAGGCGGCCGCGCGCGAGTTCCTGGACTCCGAGTTCCGCGACGACGCGCCGGTGATCCGCGCCGAGTTCCTGAAGGTCAAGGGCGCGACCCGATGATCCGGGACCGCCCCTTCCCTCGCCGGTCCGCTGCTCGGGGCACCGAAGGGTACGCCCAGGCGCCCGGTACGGGGCTCCGCTGAACCGGTCGGACCGCGGCGTACCCGGGCGGACCGGTCGATCCATCGCGTCTCGCGAGGTCGTCCGATGACCTCCTCGATGCCCTCACGCGCACGCACCCCCCGGGGCCGCGACCCCGAGACCGGGTTCGAACGCTCGGGCGGAGGGGGCTCGCGGCCGGCGCGTATCCCGACGGCTCTCGGCCGGGGGCCGTGCGGGGTGGGACCTGCAGCGGCCGCCGATCACGTCGGCGCGTCTCGGTCCGCGCGCCGTTTCCGAGCGAAGAGGCGCAAGTAGGGTACGTCCTCCGCGTGGTTCGTCGCGAGCTCTCGCAGGACGCTCCGCCGGATCTCCCCCGGCGAATGCTCGGACGACCGCATGTAGCAGTGCACCTCGAGGGAGGTCTTGTCCCCCCGAGGGGAGTAGAGGAAGACCTTCTTCGAACCGGCGAACGGTCCTTCGATCTCTTCGTCGATCCTCACGGCCGGGCGGATCTCGGTGAGCCGAGAGACGATCGTTCTCCACCGGCCCGCGACGCGCATCTCGCAACGGATGAGATGGGTCAGCTCCGATAGGCGCTCGACCTCGAGATTCCGCAGGGTGGCGGCGTGAGCCTGGGGGTGGAACTCCTCGTCGTTCTTCATAAAATCCCACACGACCTCGAGCGGCGCGTCGAGCACCGTCCCTCGATCCACAACGTAGACCCACGACGGCGGAGAACGCCGCTGGCGACTCCTCGCCGAGGGTCTCCTCGCGACGCGGGGGTTCGGGCTGCGGGCCGGCATGTTCGGCCGCAAGGCTGGGGGTAACGTTAAAGCGCGGGGTCGTCCGATCCGACGCCCGCACCCCGAACCGCGCCGTGGCGAAGGAGAGCTCGCGGACCTTCCCCACGCCCGGTTCCGCACTCCCGATCGGAAGCGAGACCGAGCGGGGGCGAAATGGACACGGGGGGATTTGAACCCCCGACCTCTGCTTTGCGAAAGCAGCGATCTTCCGCTGATCTACGTGCCCACGAAGTTCGGGGGAGCGGACCGCCGCCTTAAGGGCTTTGGAATCTCGGCGCCGGATCACGCCGACGCGGTGGCGGGCGGGTCGGTCGGAGGCGCCGGCGCGGTCCGGCTCGCGGCCGCCTTCGCGGGCTGGGACGGCGCCCCCGGGGGCGGGGGACGGGCGGCGCCGCCGCCCGATCCGCGCGAGCCCGCGGCGCGTCGCACCGCCACGAGCCGGTGCTCCTCGGGGTCGTAGCGGAACAGCTCCGCGTACCGCCCCCAGTTGATGATCGTCGTGACGGCCTCGTCGGTCGGACCCGGGATGAACGCGACGATCGAGGCGAGCTGCTCGTCGTTGAGGTAGTGGTCCGGCGCGCTGTCGAGCGCGCGCAGGAGGGTCTTGAACAGCGTCGTGCGCTTCAGTTGCTCGCGCAGGATCTCCTTGCGGTCGCGGATCGAGGCGGAGATGAAGCGCTTGCCGAGCTCCGTGAACGTCGCGCGGCCGTCCTGGACCTTCACGAGGCCGAGCAGCTCCGCGTTGTCGAGCGACGGCAGGATCTCGTCGATCTCGAGGTCGAGATCGTCGGCCAGGAGCGCGACGTCCTCCGACCCCTTGTGGCCGTTCAACAGCACGAGGAGACCCAGCATCTCGGTGGGGCTCGACTTCGGATAGCTGGTCGGCACGGGCCGCTCGCCCTACCGACCGGGATGCTTCCTATAACGGTTGTTGGAAAGGCTTTATCCCGTGGTAGTACCCGGCGTCCCGTTCGGCGGGACGGGGGTCGTTGCCGACGGGGCCGGGGCCCCCTCGGTGATCAGCGAGTAGACCTTGTCCGTGAGGTCGTAGAAGGCCTGGGACTTGCGGTCGCGGGGCCGCGGGAGGTCGACCGCGACGTCGGCGAGGAGGTGGGCCGGGCGCCGGGAGAGCACGAGCACCCGGTCGGCGAGCTGGATCGCCTCCTCGATGTTGTGGGAGACCAGGACCACGGCGTCCGGCGGCAGGTTCGGGTCCTGCCACAGCTGGAGGATCTCCTCGCGCAGGCTCTCCGCGGTGAGCGGATCGAGCGCGCTGAGTGGTTCGTCCATGAGCAGGACCGCCGGCTCGACCGCGAGCGCCCGGGCGAGGCCGACCCGCTGGCGCATCCCGCCGGACAGCTCGCGGGGGTACGCCTCCTGGAACCCGTCGAGCCCGGTCACCGAGACGAACCGCTCCACCTGGGCGTGGATCCGTTCGGGCTCCCACCCGAGCGCTTCCAGCCCGAAGGCGACGTTCTGGGAGACCGTGAGCCACGGGAAGAGGGCGAAGCTCTGGAAGACCATCGCCATCTGGCCGCAGGTGCCGCGGACCGGCTGGTCCTTGAAGTAGATCTCCCCCGCCGACGGTCGATCGAGCCCCTGGATGAGCCGCAGGAGCGTCGACTTCCCGCAGCCGGACGGGCCGACGATCGCGACGAAGTCGGAGTCCCGGACATCGAACGAGATGTCCTGCATGATGGTGATCGATCCGTGCCGGGTCGCGAACCCCTTCTCGACGTGGTCGACCCGGATCAGCGCCATCGTCCGCCGCCGTCGGGCCGCCGGAGGGGCTCAGTCGTACCGGTACAGCTCGACCGCCCGTCGGTAGAGCGGCTTCCATATGAGTTCGTTGATGGCGATGACGGTCGCGATCAGCGTGAACAGCGCCGCGACCATCAACGGGATCCCGTTCGGCTCGACGTAGCCGATGTCGATCGCCTGGCCGATCCCGAGCAGGCTCAGCGAGTGGCCCGTGCCGGAGTTGAGGTACTCCGCGACGATCAGCGTGTTCCAGCCGCCCCCGAACGCCGTGATCGACCCGGTGATGAGCGCGGGAAAGATCCCCGGGAGGACGACCCGCCAGAAGAACCTCCGACCCTTGAGTCCGAACGACCGCGACGCCTCCTCCAGATCCGGCGGGAGCGCCCGCATCCCCGAGAGGAGGTTGAAGAAGAGATACCAGATCATCCCCGTCATCAGCATCAGGATCGCCGCCCCCTCCGGGGTCAGGACCGGGATCAGTTCGAAGATGATCACCGGGAACAGCGCGGTCGCGGGGAACGAGGCGATCACCTCCACGATCGGGAGGCCTACCCGCCCCGCACGCGGCCGCCGCGCGATCCAGTAGGCGAGCGGCAACGAGATCCCGAGGCAGACCGCGTACGCCGCGACGACCCGCAGCGTGGAGGCGCCCATCGCGAGCGGCAGCTGCAGGATCTGCCGGCGGACCGAGCCGACGATCGGCTGGGTGTAGACGTGGAAGACCGCGACCGCGATCGCGATCACCATCAGCCAGACGGCGACCAGGATCACGCCGAGCGCGAGGTAGTACAGGATCGTGCGCCGGGTCGGGCTCGGCTTGCGGGCCGGGCGGATCGTGATCGCCGCGAACTGCACCAGCGGGGTCGTGATCCGCGTCACGCCCGCCCGTACGCCCTGGGTCACGTACGAGGTCGCCCGCCGGAACCGGCTGCGCGGGTCCGGCGCCGCCACCGACTCCGCTTCGCCCGAGGGGCTCTGGTCGAACCGGAACCGCTCCGCGTAGTGGCCGAGGGGCCGCCACACCGCAAAGTCGAGCAGGGCGATGACGATCACGAGCACGAGGATCCCGGCCAGGAACTTGTCGCCGTTCTGGGCGCTCGCGGCGAACGAGAGATAGCTACCAATCCCGGCGAGGGCGTTCGACCCGTTCGTGGTGAAGATCTCCGCCTCGACGAGGAAGAACCAGCCGCCGGTCCACGAGAGCACCGAGTTGTAGACGAGCCGGTTGATCGTGGCCGGATAGAGGACCCGGCGGAACAGCAGGATCCCGCGGACGTGGAACGTCTCCGCGGCCTCCTTCATGTCGGACGGGAGCGTCTTCAGCGACTCGTAGACGCCGAAGACCATGTTCCACGCCATCGAGGTGAAGATCAGGAAGACCGACGCGAGGTTCGCGCCGATCCAGCTGCCGGGCGTGAGGTCGACGAAGAAGACGATCGCGATCGGGAAGAAGCCCAGGATCGGGACCGACTGCAGGATGTCGAGGACGGGGATCATCACGCGCTCGCCGGTCCGGTGCGTCGCGGCGTAGTAGCCGTACGCGAGCGCGAAGCCGAGCGACGCCGCGTAGGCCGCCAGCATCCGCAGGAACGAGTAGAAGACGTCGACGCCGGCGAGCGGGAAGTACGAGGCGATGCCCGAACCCGACAGCCCGACCGTCGCGAGCGTCATCCCGCCCGCGACGAGCGGGATCGCCGCGTAGATCGCGGCGGCGCGCAGGGCGGAGCGTCGGGCGGTGCTAGCGGCGGGCGAGGCGGGCGCGCGCGCCCCGATCCGGGGGGTTCCGGGGTCGGCCGGGGGCTCGCTCCGTCGGTCGACCGACCCGCTCGGTACTCCGTCCGCCATGCCCCCCTCCAGCCATGGACCGGCGGGGGACGGTCCTCGGCTATTTGTGCCGTGTGGTCGCCGCGCGGCGCGAGCGCGCGCGGAACGCGTCGGGACCCCCACGTTCGGTGCGGCGCTCGCCGTCGTCGGGCAACGTTTATCCGCCCCGCGTCGGTGGCGCTCTCCGTAGCCCCGTGGTGTAGTGGCCAATCATGCGAGACTCTGGATCTCGCGACGCAGGTTCGAACGCCGCGGGGGAGCGGCTCCCCGCCGGCCGGAACTCCTGCCGGGGCTACTTATCCTCCCGAGCCGATCTCACCGTGCGGGGGTGCTCCAGCTCGGCCAAACCGTCCGACGCCGTCGACGGGGCCACCGAGGCAGGGCTTAGGACCCTGTTGCCCAGGGCATGCGCCGGTTCAAAGGGCGTGCCGGCCCGCGCGGCCGGCCGCCGGGAACTCCGGCCCCCCGCACTTCGCCCCGCCCCCTGAGCGTTCCGCACGGCGATGGAGGACGGGGCGCTGCCGCGGTCGCCGCCGCAGGTCCTCGAGATCCCGTTCGACCGCGTCGACCCCCTGCTGGACGTCCTCGAGGCGCGGGTCCCGCGGCGCGCCCCGATCGAGCGGATCCCCGCCGGGCGCGAGGCGATCGTCTTCGGCGACTCGCACGGGGACTGGCCCTCGGTGGCCGCCGTCGTGGCGAAGTGGGAGGGCGCCGACCGCTACCTGATCGGGCTCGGCGACTACGTCGACCGCACGCCGCGCGACTGCCCCGCGGGGTCGCTCGTGAACGCGGTGTTCCTGCTGTCGCTCGCCGCGGACCGACCCGACCGAGTCTTCCTCGTCCAGGGGAATCACGAGACGACCCGGCGGATGCCGGTCGAGCCCGAGAGCCTGCGACGCGAGGTGCTCGAGCGGTGGGGATCCCGGGAGCGGTACGACCGGCTCCTCGGCCTGCTGGAGCGGGGGCCGCTCGCCGTCGCGACCGACTCGGGCGCCTACCTCGCGCACGGCGGGTTCCCGCGCGGCCCCCAGCCGCCCGACTGGTCGACCCGATACGTCGCCCGTTCGGAGGCCGAGCTCGCCGACCTCGTCTGGGCCGAGTGCACCGAGTCGCGCGCGCACCGCGACGTGGTGCCGCCGTGGACGGAGGCGGAGCTCGACCGGTTCCTCGCCGACACCGGGCTCGCGATCGTGCTGCGCGGTCACGATCCGGACCTCACCGGCCGTCCGCTGTACCGCGATCGCTGCCTCACCCTCCACACCACCCGGGTCTTCGAGCGGTACGGTGGCGTGATCGTCGCGCGACTGCCGCTCGACCGGCCGGTCCGCTCGGTGCTCGACCTGACCGTCGAGCACCTCGCGACGGACGGTCGGACCTTCCCGACCGGCTAATCGGGCCCCGCCGCGAACAGCGCCCGCTCCGCCGCCCGGATCTGTTCGCCGTCGCGCGTCGCCGCGTACCGCACGAGCCGCTCCCGATTGATCGCGAGGAAGTTCGCCCCGCCCGCGAACCCCTCGAGGAGACGGCCGGCCTCCCCGTCGCGACCGAGGACCGAGAGCGCGGCCGCGAGCGCCTCGACCGTGTTCAGCTCCGCGACCCGACCGAAGTGCTGCGGGTTGGCGGCGACGAGGATCGGGAGCCGCCGGTGGACGCCCGCGGCGCGGGCCGCCCCGTCGGGGAACCGACCCCGGCCCGAGAGCCGGTTCCACGAGCAGTCGATGACGAGCAGACCGGTCCGGACGACCCGGCCGCGGTCGGCCGGCGAGAGCGGCTCCGCGGCGTAGGGATCGAGGACGACGGGGCCCGCGCCCGGTCGCGGTTCGCCCGCCGCGCGGGCGAGCCCCCGATGCAGGAGACGTCGCCCCGTGCAGGCCTTCGGATGGTCGTCGCCGACGACCCGCACGAAGAGAGGGATCGGCCGCTCAGGCGGGCGGTTGCGCGTACTCCCGGAAGACGGCATGGAGCTCGCGGGTCAGCCGCAGGGCCTCGTCCCGGGGGCGCTGCCAGAGGTTCCGGCCGAAGATGATGCCCGTCGCCCCCGCGTCCATCGAGGAGCGCACCTTGCGCAGCAGCTCGGCGTCGCCGACCTTCTCGCCGCCCGAGACGAGGACGAGCGCGCGCCCCGCGCTCTCCACGACCTTGCGGAACGCGCGGTCGGGGTCGAGCCCGAGGGTCGGGTACGGGGCCGGGCTCTCCCGGTCCTTCTCCGAGGCGACCGGGTAGTTGACCTTCACCACGTCGGCGCCGAGCTCGAGCGCCACCCGCGCGGCGTAGTCGATCGCGTACAGGCTCTCCTTCCCGCCCTTCTTCCCGACCGCCTCGCCCCGGGGGTACGCCCACACGATCACGGGCATGCCGAGCCGCTCGGCCTCGCGCCGGACGGTGAGGAACTGGAGGAAGTCCCGGTCCTGCGCCGGCGAGCCGACGTAGAGCGTGTAGCCGACCGCATCGGCGCCCAGGCGGACCGCGTCCTCGACGGTTCCCGTGAGAGGGCTGAACGCCTGGGCGTCCCCCGGGATCGAGGTCTTCCCGTTGAGCTTCAGCACGAGGGGGACGTCGCCCGCGAACTCGGCGTAGTACTTCTCCGCGAGGCCGATGTGGAGCGCGATCGCGCTGAACCGCCCGTCCCGTGCGAGCTCGTACTGGTACTGCGGGTCGAGCGCCCCCGGGTTGTCGAAGAAGTCGACCGGCCCGTGCTCGAGTCCCTGGTCGATCGGCAGGACGAGGAGGGTCCCCCCGCCGGGGCCGTGGTCGTAGAGCAGCCGCTTGAGCCGCGTCTTCTTGCCGGCGGAGAGCCCGAGCCGGCCGAGGGCCGGCCGGGGGTAGCGGGGCGCAGCCGCGGGGCTCGTCCCGGGGACCGTGCCGTGCGTCGCGTGCGCCGCCGGTTCGCTCACCCAGAGCCTCCGGGCCGTGGACCGCGCCGCGTGATTTAACCCTTGGTCCCCGAGAGGGCCCGCGCCCTCCCGACCCAACCTTTTTTCCCGCCGGGACCGTGGCGTCGGTTCCCGGGGGCGACCCCGGGCGATCGATGCGACCCCAGGTCATTGTCGTCGCGACGCTGTTCCTGAACGCCGGACTGTTCGTCGTGAACCTCGACGTCGCCCGCCTCTCGGGGAGCCGCGCGGTGCTGGTCCAGGCGATCTACACGGTCACGGACCTCATCGGCAGCGGCCTCCTGCTCTGGGGCCTCTATCTGTCGCGCCGTCCGGCGGACTACCAGTACCCGTTCGGCCGGGGGAAGGAGCGGTTCTTCTGGGCGTTCGTCTCGATCGTGGTGACGTTCTCCGTCGCGGGGGTGATCGCGCTGATCACGGGGATCGACCAGATCTTGGACCCCCAGCCGATCTCCCACATCCCCGAGGGCCTGCTGGTCGTCGGCGCCACGTTGCTGACGAGCCTCGTGGGCGTCGGCGTGACGCTGCGCGAGCTGAGGCTGGGGCGCCAGACCCTCCAGTCGCTCCTCGAGAGCGCGAACCAGGGGCTGAAGGGGATCTTCTACCAGGACCTGGTCGCGATCGTCGGCAGCGTCGCGGCGTTCGCCGGGCTGCTCGTCGTCGACCGGACCGGCCTCTTCGCCATCGACGGCTGGACCGCGGCCGTGCAGGGGTTCCTCCTGATCGCGACGGGGTTCGTGCTCACGGCGGAGAGCCGGGAGTACCTGATCGGGCGCGCGCTGTCGCCCGGCGAGGTCCGCAAGATCCTCGCGCTCGTCGAGCAGGACCCGTCGGTCGCGAAGGTGCGCGGGTTCCAGTCGATGCTGCTGGGACCCGACGACGCGCTGGTCGTGCTCCGGGTCAACTTCCAGAACGAGCTCACGACCGATCAGATCGAGGCGGCCGTCGACCACGTCTCGGCCGCGCTGCGCAACGCCTTCCCGGGCCTGCGCCACATCGTCATCGAACCGGAGTCGTAGGGCTCGCACCGGCCCGGCGCTCCGTCGCGAACCGGGCCAGGGTGAGCGCGACCAGGCCGACCGCGATCGATCCGAAGAACACGTACAGCCCCTCGTTCCCGAGGCGGTCGTAGAGCTGCGTGCCGGCGATCAGACCCACCCACATGCCGAGGGAGATCGTCAGCGAGTAGATCGCCATCGTCGTCGCCCGGCTCGTGCGCTGGGCGAGATCCGCGAGCGCGGCGAGGGCCGCCGGTCCGTAGGCGAGCGCGGCGAGGACGCTCGCCCCGGTCGCGACGAGCAGCGGGATCGGTGTCCCGTAGGCGACCAGCAACGACGCGCATCCCATCACCGCCACGAACCCCGCGACCCCGACCGCCATCATCCGGTCCCGGCCGAATCGGTCCGCGAGCCGACCGAACCGGGGCTGGGTCACGACGAGGAGCGCGCCGCCCGCGGCGATGCCCGCCGCCAGGTAGAGCAGCGGGACGGAGGTCGTCTTCGCCGCGCTCCCGAAGAAGACGAGCGCGAAGCCGATCAGCATGTAGATCACGAGCCACGGCAACGTGACGAGGAGCACCGGTCCCCGGAACGCGGTGCCCAGGATCTCGCGGATCCGATGGCCGGCCGCGGGGTGGCGCGGCGGTATGCCCCGCGCGAGGTGCAGGGCGACGAAGAAGCCGAGGCCGAGGATCAGCGACCCGAACAGGAACGAGATCCCGAGCTTCGGGTCCGGCACGAGGTCGAGGAGGACGAGCCCGAAGGCGTAGCCGGCGATCCACCCCGAGAGGTTGACCGCGTCGAACCGTCCCATCTCGAAGCCGCGCTCGTCGCTCGCCGCCCGCTCCGCGACGACCGCGAGGCTGGCGGCGAGGATCGCGCCGCTCGCGACGCCGAACGCGAAGTTGATCGCGGCCAGCGCGAGCGGGTCCCGGGTCAGGAAGACGAGCGCGAACAGGGCGGCCGCCCCGCCCATCCCGAGGAACAGCACCCGGAACCGCCCCCACAGGTCGGCGCCGACCCCGGACAGGAGGACCGTCGAGAACTCGCCGACCGGCGCGGCCCCGCTCACGAGCCCGATCGCCGCGACCGTCCCGCCGCTCAGCCCGGGATGCCCGGTCAGGTATTCGGCGAAGACCGCGAGCGTGATGCCGAACGCGAAGCGGACGAAGAACGTCGCGCCGAAGACCGCCTCGAGCGCCCGCCGCCGCGTCGCCTCGGCCGGGGCCGCCGGCGCCTCCGCCACGGGGCCGCGTCAGCCCGCCGTCGGGGCGCGCTCGATGAGCTCGATCCAGACGTCGTTCGGATCGAGGATGAACGCGATCCGCGACGACCCGCCCGACAGGCGGTACGGCTCTTTTGCGACGCGGACCCCCTGCGTGCGGACCTTGAGGAGGAAGCGGTCGAGGTCCGCCACCTCGAACGCGAGGTGGTCGAGCTGCTCGCCGGCCTCGAACGTCTCCCGGCCGTCCCAGTGCGTGAGCTCGATCCGCGCGCCGGACTCGGGGTCCTTCACGAACGCGATCTCCGCGTGGTTCTCGGGGATCGATCGGCGGCGCTCGAACTCGAGGCCGAGCACCTCCGTGTAGAACGCGAGGCTCTCGTCCATCCGTCGGACGGTGATCGACGTGTGCAGGAACCTCATCGACCGTCCCTTCGATGGCGGTCCCGCTACAAAAGGCTGGGCCGGCTCACGGATGCCCGAAGACGACCCGCAGCGGGCCCGGCCCGGGGCCCGGGCCGTCGTCGACGCGAACGAAGCCGAACCGCTCGAACTGGTAGATCGCGCGGGGCGGGGCCGCCGCGAGCGTCCGCTCGCCCCAGCCGGCCGTATGCTCCCCCTCCATCCCGAGGACGTCGACCGCGACGGCCCCCGGCGTCCCGACCCACTGGATCCGCGGAAGGCGCCGGTTCTCCCGGGTGGTGAACGCCGCGACGGCGACCTCGTCCGGCGGGAGCCGATCGGGCAGGCGCACGTTGACGAGGTCCTTGAGGCGGACCTCCTCCCCCAGGTGCGCCGCGACGTCCTTGCGGGGCAGGTAGAAGGCCGGTCCTCCCGCGACCTGCCGCATCCCGAGCGCCGGAACGTCGGGGTGGTTGGCGAGCGTCACCTGCGCGAGCTCCGCCGGGAAGTCGGCGACCGTCACCTCAACCGGGTCGGGGACGAACGAACGACGTGGCGTCGTCGCGTCGATGCGCTTTCGGTTCTCGGCGTACAGGGTCTCCGCCGGCACCTCGATGTCCGAGAGGGACATTCCGAACGACAGCGTGAAGGCGCGCAGGGCCTCCATCGAGATGCCGCGCCGATCGAGCGAGCGCAGCGACCAGGTCCTCGGGTCCGCCCATCCGTCGTAGGTCCCGTTCTTCACCTCGCGGTACGACTTGCTCTTCGAGACCTTCGCCTCTCGGACCCGCAGGATGCCCCAGTGGAGGAACTTGGGACCGGTGAGACCGAGGAGGTCCCAGACGAACTGCTGCATCCGGTCCTCGATGACCAGGTCCTTTCCGCGCAGGACGTGGGTGATGCCGAGCTCGACGTCGTCGACGGCCCACGAGAACTCGAGGAGCGGCCAGACCCGGAACCGACGCCCCACCCGGGGGTGCTCGACGTCGCTGAGCCGGAACAGGACCCGGTCCCGGAAGGCGGGATCGGGGTCGTGGAGGTCGGTGCGCAGGCGGAGCACCGCCTCGCCCGGCCGGTAGCCTCCGTCGAGCATCCGCGCGAACCTGTCCAGCGTCTCGCCGACGCTCTGGGCGCGCTCGGGACAGGCGACGCCGGCCGCGCGGTTGGCGCGGAGCAGATCCGCCGCGCAGGTGCAGACGTACGCGCCCCCCTTTTCGATCACGCGACGCGCCCAGGGGTAGTACAGCGCGATGCGGTCCGACCGGTAGTGGGTCGCGTCGGGGCGGATCCCCGCAAGGGCGAGGTCCTCCTCGATCAGCCCGTAGAACTCGCCCTCGACGCGCTTCTCCTCCGATCCGACCGTGTCGTCGAAGACGAGGAGCATCTTGCCCTGGTAGCGATCTCGGTACAGTTGGTTGACGAACATCATGCGGGCGTGCCCGATGTGGAGCGCTCCGCTCGGGAACGGGGCGAGCCGGAGGACCACGTGGCCCGACACGGCATCGGGGAGGTCCGGGAACTCGCCCGTCGTCGCCGTCGAGGGCGCCGCGCGCTCCGGCTCCGCGCCGCCGAGCGCCGCGAGCTCCTCGGCGATCGCGGCCGTAGGACGCTGCGCGATGTCGGCCACGACCTCGGCCACCAGGGCCCGGACCGCGTCGGCCCGGGGCCGGAGGGTCGCGTCGGTCGCGAGCAGGCGGGCCACGATCGGACCGGCGCGCGGCGCCCCTCCGTGGGCGACCGCGTTGGCGAGCGCGAGCCGACGCGCCCGACGGGTTACCTCCGGCGGCAGCGCCATCGGCGGTGGGACGGGTCGCGGGATTAAAGGGATTCGACCCGGGACCGGCCGTCGCGCGCGGGGCCGGGTCGCCCGATCGACTCCGCGACCGCCTCGGCCAAGGAGACGCGCCCGGAGAGGACGCGCTCGGCCGAGGAGCGCGAGATCGTGATCCGGCCGCCGCTCCCTTCCCGGCTCAGTCGCTGCAGGTTCGCGATCTCCCCCGCCGTGATCCGCGAGGCGAGCGGCTCGCGGACGCGATCGCCGCGCGAGCCGGCGATGGAGCGGGCGGCCAGCGCGTCCCGGGGCCGCCGACGGCCCCGCGGCGTGGTCCCCTGCTCGTTGACGATCTCGACCGGCCGACGCAGGGTAAGGAGCGCGTTGACGATCCGGTTGCGGGCCGGCGGATCGCCGGATCCGACCCGGTAGACGACCGGGCGCGAGGGGAAGCGATGGTGCAGCTGGCCGGCGAACGCCGCCGTCGACTCGGGGGACTCGAGGTTCCCCTCCCCGATGCAGGTCTCCCCCACGACGATCGAGTAGCCGGGCCGAGGACCCGGATCGATCCCGACGACGATCTCCTGCGCCGGGTCGCCCACCTCGAGCGCGTGCTCGACCGCCGCCCCCAGTGCCCGGCGGTCGCCGTCCTCGGCGACCGTCAGGACGTTCGAGTGGGCGATGAGCGGGGCCTCCGCAGGGGACGTGAGCACGACCGCGACGCGGTCGGGGATCCGCTGGCCGGGAAGAAGGCTCACCGTCGGCAGGCCGCGTTCCCGCAGGAATCCCGCGAGCTCTCCGTAGAGAGCCGGGTCCCGGGTGACGAGGCCGACCGATCGGGATCTCACCGGGGAGCGGACGGCGATAAATCCCCATTAACCTTGCCGTCCATGTGCCGGTCTGCCTCCACTGCGGCGAGCTCGCGCCCGACGGGGCGCTGTTCTGCACGAAGTGTGGCTACACGCTGCCGCAGGGGGAGGCATCCCCCGCCGTCGTACCTCCCCCGCCCGGCCCCCCCGGGGTCGCAGGCGCGCGACCCGGGTCCCCCGCGCCGCCCCCGCTGTACGTGCCGGTGGCGGCGCCGGGGTCGTACGCCGCGCCCGCTCCGCCTCCGGTCCCCGGGGCGACCGGGCCGATGGCCCCCCCGCCGAACGGGAAGTTCTGCGTGCGCTGCCGAACCCTCATAGCGAGGTCCGCGGTCTACTGCCCCGTATGCCAGCAGCCGCAACCCCCGTGAGGTCGGGGGGCCGCCGGGGCCGTCGGACCGGCACGATGGTCCGGATCGCCCGCGAGCGGGTGTCGGACCTGTTCGCCCTCGCCGAAGAGGAGGCGACCGGCCCGAACCCCGAGCTGTCGGATCGGTACGTACGGCTGGCCCGCCGGATCGGGATGCGATACAACGTCCGACTCCTCGCCGAGTATCGCGAGCTGTTCTGCCGCCGCTGCTCGGCGTACTGGATCGAAGGGAGGACCGTGCGGACCCGACTGCGGTCGGGGCATCGCCTTCGCCGTTGCCTCCGATGCGGCTCCGTCCGTCGCGTGCCGGTCGGCCGGGCCCGATCCCGGGCGAGTCGAACCCCCGGGGCGACCCAGCCGGGCGAATTGGGCTCGGCCCCGCCCGTTCCCGTGGACGCAGAGGACGAGGCGGGCGGAGCGGGGCCCGACGATGGGTCGGAAGTCGAATAAACCGGGGCCCCTCCTCTCGGGGTAAGCCGGGGTGGCCGAGCGGCCAAAGGCGGCAGACTCAAGATCTGCTCTCGCAGGAGTTCCCAGGTTCGAATCCTGGCCCCGGCATAAGGGCCTCTCACGCCTCGGCCGCACCAGCTTGCCTGCGAACCCGACGTACCGCGGCGGCCACCCGTCGCCGCATCGCGGGGGTGCCGAGCCCGGGGGTGTCGATCCTTGCCACGTCGTGGAAGTCCGATAGTCGAACGAGGGCGCGGCCCAGCGCGTCCGCGAATTCCGGGTCACGCCGAGTCTGCGGGTCCTCCGGCCAGAACCCTAGGACGACGAGGGACTGGGTCGTTCGATCAGTCCGCAACTCGATACGCGCGCACAGTCGATTTCCCCACAGCACGGGGAGCGTGTAGTACCCCCATCGTCTCTTCGACGCCGGCTTGTACACTTCCCACACGTACTCAAAGTCGAAGAGTTGGGCCGCCCGGTCCCGTCCCGCCACCACCTCGAGGGGAGCCAGGAACACGACTTCCTCGTCCGTCGTGGTCGACCGAGGTCGCCACTCCGGCGGCACCTCGGACGAACGCAAGGTCTCGAGTTGGGCGGCGGCCTCCACCAGCATGACCGGCCTACCCTTCCAACCGTCCACCTCGATCTCCTGGATGACCCCCTGTTCCATCCAACGACGCGTCCGATCCCGCCACTCGCTACGGAGACTTGGTCGACCGACTCGGGGCCACGCGTGACGGAGCCACTCGGAAGTGCTCGCCAGTCCCAGTTGACGAAGCGTCCCGAGGAGGAGATGTTCCTCGGCCTCCGTCACCGGGATCTCGGGGATGGAGCGGGAGAGGAGGCGATCCGTGAGATCAAACACTTTCTCGCCTCGCCGCCGGTACGCGATCATGACGTCGCCCTTGAGCCATAGAAAGTAGAGGGCGAGGCCCGATTCCTTCCCGGCTCGGTAGTTGTGGATCCGCTTCTCGCCCGGTCCCTCGAAGTCCCCCGGACCGAGCGGTCCTCGGCTCTCGAGTTCGCGAGTCACTCTCGCGAGGAGAGCGGCCTTCGCTCGAGCGAACCTGCGCCATCGATCTTCGGCGATCTTGCGCTCCATGACGATGCGCAGATACGGTAACTCCTCGATCGGGCGGATTTGGACGTTCCCGCCCGTCTCGAACAGCGTCCGCGTCTTGTAGAGCGCTTCCTCCAGGTGCTCTTTCCTGTAGCGGACAATTCTTCCCCACAGCGCGAGGTCGTGGCTACGGCCGACCACATCCAACGGGTCGAATTGCACCGAACCGGCGTAACGAACGGCAAGATCGACCCCCTTCCGCCCCTCCCAGCGTCGGCCGGGCCACAGTCCCTGACGACCCAGGACGAACCTTTGCGCGGTCTCGAGGCGAATGGCGTTCACGATGTTCGACGGACTGAGCCGCTTGATTAAGCATTGCAGAGTCCCGCTACGCGCTCCGCCGCGGACCGGACGGCCCGGGACAGATGGGCCTATCCGCTCCCTGTCAATCGGACCGTGGGAGAGTACATCCGAACCCGCAACACGAGGGCCGATGACGCGATACTCGATTCGGACGCTAGGGTCCACGACCTGGCCGGACTTTGTCCGGATCATGGAAAAGCACAACGGCGTTTGGAACGGTTGCTGGTGCCTCCAGTTCCATCTGGGTCCCGGGGAGCGGGTTCCGTCAGTGGCTCGGCGGCGGAGGCGAAAGGAGACTCTTGTCCGAACGCATCGCTCCCACGCTGCCCTCGTCTACGACGCGTCGACGCTCGTCGGGTGGTGCCAGTTCGGACCGCCCACCGAGCTTCCGGGCCGAATGACGGCCTACGCCAAGTTGGGGGTCGCGCCGCCCGACTGGCGGATCACGTGCTTCTTCGTCGACCGTGATCGCCGGAAGGAGGGAATCGCGAAAGCCGCGCTAGAAGGCGCCCTCCGCCTGATCGCCGCCGACGGGGGAGGAACGGTCGACGGATATCCGATCGA
>Ga0335074_10000470_pt1 | contig 58512 bp, 43 predicted proteins | sample Lox_Sample_23_FD_206715 | JGI IMG/M metagenome (GOLD analysis project Ga0335074, IMG submission 206715) | Soil microbial communities from Loxahatchee National Wildlife Refuge, Florida, United States - Lox_Sample_2.3 | ecosystem: Environmental > Terrestrial > Soil > Wetlands | place: USA...
TAAAAATCGTAAATTTTCCTGCATGACCGGCTCCCTTCCGCTTGTGGCTCTGAACTGCGTGTCCTGATAAACACACAGCCTAACCCACGATCAGCGCACCGGCGCCGGTCACTCCATACTGACTGTGCCATTTTCGAAGGGCCGGCGTTTCGGCGTCCCCGCCTTCATCCTCGACGGAGAAACACCACCCTTTCAGGGAGTGTGCCCCAACGCCACACCGGAGCAGTTTGCGAAGGCCATCAAAGATTCGAGGACTCCCCTGAAGCCCGAAACCCGCGCCGCCTTCATGAAGGCGGTGGAGGAAATCAGGGCCGCAGGGGCGACGGTTCTGATCGATCCGCAGATCTTACCCGACAGCTTCGCGATCGCCGCCTCCGAACTTTTCCCGCCTTGGGCCCGAATTACTCAGTGGAGAAGCCATTTGCTCGACGACCGTGAGCTCTGGAAAAAGATCTCCGCAGGTGACGCCGAGGCCTTCGATGCCTGGTATCGCCAGACAGCGCCACGCCTGCGCGGGTTCCTCCGCTATTGCACCGGTGCCGGCGATTCGGCCGACGATATCATGCAAGATGTCTACACTCAAATCTTGTGCCGCCCTCAGGGCTTCGATCCTGATCGCGGAACGCTGCGAGTCTGGCTCTTCGCGATAGTCCCCAAGCAGGCTGCTGAATGGCGGCGCAAGCACGCCCCATCGCCTCAATTGATCTAGATGTGCCGGCTTTGGAAGGCGAATGTTCTCAGCCGCTTTCCGAGACACGCTCAATTGTGGCCGATGCACTGAAACGACTCACACCCGACGAGCGCTCGATTATCTGGCTCCGCGAAATCGAGGGCTGATCCTACGCCGAGCTGGCCACCATTCTTGACATTCCCCTCGGCACTGTCCGTTCGCGCCTCTTCGCCGCGCGCCAATCCTTGCGCGGGATCTGGCAAAGCGCACCACAGATGAAAGGAGGTCCCTCGTGACCTGTAAAGAGGCCGCCGAATTCGTTTCCGCCCTCCTCGATGGCGAAATTATTCCGACGGGCGCGGCGATGCATATCGGTACTTGCGAGGCTTGCAAGTTGCTTCTCCGCGACTATGTCGAGATGGGTACAGAACTCCGGCGCTTCGCGAGCAATGAGCCCGCTCAACCAGCGCCAGCGCTCCACCTGGAACCTAGGGCTCGCGAGCCCTACACGTTTTGGCGGAAAGGACGGGAAACCATGAAGATTCCGAGGTTCGCCTTTGCCCTGCTGATCCTCGCGGTCGTTGCTCTTGCCTCCTCGCTCACTGTGATTGGTGTGGCCGCCCACTCCAGCGGCCACGTGCTCGTTCTCAATGTTGAGCTGTCAGGACAAGACCATTCTTACACCGGCGTCTTCGATACGACGCGAAGAGGTCCCCAACCCTGGACCGTCATCGGGCGAATGAATCAGAGGCTCGCCGGGTTTCAATTTGAGCTGCTCGCGCGCAGCGGCGATCGCGTCGAACTGGGCTTCCGCTCCAGGACCAACCCGCTATCGGCAGATGGCCACAATCGGATGGGAGTGGCGGAACTGAGGAGCCAGCCGCAGTCCCAGTACTGGTTCGAGCCTGGCCAGACTCTCAAAATTGACATGCAAGGCGTGGGTACTCTTGTCGTCACCGGAGACTGGATGGATCACACTCCGGTCTTCTATCACAATCCCGCGCTCATGGGCGAAATCATGGACCCCAACGCCGACGAACTGCGCCTTGTTTCGCCGTTATTGCTTCGGGACAAGCAGGAGATCGGTGAGATCAGCGACAGCGCCAAACCGACCGCTCCCGGTGACGCCATTCAGGTTTACATCCCGTCGCATGGCAGATACCTGCTTTCCCTGGAACCAATGCAGGGGGCTGTGGAGGCGAATGTTCGCCTGAATCACATCACGTTCGAACTGAATGGCCAGGAAAACGTCTTTGTGGCCGGCGCGCCCGTGGCCCGCGCTCTTTACGAGCCTGATCTCGAACCACCATCTCCCCGAGCGCCAGCATTTGTTAGCTCAGGAGAACTTTCTGCCATTGCTCCCGAAGCCGTACTGCCTGTCCAGGCGCCAGCCAAATGACTCCCTGAACGCAAACGCTTGCGAGTTAGTTGGGGGCGGCGAGCGTCACCGGCAGTAAGGAGACTTGCTCCCCGGTGGGTGAAGCCGGTGTCTGTACGACGCGGATTTCGCCGGGTTAAATCCGGCTGATCGGCCAGGGATCTCGAAACAGCACGCCTCTTCTATGAGCGGTTCATCGAGCCCACTTTCCGTCCGTAACGACCACCCCGTCCCCGATCCCATCCTTCACATCCTGAGGACAGTCGACCGGGTCCGCGCATACATCCGCACCGGATCCCGCGATAACGCGGATTACCTCGTCACCTTCAGCATGACGACACCATGGGGTGGGACGATGGCGGTGTAACGGCCGTTCGCCGCCGAGACGTCCTGATGCGCCCAGAGGTCGCGGAGGGTCGCATGGGGAGGAAAACCGATGGCGTGCAGGTCGAGAGTGATGGAATGTGCGCCCTGGTCGCGATTGAAGAGGCCGACGGCAAGCGCTCCGTGGACGAGAGGCCTGGTCCAGATTTCTGTCATCCCGACCGCAAAGGCGCGGCTGCCCTGTTCGCCAAGTGGATCCTGATCGATGGCGATGACGTCGCGGTTGGTGAGGATGGAGAGGGTCTGGGCGGACATCTGGCTGAGGTCGTTGCCGGCGAGCAGCGGCGCGGCCAGAATGGCCCACAGGCTCATGTGGGTCTTGTACTCGTCGTAAGTCATGCCGCCATTGCCGACTTCGAGCATGTCGGGATCGTTCCAGTGGCCGGGGCCGGCGTATTCGGCGCGGCCCAACTGGTTGAAGCCGATATCGGCCATGCGCTGATAAGTGTCGTTGATGTCGCCTGTAGTGCGCCAGAGATTGCCGCCCACTGAGGCGCCCCACTTCCAGACGTCGTCCCGGCCGTATTGGCAGAGGCTGAAGACGATGGGCCGTCCGGTGGCGGCGAGGGCGTCGTGCATCCGGCGATAGGCTGCGATCATGAGCTGATTCTGCTGCTCGAGGTTGTTCGGGGCCTGCTTGCGCATGATTCCGTCGAAGCTGCAGAGGTCGTACTTCAGGTAGTCGATGCCCCAGTCAGCGTAGGTTTGGGCGTCCTGCTGCTCGTGACCGTAACTGCCGGGGTAGCCGGCGCAGGTCCGAGGCCCCGGTGAAGAGTAGATACCGAGCTTGAGCCCTTTGGAGTGGACGTAGTCCGCCAGCGCCTTCATGTCAGGGAATTTGCTGTTGGGATGGATAAATCCCTGGGCGTCGCGCTGGCCCTCCCAGGTGTCGTCGATGTTGACGTAGACGTAGCCGGCAGCTTTCATGCCACTGGAGACCATAGCATCGGCGGCGGCGCGTACGTCGGCGTCGTCAACCTTGCCGGCGAAGTGGTTCCAGCTGTTCCAGCCCATGGGCGGAACGGCGGCGGGATTCGTTGCGGAGGCAGAGGCGGCGTGGGCAAGAAACACAAATGCAGTTAGAACCAGCGTGGTGCGTCGCACGGAACAATATCCTTTCATGGGTTCGATTGCGTATCCGCAGATATCTGCTGCGGGGAATCGGAAAATGCGGGAGAGATCACAACGGTCCCGCATTACCGCTCGATGGCCACCAAAACTTCAGCGGGCATCAGGCGAATTGGGATTGCAGTGCCGGTTCCGAGCGATGCATGCGTGAGGTAGTTTGCGAGGTGCAGAGGCGTAGCCGACCGGAGCACAACATCCTGAAACTGGTTGGAGTAGTTGAGCAACAGAAAGAGCCGCTGGCTGCCGCGGGATTTCGCCTCCAGTTCAACATATTTGGAATCGATGCCAACGGGAGCCGCCGGGCTCAGGACGGAATAGATCAGGTCCGAAGCATCGTCCTGCCGAGGATCGTAAGTGCCGGCTAATGCCTGCTCCAGATTGGCCGCGAGATAGTAATACGTTCCGCCGTCCACCTCATTGCGAAAGAGGATCCCCCGCGACGGATCAGCAACGTGTCGCGAAGCATCGGGCGATTGCGGAGCGGGTAAGGTGAGAAGCGCCGTCACCGGCTGCCCGGGGACGGGCGACGCATCCGCTATCTGCAGCGGCGCGTTCACGCGGATGTGCTGGCCAATGGAAAACATGCCGTCTGCCTGAGCCGCTGTAAAAACGGGTTGCTCGACCTGGCCTGCAGCTCCACTCACCGTCAGGAACTGAGGAAAGTCGCAGTCCTGGGACTGGTAAACAACCCCGCCACGATGAAGATAGCGGGTGACGTTGGCCTTGCCCGGAACTGACAGGGAGAAGCCGGCGATGATGACCGCGGACGCGTCGGCGGGAAGCGGCTCGTCTTCCGGCCACATTCTGACTTCGAGGTGCGCCTGTTTGGCGAGGGCAAACGCCGTCATGGTGTTCATGCGCACCATCGAGCCTTCGGAGTGGCCGGGATAGAGCAAATAGGCGACAGGAAGATCGTTCTTCCATCCCAAGCCGAGATGGCGGATCACAGCGATCCAGTGTGCATACTCCAGCGCATCGGGCCTAGGCCGATCCCGGGTGGTTAGCAACCCGAAGCTGTATTCGAGCGGCGGGAAGGCGCCGTGGGCGAAGGTGCCGGCGGAATCGCTGAGGTTCACGTACTGGGCGGGAGCCTTGCCGGCGTGGCTGATGTCGTTGGAGCCCCACCAGGAATATCCAGCGGCGCCTTCAGCCCAGGTGCTCATCAGCGTAATGCGGAGGTATTTCGGAGTTTCGACGGCAGGCATCCAGTACTCGCAAACACCGATTTCCTGCACGAGGACGGGCTTACCGGTCATGGTCGCATAGGCGGCAAGATAGTCCACGCCATAGGTGGTTCGCTGGCCGATCCAGGGGTCCTGGAGGATGGTGGAACTGAAGTATGGGTAGTAATGCACCGACATAAAATCGGCATTGGCCGCCACCGCGTCAGTGTCGAAGACGCCGCCGAAGCTGCCGACGCCGTTGGTGATGGGGTGATGGGGATCTTCGAGGTGGATGGCGTTATAGATGCTGTGCATCCAGCCGCTGGCCTGTTGCTGGGTGGCCTGCAGGTGCATCGCGCCGACGAGCACATTGACCTCATTGCCAAGATCGTAGCCCTGCAGGCCGGGATTGTGTTTCAGAGTGAGGTCAACAGCCGAGACCATGAGTTCTTCGCTGCGCACCAGGCTGGGATCGGTGAAGATGTTGCCATCGGCCCAGCCGGGAAGGAAGAGGGCACCGGACATCCATCCGGTGATCGGATCCACCTGGACTGAAATGCCGTTGCGGTAGGCGATGGTGACCAGCTGGTTCAGGCGGCTCAGCGCCACGGGATCGACGGCGTTGGGAGCGGCCTGAAGCAGCGGCCACAGCGGCGGAAAGAGGATGTTGGCAATGCCCAGGCTGCGCAGCGCGACCATGTCGCGATTGACGGCCGCCGCATTCCAGTTTTTCAGAATCAGGAGCCATCCGGCGGAAGGAATGTAGTTGGCTCCGGTGAGAAAAACCGGCGAACCGTTGTGAGCGAGGTAGCGTCCTTGAACCGACCATTGACTCTGTGCGGGGGCGGATGCTGCGAGCAGAAGCACCCCCATGATTGCGGCTCGGAGAGGGGAAAGAGAGAAAGCGAGACGCAGGAATCGGGCTGCGCAGCGCTTCGGACAGAAATACGAGGTCATGGTCTCCGTGGGTGGTTCCGGCCTGGGGAGGAGTGGAACATCCTGCGCCGGGTGACCTCCGTCGCCTCCGCAAGTATTGGAAGCGCTTCCAATCTTTGCGCACGCCAGATTGCTCTGTCAAGTCCAGCTCCCGGACGGCAAGGATGCGACGGTGGCCGGGAAACTCGAAGAAGCCGGTTGACAGGAGAAGAATCGGCATCCGATACTTTGGAAGCGCTTCCTATTTGCGACTCAGATATTCCCCGATGCGCTTAACCACCGGTTGCTTTGCTGCGGCGTTCATCCTCTTCAGCGGTTTGCTCCTGGCGCAGAGCCCGAGCCAGGACGTCGTGGTCTATCCCCAGTCGATCGATACTGTGCTGGTCAACCCAGGGATGGGCATTGAAACTTTTCAGCGGTTCAACGGCGATCCGCTGAATTCGGGAATGACGTGGTCGGAGGCAGGCCCGACCGCACCGCTGAAGCCCGCCACAGTCAAGCCGGACTTTCCGGACAGCTCCATCGCATACTGCCGCTGGTTCTGGAACGTGCTGGAACCGGAGCAGGACAAATACAACTGGGGGATTATCGATCTGGCGCTGAAAGAGGCAAGGGCGCACCACCAGCAACTGGCTATTCGGATGATGCCCTACGACCGGGAACATCCCCTGCCGGAATGGTACCGGAACTCAGGGGCGCGGCGGGCAAATAAGCCGGGCGATCGGAACGGAAACATCTGGCAGCCGGACTTCAGCGATCCATTGTATCTGAAGTATTGGGGGCAACTGGTAGCGGCGGTCGGCGCGCGCTACGACGGCGATCCCGATCTCGCCATGGTGGGCGTTTCCTCCATCGGTTACTGGGGGGAGAACTGGAGTCCTTACATGCCCGTGTTCACTTACCAAAAGGCACTTATTGATATCTATCTGAACGCATTTGAGCGGACTCCGCTTCTAAGTCCTTTCGATCAACAGCAAGCGCTCGCCTATGGAACCACCCACGGGGCCGGCTGGAGCCTGTTTTGCTGGGGGGATATGGGAAAGCCGTGGGCCGACGATATCCTCGACATCTACCCGGAACAGATCGTTCGAGCCGGCGTCCAGGACGTATGGCAGCGGAGGCCCGTGTTCCTGGAAAGCTGCGGGGTCGCAGGATCGTGGCTCAAGTACGGATATGACGTGAGTTACATTCTGAACCAGGCGCTGCGCTGGCACGTCAGCGTGGTCAATATCAAGTCGTCTCCCATACCGGCGCAGTGGAAGCGGCGATTCGAGGATTTCGAAAGGAAGATGGGATACCGGTTTGTTCTGCGGCGTTTGCAATACCCGCGGTCAGTAACGCCGGGTGAGATGATGCCCGTCCATATGTGGTTTTTGAACGCAGGCGTGGCTCCCGTCTATCGAAACTATATTCTGGCTGTTCAACTTTACTCATCGAGTGGGAACGCAGTCATCAGGACGGCGGCCGACGTGCGCACATGGCTGCCCGGGGATTCAGTTTTCGACGGCACGCTCTATGTACCAGCGACGCTGAAGGCTGGCAAATATCAATTCCGAATCGGCTTGCTGGATCCGCGAAGCGAGCGCCCTGCCATCAGACTGGCCATCGCAGGGCGGGATCCGGACGGCTGGTACGACCTGGGGACTGTGGATGTTCCGTGACCTGAGGGACCAGGGCGCCGCAGCCGGCTGAACCAAAGCCGGCTCTGGCCGCGTCGCGAAGCCGGCGCCGATTCAGCCGGGACGGTTGCGCCGCTACAGGAATCGATATTCAGGAGCATCTATGAGGAGCAACCCTGAACGCGGATTTTTTCTTACTGGTATGTTGCCGAGCGCGGAACGAGCCGGCAGATGGCTCCGCGTGAGAATCATCATCCTGCTCGCCTGCCTGTGCTGCTTCGCGGCCGGCATTTGGGGCCAGGCGGATTCAGCGCAGAGCAGTGCGGCCGGCAGATCGGTTTCGGTGCATCCTCTGGCTGACGGGAATCACCGGAGTGACACTCCGGATCGTAACCAGATGGACCACGGCGAGGAGCCGATCCCGCTCGGCGTCGCTCCACCACAGGGCCAGCAGTGGCACGTCCTGGCGGACGATCGATTCGACAAGGACGAGTCGATCAGCCGGGCGCTTTGGAACGGCGGTACCGGAGGCGGCATGCCACCGGGATTTTGCCGAACCCCTGCCACAAGCTGCGGTTACACCGGCGACGACTGTTCGAGTTACTTCGGCACTTATCCGAGTCCACCATTTGAGACGATTGTTCGTGGCCTGGGCCTGTTCATTCAGGCAACGCACGCGGCGCCAGGCGACCTCAACTACTTTGACAACCAGATGGCCGACATCCAGAGCTACGGAAAGATCACTATTCACCCGGGAACTTTCGTCCAGTGGCAAGCGAGGATGCCGACAGACCTGCACGGCGAAGGCGATGGCTGGCACGTCGATCTTTGGTGCACCACCCTCGTCCGAAATGAATGTGAGGATTCATCCGAGGTGGATGTTGCCGAGAAGATCTTAAGCGTGGGCGGCAGTTCGAAAGCATATTACGTCGTCCACGACCAGCCGCACGGACTGCATACAGTGATTCAGGCCGCCTACAGCGCACCGGGAAGTCCGGATCTGTCAGCCGGCTTTCACACTTACGGCCTGTTTTGGCGCAATGACCACCTGGGCAGGCAGGGCTCACTGGAGGCGTACATCGATGGCAAGCAGATCGTGAATCATGCAGCGCCAATCAACGACCCGTCATGGGGCAGCGGGGCATATTGCTACGCCGGATGGATGCAGCAGGAGCTGGAAGTATGGGGCGGCGGCGTTCCTGTCGACTCGCACACCTCAGCGAAGGACCCACTCTCTGTCAGGCGCTTTACGGTTTGGAAGGCCTACTGAGCCGTCACAAACACGATGTTGCTTCAGACGAACTCCCATCCACGGCATTTGTCAATTTCGCACTGGCTCCAGTTCCTGTAATGGCGGAGGTCGATGAGCCCAAACTGCTGAGCAAGATCCCGCGCGCTCACACCTGGCCGTTTGGCGCGCAACACAAACCAACCCTCCATGGGGAGCCATTTTTCCTGTTCAACATCGTCGCCATGCGCCTGCAGCAGCTTGTTCAGCTTATCCGGCATATTCAGGTCCTGGTGGAATATGCATCGATCGAGATCCAGCTGGGCGCGCGTGATATTCAGGCCGTTCCCGGCGTTTTCGTGGTCATGCACAAGAAGCTCGCCGTCGATATCGCAGACCAAGCAGTCGGGAATCCGCGTGGCGCTCATCACGTAATAGTTATACTGGATGGCCTGTGCCTGCAATGAGCGGCCCGCCGAATAAAAGCTTGGAAATACCACCAGTTCGGCTCGCAGGTTAGATAACTTACGCCACAGCGAGGTCCAGTTCACGTCAAAGCAGATGGCGAAGCCTACCCTCCCAAAATCCGCCTGATAGACGCGCGCATATTCTCCGGGCTGAACCGGGGGCGTTCTCTGGCATTCATCGTTGTAGACCGGGTAGGCTTTGTCGAAAATGCAGGTGACCTGTCCGCGGCGATCGAGCAGGACAGCGGAATTGAAGCGCAGGTTTCCATCTCTCCGGTCGATAGGGCAAACGATATACGTTCGATGTTTGCTCGCCAGTCTGGCCATGGCGGTAATAGTGGGGCCATCGAGCGTTTCCTGAGTGTGCTGATTGAAGCCCTGGCAGTGCTCGGGCAAGATGACGATGTCGGCGCCCCGGGCGGCTTCCCGATCGACTCGGTCGGCAAGCTGCGCAAGCGGAGGAACAGAGCTGAAGCCGATACTGAGCGCACGGACCAACCGACTCGCCGGAGCAGACAGCGCCGCTGTCGAAGCGGTCTCCTGGGCAGTGGCCTGGGTGGATCGAGCACCGCAGGCGACAGCGCCGATTGCGGCTGCCGCCCCTTTTACGAATTGCCGCCGTTCCATCAGATCAAACTCCCTTCTACTGCAATTTCAACACCGTGCATAACGTCGAATCCACAAGCGCTCTCAGTCCTGCGGATCAGGCCTCTGTATTCATCAGCAACTTCGCGGCCGCGATCAGCTCACCTCGATCATGCAGTACGCATGGAAGCGGGGAACGGTGAAGGAGACTCCGGCGCGATCCAATCGCCAGGGAAGCTCTGCGGGAACTTCGGAATCGGGCGAATACAACCTGACCGCGGCGACGGCCTTCCCCACCGGGGGTGCGCAACTGACCTCTATATTCTCCACGAATCGAGCATGCCTTACATCGAAGTTAACCAGATGCACGAATCGCCGCCCCTGATGGAGTTGCTCGACAAGATTCGCAACCAGGTAGTCGGGACCGCTCACGTTCAGGGGCAGATTGCTGCGCGATGACCATGCGATGCCGTCAACGAGCTGCTGCCAGTTCGATGGGCGCTTCCAGTAAGCCTTGCCGATTTTAAAATAAGACTCATTCGGGGGCAAAGCACCGTCGAACCGGAGGCCCGGAATATAGAGCACGCGGCCGCGACCAACCTCTTTGCGCAAGGGGATACCAGAAGCGGCGGCCGAGGCTGTTACCACTACCTCGTAGTCCGCGCCGCGATCCTGAGTATCGACGAGCCCGTGCAGGCCGGGGGTGACTCTGAGCCGCCGCCACTCGTCGTAGAGGCCGGATTGTCCGATGACCACCAGCCCTCCGCCCGCCTCCACGAATCCGCGAATGGCAGCCATCTGATCATCAGAAAGGCATTCCGAATCGGGCAGAATCAGAACGCCGATATCGGAATGAGAAAGCGTCAAGAGCTGCTCATCGAAGAGCAGCTGAAAGGGAACGCGCGACTGGATCAGCGTCTGCTCGGTCAGGATGGCGCTCAGCCCGGCAGCCGAGTGGTGGCAGGTGATGGAGGCAAAGGAGCGGAGTACGGCGACAGGGGCCACGTCTCTGGCGCCCACAAAACAATCGCGGTGCCTGCGGTAGAAGGAGATATATTTCAGCATCTCCGGAGTCAGAGGGCTTTCGCCAGCGAAGCCTATGGTCTGATTGAAGGCCAGGCACTCTCCAATGGCGGATTCGCTCGCCGCCGTGTAGGTGAAGGCCACGTTGTTATAGGCTCGCGCTAACTTGTAAGTGCGAATGGTGGAGATCAGGCGCTTATCCTCAAGGTATTCAGGCTCATCGCGTGCTTCCGACCAGAAGACCCTGGTGTGCCTGAGCAGCCGGGAGTGGTCGATGCCGGTTATCCAGGGCAGGTTATCGCCAGTGATGCCATCGGGATTGATCTCCACGACCACGTTGGCATTGAGCGATCGGATCAACGCGGCAATCTGCTCCAGCGCGTCGGCCATCGTCTGACAGCGGTAGTCAATCCACTCCTGAATGGCAGGATCGAAGATGATGTCAAGCTCTTCGGGCGGATTCTGAGCGTTCCACAGAGGCGGTTCCAGATAATCGATGTTGGCAAATCCGAAACGCTCTCTGAGCCGCGCTGCGGAATATTTCCTGCGCAGGCGGTTCCGGAATCCTGCTATGCAGGCAGGACAATGACAGGAATCAGGTTCGGGGTTTAGGGAGAAGTTATCGAAGTGGATGAAGTCGGTTTTCACCTCTTCGATGGCAAAGCGCACAACTTTCTTCAGATAGTCGAGATACTCCTGGTTGGAAAAGCAGGGGCGATAGCGGAAGGATTGCTGATAGCCATAAGGCAGGAGAATCGGCTTGCCCAGAGCGTCGCGCTGAATCCATTGCCGGGCCCGAGGCTCTTCCGCGAAGAAGGTTTCGTACATCATGGTGTTCCACTGCACGTAGGTGTCGACCTTCATGCCGTAGCGACGGGCGATGGCAGCGGCGCGGAGGGTGTCCTGCATCTCGGGCATCTCAGCTGCCATGCCAAAGCCCTTATACAGATGGGTGTGAAAGACCTCGACACCCTGGCTGTGGAGCAGGCGGATGAGCTCCTCGCTCTGCTGCTGCTCACAGACCTGGCGCGCGTTGAGCAATTGGCCTCCGCGCCGAGTAACAAAGAGGAAGGTCTCGTGCGATCCGCCGGCGTCGATGATGCCGTTGTCAATCCACGCGCCTCCCGGCCGGGTTGCGTCGGCCGATCCCTGAGCGAGGTCGGTGAATCCACCGCCGAGGCCGGCTGCGGCAATGGTGCCGGCCATTGCGCCCACGAATTCTCTCCGGTTCATGCGTACCCTCCTCATTTCCGTCGAAGTCCCCCGCTCCCGCACCAAACTGTTGCCGAGGAGCGCGGAATGTCCCGGGGCCTCGACGCCAAGGTCTCTTACGATGGATTTGCTGGAATCGTGATTCGCTCCTGCAAGCGGAGATCGCGCGAAGACGCGCCTACGTAAACAACCCGGCTTCCCACCGCGGTCTGCCAGCTTCGGCTCGCGTCCGACCAGTATTGCAGCTGCCGCAAGGGCACGTGAATTGCGACCTGCCTGCTTTCGCCAGGCGCAAGTCCAATTCGATCGAAGCCGACGAGGGCCCGAACGGCGAATTGCGCGCCATTTGGTGGATTCTGAGGGACTCCCAAATAAACCTGGGGCACCTCATCGCCAGATACTTTGCCGACATTTTCAATCGAAAATCGAACGGTTAGTCCACCGTCGGACGCCGGCGCTGCCTGGAGACCGGAATACCTGAAGTCGGTGTAGGACAAACCATATCCGAAGGGGAAGAGCGGTTGAATATCCATCTTGTCAAACCAGCGATAGCCAATAAAGATCCCCTCGGAAAACGTGGTGATGCCCTGCACGCCATCCGAGCTGCGCTCAGGATGTGCGGGGTCGTGAGAAACGTATTGATCCAGCTGCCGCGCCCAGGTAAAGGGCAGGCGCCCCGCCGGATCTGTCTTTCCCAGCAGAACGCTGGCAGCGGCAACGCCTCCTCCGTCGCCTGGATACCACATCTCAACGACAGCTTTAACCTGCTTCAGCCACGGCAGGGCAACAGGCTGGGAGTTGTTGAGCACGACAATTGTGTTCGGATTGATCTTTGCGATTGCGGAGATCAGGTCGTTCTGGCCACCGGGCAGCGCGTAGTCCGGCCGGTTTCGCGCCCAGGCGAATATCACAACCTTCTTTGCCTTCCGCGCCACGTCGATTGCGGTCTGGTAATCGCGCGCGCGCGCCTCGGGTGTCATCCAATTGAGGCGGACCTGAACAGGGCGGCCTGAACCATCCGCCTCTTCAGCCACGGTGAGAGAATGGGCCCCCGCCGTGAGATGGACGGCACGTCTCACGTTGTCCAGATTGTCCGTGGTCGGCAGGACATTGTCTTCCGCAGCCTGGATATAGTCGCCGTGCTGAAAAAGGTCTGAACTTTGCCCCACAAGGTTGCCGTCGATCGCGAGCTGTGCGGAGCACCCCATCAGTTGCAGATAGATCCAGTAAGTGCCGGTTTTGGGTATCTCCAAAGTGCCGTTCCATCTGAAACTGCTTCCCGGGGGAAGCGCGCGGCTCTCCTGCGCGGTGAAATCCACAATCGGGTCGACGGCGGCCGCTCGTCCATCTTCTGTTTCTCGCTGAAGACCGGGCTCGCCTGAGTGGGACAGCAAGGCCGCGGGAACGGGACTGCCGGTCATATCGTCGGCGACGGCGTAGGCGATGTGACGGTCCGGAACAGCCTCGGTCTGCTGTTGGAGCGCACCCAGCGGTCCCGGATCGCGGCCGGGAAAGCCAAGCGACTTCTCCATCGACAAGCCGATGGTGACCGTTTGGCCTGCGCCCGGACCAATCAGCGCCACCGACTTCAGATCGGCTTGGCTCAGCGGGAGAGCATGATCTTCGTTTTTCAAGAGGACCGCTGCATCTTCCGAGGTTTTTTCGACAATCTTCATGTCCTGGTCGAATGGAACGGAGGTGACGTTGTGCTTTGGCTCCGCGTCCAGCCATCCGAAGCGGTTCTCTTCAAACAAAATTCGGCGCGCCGCTGCAGTAATCTGCGCGGGCTGCACCTGCCCGGCCTTGACGGCGGCGAGCATGCCTTCGGCCTGCACTAAATGCCGGGATCCCCCTGGGAAAACCCGTGGAGGCTCTTCGGGGATTCGCGACGGCCAGGCGTAAGGCTCAGAGGATTTAAATCCGTAGTTCGTCGCCACCGGCGGCGGAAAGGCTTCGGGCACCGCACAAAAGAAGCAAGGCTTGGAATCCGCGCTGTAGCCCGCCATCTCGAGGTCAAGGCCGTTGCCTGCGAAAGCGGCGGAGTGAGCAGCGCCCCAGTCTGAGGTCACAAAGCCCTTGAATCCTATTTCATTTTTCAGCAATGTTTGCAGGGTATCGGGATTGCCGCAGGAAAAGGCTCCGTTAATTTTGTTGTAGGAGCACATAATCGTCGCCACGCCCGCCCTGACCGCGTCCGCGAATGGCTCCGCATAGATTTCATGTAACGGCTGCTGGTCCACAACGACATCGTCTCCGCCGTTATAGGCCAGGTAATGCTTGGCCATGGCCATAACGCCCTGGCTTTGAATACCCTGAATTTCGGCGGCTCCGATTTCGCCAACCAGAAGGGGATCCTCGCCGAAGAGATCATAACCGCGCGACCACGTGGGATCGCGGAGGACGTTGATAAATGGCTGCAGGGCGATATCAATCCCCAGCGCTCTTGCGTCGCGGCCGATGATGACACCGTTCAGCTGAGCATCTTCGTGGCTGAACGTGGCTCCCAGACCCATGGTGCCGGTGGGGGCCGTGGACGGATGACGAGTGAGGATGCCCGGCGGGCCGTCGGCCAGTCGCAGCGATGGGATCCCCAGCGCGGGATCGCCCGGCATGTAGCCAGCCTGCCCCTGGGTTGTGGCAGGGTCTTCTTTCGCGCCATGAATCAGCTGGATTTTCTGAGCGAGACTCATCCTGCTCAGCAACGCATCGACCTGATCGCGTTCATGCGATTTGGTGCCATTGCAGCCACACACAACTAGGAGGGCTAACGGCACGGCGACCAGTGATCGAAACCAGTTGGTGTGGCGCTTCTGACAATCGGTCCTGCCCTTCGACATATTCACTCCCAACAGAACTGCTGTTATCACGCTGCAGAAGACCTGACAGGTGCTGCACGGATTGCTGATTGCTGTGCCATCCTCGAACCGATGGTTCACTGCTGACACTCCCCGGGGGCTCATCTTTGCGTGGCTTGCCGGCGGTCTCCGCACATCCGACCCGGCATTAATGTTCCGTACTTGCCTCAAGCAATCGGATATACCGATCCGCGGGATTCTCCGACGTTTCGCTGCAGTCAATTACAAACTTGTTACTCGCTCCAGTCAGGTTGTAGATGTCCCGCGTGAACTGATATTCCGTGCCTGCCGCAGACGAGGAGACTCGTTCCTTCATGGGATTTCTGGGTTCGAGCAGCGTCAGCAGTCGAGGCGACAGCATTGCCGCCACGTGGGGAAGATCCAGATACTGCAATATGCCGGGGATGAATATGTCGGCGCCGTAGAGATATCGATCCACCTGAGTGAGAGACCGATAGGAAAGTAAACTATCTGCGCAGATCAGGCTGTCGATGCGTTCGTCAAGAGATGCCGCATAAAGACACCACAGGCCGGCCCGGCCTGTCCCGATGAGGTGCAGACGCTCATGGCTGGCTGCCTGACGCTGCATTGCATAATCCACGCATCGCATCACATCCCATACCCGCATCCCCAAAAGCGACTCGTCCATCCACCAGGCCGCGTAGGCCATCGAGGTCTCCGCGTCAAAGAGCTGCCCAAATTCTTCGCAACTCAGCGACGACATGCGGGAGACGCGTGTTTGCCCGATCCCCCGCACGTCTGCGGCTATCACGAGATATCCGCGACGCGTCATCTCGTCCAGAACGCTGCGCCGGAGGCCGGACGCTTCCGGCCCCTCAAACTCCATTCCGTCTGCCTGCATTCCCTGATCGTTGAGATACAGGACCGTCGGCAATACTCCGCTGCTGTTGTCCGGCACAAACACCCAGAGCGGAAGATAGATGCCGGGCTCCGATAAGAGCTCGATCTTCTCGATCCAATAGCCGTCGCGGGGCGTGACTGCAACGGAACGCACGGCGAGCGTGTGATTGCGGGTGATGTCCGTTCCGCGTTCTAACCGAAGCAAGATGCGCAGACGCTCTCGAAGACGAGACCGGTATACGGCGAGGTCAGCCCTCGACTGCGGAGACTGCGGCGGCGGCGGAGATGCAGTTCCCTTTTCCGCGATGATGGAAAAGATCGTCTGCCCCATCTTTGAATAGCGAAGAGAGCCATCCGGAGTACAGTAGAGGTCCTCAGGGGGGCTAACTTCGCAGGCCGCAATGGCCGAAGGGCCTTTTCGCCCATAGAACCAGCGGCAGAACCAGTCCGTGGTTGCTTGTCGTAACTTAGGGCTCCATGAGTGCGGATCATCCGCGGCAACGGTGGCGAAATGCTGCCCCGCTCCAGGCTGTCCGTAACGAGCCTGGATGGCATCAGCAGCCTGGTCGAACTCGGCGCTGTAATGCTCAATTGCGGCGAGCAGCGGACGGGGTGCCACGGCCGAGTGCAGATCGACGTTGTCGATTCCAAAGATCGCAGCCGGAAACAGGTTTTGCTCGATATCTCCGGCTTCGATCGACCGGGCCGGCCAGTTGTTGGCGGTGCCGCCTTCCAGGATGGCCGCACACTCGACTCTGTGATCGGCCACGCTGATGAACTTTGTCATCGTGCCGCCGCCGGAGTGACCGGCGCAACCGATCTTTTGCGAGTCAACCTCGGGGCGGCTCTGCAGGTAGTCGATGGCCCTCATGCCATCCCAGACGAAGTAGCCGGTCAGGGTCTGGCCGAGCAGCACCAGTTGTTGTCCGGGCATCGAGTGCTCGAAAACGGGCCCACCCACCTCAGTAATATTGGTGGCCGGATTCCAATACTGGCGCCGTTCTCCCTGGCCGATGGGGTCGTAAGCCAAAACAACAAATCCGCTCTTCACCAGACTGATGTAGGCACTCTGGTACGCGGGAGTCATCCGGGCCAGGGGATAGTGCCCGCACGGCGAGATAATTCCAGGGAACGGGCCGCTCCCTGAGGTCGGAACATAGAGATTGCCGGTCACCCAGAACTCGGTGCTGCTCGAGAACATCACATTTTCGACCTTGTACCCGTCCTTCTCCATCGCTTTGACTGTGACGGCGCGCAGTGGGGTGCGCTCCGGGAAGCCGCCCAACATGAGGAGGAGCTTCTCGCGCACGAAAGTGTTGCGGGCCTCTACCGTTGCTGCGGTATGCAGTAGACTTCGTGTTTTGTCCCAGTTATCCGCGAGTTGGTTGAGTTTGCGCGCGAGAAAGGACTCAAGCATGTCCGGCATTTCTGCTGCATAGGACGGATCAAACCGGGAAGAGCGGGCTCGTGCATTCGCACGGAATGGCGGCAGGGCGGAGGGCGAAAGGAGCGCCGCGCCGGAAGCAGCGATGAACCGTCTCCTATTCATGCCATTCGACGTTCAGACTCGTGAACTGCGCCATCAGGGCATGGAAGGACGTTCGTCGCATCATTGGGATTCTCTTGCCAGGGCAGTTTGAGGAAGCACATGGCATTTGGCAACAGGTCAAAGCGAAAGTTTGGAGCGTTCGTATCGGAAGCGCTTCCTATTCTCTCGATGCAGGACCCCCGTTGTCAAGGAGGCCGCCTTTCCGCAGCTGGCCCGGCTTGGTGCACGCAGGATGAATTGACCCTGCCATAGAACGCTTCAGGTGGCGAGGCTGGACATATGCGTGCTGCGGGGCCATGAGGATGAGGACGAACTCGGCAATCCCCACGCAATCGTAGTCCTCCGCCACGCGCGGGCCGGGAGCTGTTTCCCGGCGGTTACGGCGCCGGAAGGAAGCCGCTGCAGGTTTGCCGCCCGAAGCGGGAACATCCGTGAATTTCCAGGAAGCGCTTGCAGCCGCTTCGTCTATGGGGTACGCTTTTGCTGGCTACTCTTCAGAGATGCGCGCTGGATGGGACGCTCGGCTCAGGGGAAGGCTTAACTCTATGGATGAAACGAAGAGAAATCCGTCGCGCCCAACTCTCCAGGATGTAGCCGACGCAACCGGTGTCACCCTGGCAACCGCATCCCGCGCACTGAACGGATCCTATGGCGTTCACCCGGAGACGCGAAGGCGAGTGCTGGAGACTGCAGCACAGCTCGATTACAAGGCCAACCGGTTCGCACGCGGTTTGGTTACGGGTCGATCGAACGCTATCGGGCTGATCATCAGCGACATTCGCAACTCCTATTTTGCCGAGGTAGCGCGTGGAGCCGAAGACGCAGCCTATGCGGCCGGCCTCGATCTTTTGCTCTGCAACAGCGATGTGGACTCGGGGAAGCAGATGCGGTACATCAACTCCCTGATCGAGAAGAGAGTGGATGGCATTATTATGAATTCGGTCGCAACCCTGACCAAGGCGGAACAGGATTACATCGCGGCGAGCAGGATTCCGGTAGTGCTGCTAACCCGCGCCGCAGATTGTCCGTTGTTCTCAACCGCATGCGCAGACAACGAACAAGGCGGCAGATTGATCGCAGAGTGCCTGCTCGCTCACGGTCATCGTACCGTCGTGCATCTGACCGGGCCTCGTAACCACAACAACCTGGCAATGCGCGCCAGGGGCTTTCTGGATCTTTTCCGTCAGGCGGGCGACGCAGACGCATCCGTGGTTCATGGTCTTCACACCATGGAAGGCGGCTATCAAATGGCGAGGAATCTTTTCCGATCTGACAACAAAGTTACGGCCATTTCGGCGGCAAACGACGCGGTGGCCTTTGGCGTCATTAAAGCAGCTCTTGAAGCGGGCCTGCGAATTCCGGAGGATGTCTCATTGGCGGGATTCGACGACGTGGAACTGGCGGCGCTGGTTCATCCTCCGCTGACAACCATTCGACAGCCGAAATATGAAATGGGAGCGGCTGCCCTCGAAATGATCGTGAAGCTGATGAACGCGAAACATCGAATGCCTGAGCACCGCGTCTTCGGCGTTGAACTTGTGGAACGGGCATCCATCAGTAAGCCTCGATTTCGTGGATAGTTTCCGCCAGCCTGCCCCGTCCGATCGCACATCTGGTCGTCCGAGCGTCCGCGGGTACCGGGTTCGCGCCTCAGCGCGGAGCACCGGCTTGACAAGGCGGCGAGTTTAGCACCAAGATGATTGGAAGCGCTTCCGGTAATATCTAAATCCGAACCTCACTGTATGGGCAGACGCAACACAATCACTTCCGGCTGCTGGCGCCACCGCCAGGACTCTATCCGGTGTGAATCAGGAGAGGCAGACGGGCGCGGTCATCGTTGCTGCCCGCCGGTCGTGCCACTTCAACTTTCCGGTCTGCGGCAACTGCTTCCGCTTTTTTGTGGAGTCCAGGATGGCGCTGCGTGAGATCTGGTCCTGGCTCTCGCTGGCGCTGGACCCTGATAACCTTTGCCTTTTTGGCGACGGCGATTAATTATCTCGATCGTCAGTCTCTGTCGGTCGCTGCTCCCCTGCTGCGCATTCAGTTCCACATGAGCAATATAGGGTATTCGCGAGTTCTTTTCGCCTTTCTCCTTGCCTATACCGTCATGAATGGATTGTCCGGGATTGTTATTGACCGTCTCGGCACACGCATTGGGTATGCGGCATTTGTCGGATGGTGGTCCCTCTCGTCTCTTCTCCAGATATTTGCAGAGAATACTCTCTCTCTTGGAATATTTCGCTTCCTTCTGGGACTGGGCGAAGCCGGGAACTGGCCGGCGGCCGCCAAGCTGGTGGCAGAGTGGTTCGCGCCCGAGGAACGTTCCTTAGCCTCCGGGCTCTTCAACAGCGGATCCGCCGCAGGAGCGATTCTGGCGCCGCCTCTCATTGCTTTGCTTGTGCTTCGTTATGGCTGGCGAGTCTCCTTCGCCTGCGTGAGTTGCCTTGGATTTGCCTGGCTACTGGGCTGGCTGCTGCTTGCACCATCGGAACAGCCTGTCAGGGATACACCTGCGGCTCTCTCCCGGACCAGCTTACCTATAACCTCGCTCCTGCATTCCCGCTTTACGATAACGTTCACCCTGTCGAAGGTATTTATTGACCCGGTCTGGTATTTCTATACGTTCTGGTTTCCGGCATATCTGGTAAACGGGCGTCACGAAACGCTTCGCTACGTGGGACACTATGCGTGGATTCCGTTTCTTGTTGCCGGAGCGGGCAGCGCGGCGGGAGGACTTCTCTCGCAGGCATTTCTGCGCCTTCACCTGTCGCTGACCGGGGCGAGAAAGGCCGCGGTTACGGTTGCATGCGGAATGATGGCGACGGCGGCTCTTGCTGTTCACGCCCAATCGACGATGCTTTGTATTGGATATGTTTCCATCGCCATGGCCGGTTATACGGTGGTGTTGGCAAATATGCTCCCTATGCCTGCGGACGTCTTCCCATCGGATTCTGTGGCGTCGGTGTACGGCATCGCGAGCATGGGATCGGGGCTCGGCGGCATGGCTTTCATGCTCATTACAGGATGGGTGGTGCAGCACCATTCCTACAACCCGGCATTTTTTCTCTTCGCAGCACTTCCCTTTCTTGGCGCCGGCATCCAGTGGCTCTTTATGGGCTCACTGAGCCAGCCGCCCGCGCTAACTCAGGAGAACGCACAGACGGCTTTATGACTAAAGACCTATTTCTGACTGATATGACGGCCCTCGTAACCGGTGCGAGCAGCGGCATCGGAGCATCAACCGCGCTGGCGTTAGCCTCAGCCGGCGCTAACGTTTTACTCCACTTCAATTCCAACGCAAAAGGCGCAGAGGAGGTTGTGGGCAGGATCCGGCAACAGGGGGGCACCGGCACGCTTATCCACGCCGATCTGACCACACGTGAAGGGAGCCGTTCTCTTGCCGACTATGCCGCGACACACCGAGTCGATATCCTCATCAACAACGCGGGATCGCTGCTGGCGAGGACCCCGGTACTGGAGATGACCGAGGAGCTTTGGGACCGGGTATTGGTGTTGAATCTCACCAGCGCCTTCTTCCTGTCCCAGGCGGTAATTCCCGGGATGCAGCAGCGAAAGGAGGGGATCATTGTCAACATTTCGTCGGTAGCCGCGCGCAACGGCGGCGGCATCGGCGCTCTTGCCTATGCATCCGCCAAGGCAGCTCTGTCGACCATGACCAAAGGCTTTACCAGGGAATTCGCGAGCAGCGGAATCCGAGTAAATGCCGTGTCGCCCGGCACCATCACGACCAATTATCACAGGACCTTTTCGACCGACGAGGCGCTGGAAGGCGTGAAGAGCGCAACCCCGGTTAAGCGTATTGGCATCCCTGAAGAAGTTGCCGACGTGATTCTTTTTCTCTGCTCTCCTCAGGCGCGCTTTGTCCACGGACAAGTGATCGAGGTCAATGGCGGCTTTCTTATGGCGTGACACCTCGCTTCGCATCGCATCTGCAGTATGGCTTCTTTCTGTTATCCAGTCGGCACACGGCCACTTCTCCCCTGTTACTTATGGAGACACACATGACAGATATAACCCGTCGCGATCTCATGAAAAGCTCAGCAGCGCTGTGGGTCACTTCCAGGATGAGAGCGCCGATTGCTGCGACCGCGACAGGGCTCCCGACCGGACAGTGGGCTCGCCATAATCGGACCGTGATAGCGGAAGGCTACAACCCGCCGTTCTATCCACATTACGAATATGACGCCGAGCGTGCAGTATCGATCGCATCGGCGCTGAATTGCGACTCCATACGCTACCCGGCCGCTTCTTACTATGCCTACTTCCCGACGAAGTCCGGCTACCCGACAGATCCACTGATGAGGGGCGACCCGATGCGCGAGACTCTGGACGCGCTTCGCAAGCGAGGCATGCGCGCGATCGCCTACATCCCCCTCAACCACCCTTTTATGTCGGCGGAGTCGCATGATCCGCGCTATCCGAACTGGACCAAGCGCTACGCCAATGGAAGGCCCATGATTACCGGGCACTTTGGTTTCAATCGCTTTTTCGAAGGCTGCATTAATTCCCCGGTGCGCCAGCTATATCCACGGGTGGTTCATGAACTTCTTCACCAATATGACTTCGATGTGTTTTACTTTGACGGACCATACCAGGGTTTAGAGCACATGGGAGATTATTGCTACTGCGAGCATTGCGAACGCGCATTCCGGCAATGCTTCGGCGAGTCAATTCCTGCCCAGGCGGCAATGACTCAGGCCGAAGACGTGCAATACCGTACGTGGTTAACGGACATTGTCAGCGGCTTTTTCGCAGACGTCTGCTCGCAGATCCGCGCCGATACAAATGTCCCCGTCCTGTTCAATGACACGGCGCTGCTTACGCCGACAGGACAGTGGCGGGATCGTTGTCTGACTGACGCAGATGGCTTTATGTTCGAGGCCTCTGACACGCCGGAGCAAAAGCTGTTCAATTTGCAGCTGGGGCAGTCAACGCGAAAGATAATATGGACTTATGTGGGCAGCTACAGAGAATATAATCGAGCCCATCTCTTTAACAAGTCGATCCAGGGGTGGTTCAGCTACCCTCTCGAGGGCGAGCAGATCGCGATGGATTGCGCTATCGCGACCGCTGCCGGCGCGGGTTGTAAATACTGGGGGCTGTCCCGGTTCTTTTATGAGCCTGAACCGCCCACGAGTTATCCGGAAGGCCGATACCTCAAAGCCGCATTCGACCTTCAGACAGAGCACGCCCGCGTTCTCGACTCCGTGGAGCATCGGGCGCAGGCGGGGGTCCTGGTCAGCGACCAGACCATCAAATGGTTCCGTGGCGACCACTTCCTCGCTGGTGCTTACCCGAACTATTTTCATGGCGCGTACCTGCTTTTCAAGGCACTGAACATCGAGCCGGAACCTTTTCTGGACTGGATGATGTCGCCGGATGTCCTGGCGCGATACTCTGTCGTCTACCTGCCCAATGCCGTTTGTCTCAGCGACTCCCAATGCGAAATGCTGCGGAGCTATGTGCAAAACGGCGGTCATCTGGTGGCCACCCATCTTACCTCCGCTGCCGATGAGTCCGGCCGTCTGCGGGGCGACTTTGCGCTGACTGACCTCTTTGGCGCGTCCCTTGCTGACCCAGTGCCCTATGAGTATCCGGACCTCTATCTGAAGCCTGTGGATGGACCGCTGGTTCCGCAGGATCTTCAGATCGTCAGATTTCGCGTGACATCCGGTGCGGTGATGGCTCATACACTCAGCCGGGGCGAGGAGGCCGATCTGGGTCCGGCAATCACGTCTCGCACTTTCGGGAAGGGACGGGTGATTTACATCGGATCAGGTCTTGAGGCGGTGTTCTATGAGACTCTGATGCAGTCGCTTCTTGATTACTTGCGTTCGCTGTTGCTGCATCTGATCGGGGATATTCAACCTTACCGCATGGATTATGTGCCAGGAATGATCGCACATTGCATGACCGGCAGGGATCGCATTATTCTCCATGTGATGGCCGATCTCGGTAACCGGGGGGTAAACTATTGCGCAGTACACGATGTCCGGATAAGTATTCGCGTTCCCCGCGATGCGAAGTCCGCTACCCTGTTGAGTCTTGGGGCGTCGATCCCCTTCTCTGCCAGGAATGGATGGGTTGAAGTAGTGATCCCTGAAATCGATGTATACGAGGCGATCTGCGTCGAACTCGTATCATAAGGACGAGAGGGAAACTGCGGGTGAGACGGCGGCTATTCCGGGCAGCGGCACACACAAAGCCGACCGCGCCATCGGTTCACTTCGGATGTGCCGTCCCGGTATCCGCGGAAGCGGACACGACGTTGACGAGTGGAGTACGCTCGGCCTGGTGGATCTGTCCCACTTTGGCCAGCATCTCGTGCTCACCTTCGTTGTCACCCAGCTGCCGATAGAGCATGCCCAGGCGATAATAGGCATCGGCCCGCCTGGGGTCCAGCCTGATCGCCGTTCGAAAATAGCGCTCCGCGGCGGCGGGGTCATGCTGACGGGCGCTGAGAATCCCCATATCGTATTGCGCAATACGGATGTTGGGATCCCCGGCAAGGCTATCGCGCAGCAACTGCGAGGCCGCTGCGTCGTCCCCCGCCTTGAACGCTATATCTCCTAGAAATGCCCTAGCAAGAAATATTTCTCCATCCTTTATCTGCGTCTCCGCTTCAAACTCGGCTCGCGCATTGTCCGTGCGGTGGAGCTCCCAATAAAAGTAGCCGAGGGCGAAGTGGACCATAGGCAGTTGGGGAGCGATGCTCTCAGCCTGGCGAAATTCGTCGATGGCCTTCTGTGTCTGATCTAACCGGTCGTCCTGCTCGCCGGCCAGCATATAGATGACGGGTGAGTCGGGGGACACCTGGCGGATGCGATCGAGAAAGGCTGGCAAGCGGCCGGTCTGATGGGAGCGCATATAACTCTCGCCCAGCAGATATTCGAGCGTGATGTTGCCGGGCTTCCGATCGAAGAGGACTTCGTACTGCCTGCTGGCCGGCTGATAGTCGTGCATGGCGTAATACGACATAGCCAGCAAGGTATGGACCTGATCCGTATCTTCGCCTTCGCCCGCCGCTTGCCTTAAAGGTGGAAGAGCGTCACGAAAATCACCGGACTTAAAGAAGGCGAGGCCCAGATTGACCTGCGCCGGTATGCAATGCGGATCGATGGCAAGGGCGCGGCGATATGCGGCCTCGGCGTCTTTGAAGCGGCCTTGACGCGCAGAGGCGATTCCCTCGTTGACGAGCGCAACAACTTGCTTCGATGGAGAGGAGCTGGGAGCGGGAATTCCCTGGCCGGAGCTCGCGCCCCGGCTCAGAGCCAGGAGTAACGGAAACAACGATGCGAATTGTTTTCGACAACCGGGCATGTTCGTCGTCCGGCGGCTGCCTCGGGCGACCGCTGGAGAGTGGCCGGAATCAGAACCGGAGCTTGGAAACGAATTGTAGTACGCGGGGCGGAGCATCGCCGGAAACCGCTCCAAAGCCGCCGGTGTTGACGACGTTTCCGTCGCTATACGCGGCGTTAGTAACTGTCGGGTTGGTGAGGCCTGAGAATTCGATATTACTGTTGAGGCCCTGGAACTGCGGGTGGTTAAAGACATTGAACGCTTCGACGCGAATATCGAGGTTCAGCCGTTCAGCGAAGGAAAATGTCTTCTGCAGAGAGGTGTCGAAATCAAGCAAACCGGGACCGTAGACATTATTGGGGGAGCAACCAAGCCCGATGCTGCCCACCGCGGGCGTGGTAAAGGCGGCCGGATTGATTCTGTTAAAGGGATTGCTGCTGGTTCCGGCTTTCGGATCGCCGATGCAGAGTGGCACGGGTGAATAATCGGGCGTTCCAACGATGTTTTGACCGGAGACACCGGAGACCTCCAGGTTCACGCTCTGGGGCGGGCCGGATTGGAAGGTGCTGACGCCGGAGACCTGCCAGCCGTTCAGAGCTGAGCGGGCAACGCGGGAGTCACCGACATAGGAGGCTGCCGAAGGCAATGCATAGACGTAGTTGACGACCAGGCTCTGCGCCACGTTGCTTCCGCAAGGTCCGTAGAACGCCTGATTCGTGTACTGATCGGGACGCTCGCCGTTGATTACCAGGCACTTGCTCCAGGTATAAGAGGCGTTCAGGAAGAGGCCGGTGGAGAAACTGCGCCGCAATGTAGCCTGGAGAGAATTGTAGTTGCTGTTGCCGGCGAACTCAGCCTCGTAAATGGGGCCATAACCGACATAAGGGCGGAGAAACTGCGAGAGCAACGCATTGGAGCCGAGCGGTGCTCCGGGGTTCTGAGCCTGAAGGGTGGGATCCTGATTCTGGGGCAGGAAGTCGGCTCCGAAGGGGACGAAGTTGACGTTGAGGTACTGCAGCTGGTGGTTGGAAATCGCGCCGACATAGGCGACGCTGCCAATCATGTGTTCGGGCAGACGGTTTTGCAGTCCAAAGGTCAGGTTATAGGTGACCGGTACGACAGCTCTGGTGTTGAAGCTCGAGAGCTGCGGGGGAGCGAAAATGCTGGCGCTCGAGGCGATGTCAGCCACATAACCATAGTTGACGCTTGCCTGCTCGGTGGCGGGAGGATTCCCCAACAGGTCTTCATATGGGGTGGCGTAGGTTCGGTCGTAAAACATGCCCCCACCGAGATGCAGGATGGTACTGCCGGTGCCGGTGAGATCGAAGGCCAAACCGAAGCGTGGCGCGGGTTTGATGCCGGGGTTGTCGGTAGCGTAATCGCTGCCCAACACCTTCATACCATTGAGCGGATTGCCGCTGCCGGCCAGATAATTTCCAATATCGACCTGCGGGTACGTGGCGCCGGTGTTGGGATCGACGGCTACGCGCTGGCCGTTCTTAAAGGCTGGCCGCAGCAGGGTCGGCGCTCCGCTGGCACTCCAGGTGGAAGGAATGAAATTCGACAGCGGCTCCGTTGCACCGGAGGTGTTGTGAAAGGGGAGCAGATAGTAGAAGCGGACGCCATAGTCGAGCGACAAGCGGCGGTTGACCTTCCAGGTATCCTGGGCGTAAAACTCCCACTGCTTGGCGATGGGATAGGAGTTGGCGAACGTGGAGGCCTGCTGGAAGTTATCGAAGATTCCTAGCGCAGCATTGGAGAAGCCATAGCCGCTGTCAAGAGGGTTGGCGGGGTCGTTGCCGAAGTTATATTGGCCTTCGTAAAGGGCGCCGGTTGGCTGGAGGATCCAGTTATAGTCGAAATAGACGCCGGCTTTCAGGAAGTGCTGGCCTGCAGTCTTGCTGAAGTTGTCGTAGACCTCAGTGTTGGTATTGTTGTTGTAGAAAGGGAAGCTTGTGGTGTTAAAGCTGGCGGAATTGCCGAGCGCGCTGCCGCCAAAATTGAACCCAGGAATTGTATCGGTGGAAGGCACCGGATAGAGGGTATTCAGGTCGATGCCGGTGGAAGCAGGGCCCCAGTCGCCCGATCCCTGCCGGGGACCGTAGTACTGCGAATCGTGGCTCTGGCCAAAGGTCAGTTCATTCACGGCGGTAGGGCTGATGATGGTCGTGGCGCTGAGCACGTAATGATAACCGGGGATGGAATAGGCGAGATTGTAGAGCGGGATATTCGTTGAATCCCAGAGACCATACGGGCTGGCTTCGTTGTCGGTGGCTTTCAGGAAGCTGCCGTAGATGCGCCATTTGGAGTTGGGGTTGAAGTCGATGCGCACGGTGTCTTCACGGCGCGGATGCTGCTGGGAAAACTGCGAAACATAGTTGAAGCTGGGATGACTGGAGCTCACATCGTTGGGCATCGGAAGGAAGTTCAGCAGCTTGACGGTGGGGCCGTAGAGTTGCGAAGAGGGAATCTTGTTCCCGGGAAAGGGCTGGCCGGTAGCGGGATTGATGATCGTCAGCGGATTGCCGTTTTGATCGACCGACTGAGAAAAATCTCCTGTGCGTTCGAGCGCCGTCGGCACCGTGGCCTGCGCCTGCGACGTGGGAATGAGCTGGTGCTGCCACACTTCGTCGACGAAGAAGAACAGCTTATCGCGATCGGTGTTAAAGTGTCCGGGAATGTAGATCGGACCTCCTAGATTGAAACCGGCATCGTTGTAGTGATAATCCGCCTTGGGCAAGCCGTAAAAGTTGTTAAACCAGTCGTTGGCGTTCATGCTCTTGTCGCGGTAATACTCGAAGCCCATACCGTGAAAGTCCGACGTTCCGCTCTTGGTTACGATGCTGACCTGAGGACCGCTGGAGCGGCCGTACTCGGCATCGTAACTGCTGGTGAGCACCTTGATTTCCTGCACGGCATCGAGGCTGAGCGGGGCCATCCAGCCATTGTTACTGCCGGTATCTTCATCGGTCGCGCCGTTGACGCTGATGTGCATCTGATTATTCTGGCTGCCGTTGATGTAGGTATTGCCATATCCCTGTCCGCTTTGCACGTAGCTGGCTGGATTATAGGAGCCAGGGACCAGGCTGAGAAAGAAGAGCGGCGACTGGCCGTTGACCTGGATGTTCTGGATCTGTTTTCCAATAATGCTTTCGCCGACCTGGGCGGTATCGGTGTCCAGTTGCTGTTCGCTGGAATGCACCTGGACGGTCTGAGTGGCGCTGCCAACATTCAGCTTGAAGGGATCGAGAGTCAGCACGGAGTTCGCGTGCAGGCTGATGCCGGTCCGGACGATGGTGGCAAAGCCAGGAGCTGACACCGTGACCCTGTATGGACCGGACAGGAGCGAAGCAAAGACGTAGTGGCCTTTGGCGTCGGTTGTCACCTGAGTCGTTGTATTTGTGCTGAGACTCGTCGCTGTAACGGTAGCGCTGGACACGAAGGCGCCTTGCGGATCGACCACCGTTCCCAGGATGCTGCTCGCCGTGGTCTGCGCATGCGCCGCGCCGGCTAGGAGGAGGGCGAGAGCAACGGAGAGGAACAGTGTGTGAAGAGTCCGGCGAGGGTTAGCAGACCTGTTATCGAATCCGCTGTTATTGCGGGTAGCCTGGCTCTTCAGCAGGCGACGAAGAAATGGTGCTGTCATCAACATTGAATTGGCTCTCCAGATGTGGAAATGGCGACAGTCGCCGAGCAATTTCGGAAGCGCTTCCAAGTATTACGAGCGGTCTGGAACTCTGTCAAGTGGGTTTTGCAAATTTGCGCGTCTTTCGGGAAAATGATGATCCGGGAAAGCAGGGGCGAATGCCGTTAAGCTGGGATCGATATGAGTTCGATCCCCCATTTCAGACCCTTGTCTCGACTGGGCAGCACTCCTCGCCTTTATGGCTCCCGCGGGATCGATGAGCAGCTTGACGATGAATCCTCTCAGTCAGGAGGTCGGCGGAGCGCCGACAGCGTCGGGCACCTGATCGTTCCGCGGTGGTACAGGAGGCGGCGCGCAGGAATCTCTCCGAACGAACTCGGTAGGAACTGTGATCTGCATCGGGCGCTGGCCCGGATCCTCAATACGGCTTAGAACTGCCTCGGCCAGGCTCCTGCCAAGGTGTTCCGGAAACTCGCGTGTCGTGCTGAGCGACGGATATAGCAACATACCGACCGTATCGTCGCAGCCGGCCACGGAAATATCGTCTGGGATCGCCAGTCCCTTTTCGCGAAGGGCCTTATAAACGCCTCCCGCTACCTGATCATTGCCCGCCACGATCGCCGTAACCGCGTAATCCTGCGTGAGAAGTGATTTCGTCCCGAGGTACCCGCACTCGCTATCGTCTTCCGAGTCAATGCTGCTCTCGCGCGCCGGGAGACCCGCTTCCATCATGGCGCGCCGATATCCCTCGCGAAAACGCGAAAACCACGGGAGCTGACCATTGCCCACAAACCAGATGTGCCCGTGCCCCAGATGCAGCAACTGCTGGGTCGTTTCCAGGCCGCCCTGAATATCGTCGGCAAAGACCGCATCGCATTCTTCCAGCTGGGCATGGTCGCCGATCACATTGTTTCCCAGCACGCTGAAGAAGATTCCCCGGGTGCGCAGCAACTCCAGCAGGTTCGCCGAATTGGTCCCCGCCAAAATGACACCTCGGATCAGATCGCGGCGACCGATCACTTGCGGTAGTTGCAGTTCGTTCGATGGCGTGTGCCAGGAATATTGATAGGAAAGGGACACAATTTCCCATCCGCGCATCCTGCAGTGCGCCTCAACCCCGCTCAGGATGCGGGAATGAAATGCGTGTATTGTGGCCCGGTTGCTCAGCAGAAATGCGATCGTCCTGCTCTTGTATCGCTGCGACGGGTCGATGCCCAGCTTTTTCGCTTCAACCAGAACCGCCTTCTGGATTTCCGCACCTACTCGACCTCGCCCATTAAGCACCCGGGAAGCCGTTGCCATGCTCACCTGAGCAGCCATTGCAATCTCGCGCAGCCCCAGTTTGCCTTTTGGCGGCATACCATCCTCACACTGACTCTTCCAGCGGCAGAAAAAGAATCGCAGTCGAAAAATAGAGAAAATTTGCCGCGGTGTCAAGAAACCCCTTTCTTCGCCCCCCGCAAATCGATGCGGCCGCATCCTCAACGCTTGTAGGCCCCGTCATTCCTTGGCATCGCAAGGGGCAGAGCGATCCGCCATAGACAATGACCGCGGGCCAAGTCTGTTGATCCCCATTCGGGAAACCACGGTTACGGAACAGCAGTTCCCACATAATGCGTAATTTTTCTTCTTTATTAGCATTTTTGCTTGACATTTTCCAATGGCGCACTTCATGATCAGCAGCATGCTTTTCCTTCCGGCTTCCCGAGAAGTCGATCAGAGAACTCGTCCGCGTCTGCAGAGGGCTCGTATTTTCAGATCAGCGGTCGCTCAGAGCCTGGAGCTCTGTCCGGTGGGGGCTCTTTGGCAGTGTTGTGTTTCTCGTTAGGGCCAGTGGGAGTTTCCGATGAAGATGTTGGGCAGGGCGGGCATTGGGATCGGCGCCCTTTGCTTCTGCGGCACAGGCTTGGTCCCTGCGGCTCAGCCAGCACAGGATCGGGCTCTGCACGCCCGGACCTACGACTCTCACTTTCCGCAGGCGGCGGGATTGGGCGAATCCTACAACGGCATCGGAGTGTCGGATGACGGCGTCATTTATTACACGATCGACTCCCGTGTTTACGACATTCCCGGGCAGATGTACTCGCTGAATCCCAGGACCGGCAAGATCACTCATATCGCGGATCTGAATGCCGCAACCGGGCAGGGAAACATCAAGGCCGTCGCGCAGGGCAAGGTCCATGTAGATTTCATGGAGTATGACGACAAGCTCTATTTCTCGACGCATCTGGGTTATTACAACGAAACCAGCGGCATCGAGAGAAGCGCTGTCGCGCCTGATGGCTACGCGCTTTATCCCGGAGGTCATTTTGTCTCCTACAACCTCAAGACGAAGACGTTCCGCTCCCTGGCCATCGCACCGCATGGGGAAGGCATTATCGCCTTCAACATGGACGGGAAGCGCGGCCGGCTCTACGGTTTGACCTGGCCCTCAGGCGACTTTTTACGCTTCGATCTTAAGACCGGACAGTTAAGGGACTTCGGATCCTTTTTCGATCAGGGAGAAGCCGGCAAGATCGGCAGCACTTATCGCGCGATTTGCCGCCGCATCGTGGTTGATCCCGACGACGGAAATGCTTTCTGGACAACCGGCGACGGAGCGGTGCACGAATACCTCTGTCAAAGCGACACGGTAGAGACGGTGCAGGGGGTTACTCTGCGCAAAGATTACTTCGGCCAATTCGATCCCTCGCAGCACGGAATGGCTTATAACTGGCGTGCAGCGGTCTGGAACCCGAACGACCATGCGATTTACGCGGTCAATGGCGCCTCCGGATACTTGTTTCGTTTCGATCCGGCAGCCCCGGCGGTTCGGGTTCTGCGCAGGCTCACCTCGCTGCCATCGCAGGCGGCCGGTATGTTCGATGGCGAGCCGTATGGGTATCTTGGCCTGGCTCTGGACGCACAGACTAACACCCTCTATTACCTGACCGGTGCACCGCTCCCTCCGGGATCAGGACTGAGCGAAGGTTCGCACCTGGTGACCTATGAGATCGCCACAGGCAAGTATGCGGACCACGGAGAGATCATGCTCGATAACGGTCAGCCCGCCGGGGACGAACAGGCGATTGCGATTGGGCGGGACGGAACGATTTACACACTCACACATCTACACCGCGATGGAAGGGTGGTTATGGACCTTATCAGCTTTCACCCATAGCTGCCGCTGCAGATCCTGCACCGGCTGACGGCTGGCCGTCAAACCGGCCGGGGTTTATGAGGCAAGTTGTACCCAACCAGGCAGTACTCCGGACCGCCATCGATCCATTTTATCTGAAGCCGCGGCCGGGAAAGGGAAAAGTATGAGTTCGGTTATGCCTCCGCCCACCGGGTGCAGTTATGACAACGCTCTGGTTCGCATTTACGACAACCGCCAGACGATGGGGCTTGCCGCTGCAGCGGATGCAGCCGCTCTCATCCGTAAAGCTGTCGAGGAGTGGGGAGGCGCGCGCGTCATGATCGCGACGGGTAATTCGCAGCTGGACGTTGTCGACTCCCTGGTGAAGCAGCCTGAGGTCCCATGGCAGGCCACAGAAATCTTCCACATGGATGAGTACCTGGGCATCCCCCCCGATCATCCCGCCAGTTTTCGCCGCTGGATCCGGGAGCGCGTGGAAGAACCACTGCACGGAGTTCGGGTGAACTACATTGAAGGGGATGCCGCGGATCCCGAAGCAGAGATCCGGCGGTATACGGAGCTGCTGCAATCGGGGCCCATCGACCTTGCCTTCGTTGGATTCGGAGAGAATGGACACATTGCGTTCAACGATCCGCATGTGGCGGCCTTCGAAGATCCCAGCGTCATGCGGCGCGTGACGCTCGACGAGGCCTGCTGCCGTCAGCAGGTGGGAGAGGGACACTTTCGCGCGCTTGCGGATGTCCCCACTGAAGCGCTGACCGTTTCCTGCAGCTGTCTTCTCCACGCCCGCGCCTGGATCTGCTGCGTTCCGGAGTTGCGCAAGGCGCAGGCGGTGTCCAGGGCGCTGCTGGGAAGGATCAGCAGCGAATGCCCGGCATCGGCCGTGCGGATGCATCCAAATGCAAGGGTGTATCTGGATCCCGAGTCTGCCTCCGTTCTCCTTCGCCAGGCAGGGCCACTGCAGACCCGGCAGAGGTCCTGGGTTGACTCTCGTTCATGAGGCGGAAGAGCCTGTTACAGGCGTGGTGATATGCAATCGATCAGGGGCCGCAATCCGGCAGACGGCGAGAGACTCGAGGTCGTCGTCGACAATGGCTGTATCCGCGAGATCGTCCCGTCATCCTCGGGTGAAGAGCGCTGGTTATCGCCAGGTTTCGTCGACCTTCAGGTCAACGGCTATTGCGGGTACGACCTTAATTCCAATCCGCTGACACCCGAAGTCGTTGTCGCACTGGCCCGGCAGCTGGTCATGCTGGGCGTGACGACGTTTCTGCCTACGCTGATCACAGCCGCGGAAGGGCAAATTGTGGCGTCGTTTCGCGCCATCGCCGAGGCCCGGAGCATCTCGCCGTTGGCCGCTCACACGATCCCCTGCGTGCATGTGGAGGGCCCTCATATCTCGCCGGTTGATGGCCCACGCGGCGCTCATCCTCGCGCGCATGTGCGGCCGCCGGACTGCGATGAACTGGATCGCTGGCAGAGGGCATGCGGCGGACTGGTCGGCCTGGCGACCGTGTCGCCACACTGGGATGGTGCTCTGGAATACATTGCGCACGCGGTGAGCCAAGGAATCCTCGTCGCTCTGGGCCATACCGATGCCGATCCGGAGCGCATCCATGCCGCGGCCGAGGCAGGGGCGCGGCTCTCCACGCACCTCGGCAACGGGGTGGCAGCCGAACTGCCGCGGCATCCGAATCTTCTCTGGGCTCAGCTCGCAGAGGATCGCCTCACCGCGACCTTCATTGCCGACGGTCACCATCTCCCCGCAGACACACTCACGGCCATGTTCCGCGCTAAAGGCATCGAGCGCTGCGTGCTGGTTTCTGATGCCGTCGCGGTTGGCGGACTTCGCCCCGGCATCTACCAGACTCCTGTGGGCGGCACGGTTGAACTGACTCCGGAAGGGCGGATTGGGGTTTCCGGGAGCTCGGTATTAGGCGGGGCAGCCCTGCCTCTCAGGAAAGGAATCGCCAATGTGGCGCGGCTGCCTGGATTCTCTCTGCAAGAGGCTGTAAGGATGGCGACGGAGAATCCCGGCCGATTTGTGGGTGGGCGTGGGGTGCTCCGCGTGGGCGCACCTGCGGACCTGGTCCAGTTTGCATGGCATCCAGGGGATGACGACATCGAGATCGGCAGAGTCTTCGTTCGCGGAGTGGAGCAGTAATGCCGGGGAACCTCGCAGCTTACCAGGCCAATGGAGAGGATTGAGACAAGATGCGGATGAAGATCGCCGGGATGGTTGCGGCGCTCCTGTTCACTGGCTTCGCGGTGAGGGCGCAAAACCAAAGCCAGGATGTGGTGGTTTATCCGAAAGAGATCAATACAGTTCTGGTGAATCCCGGCATGGGGGTTGAGACCTTTCAGAGGTTCAACGACGATGCGCTGAATTCCGGCCTCGAGTGGTCGGAGGCGGGTCCGGTAAAGCGGGTTGAAGATGCGGGGGAAGAGCCGGATTTTCCGGGGAGTTCCCTTGCCTACTGCCGATGGTTCTGGAGCGCGCTGGAGCCGGCGCCTGGCCAGTTCAACTGGGACATGATCGATCTGGCTCTGAAAGAGGCGCGGGCGCACGGGCAGCAATTGGCGATCCGCCTGATGCCGTACGACAAAGAGCATCCATTGCCCCCGTGGTACAGGAACTCCGGGGCGCGCCGTGCCAATAAGCCAGGCGATGCAGACGGAGATATCTGGCAGCCGGACTTCAGCGACCCGATCTATCTGCAGGATTGGGGACAACTGGTAAGGGCGGCAGGCGCGCGCTATGATGGGAACCCCGACCTCGCCTTGGTGGATATCTCCACGCTGGGGTACTGGGGCGAAGGCTGGAGCCCCTATATGCCGGCCTTTGAGTACCAGAAAGCTTTGATTGACGTTTATCTCGAATCGTTCACGCGCACTCTGCTGTTGATGAATTTCGATCAGCAGCGAGCGCTCAGCTACGCCACCTCTCACGGCGCCGGCTGGCGTCTCGACTGCTGGGGCGACATGGGAAAACCCTATTTCAACGAGATGCTCGACTTATACCCGGAACAGATTGCCAGGGCCGGGATTGAAAATGTGTGGCAGAAAAGTCCGGTCTCGCTGGAAACGTGCGGAGTGATGGGCGCGTGGTTCAGGAACGGATTTGATCTGAACTATATATTGTCCCAGGCGCTGCGCTGGCACGTCAGTTCGGTCAACATCAAGTCCTCCGCGGTCCCCGCACAATGGGAGCAGCAATTCGAGGATTTCGAGAAGAAAATAGGATACCGGTTCATTCTCCGGCGCTTGGAATATCCGCGATCGGTGAGGCCGGGCGAGATGATGCCGGTGCACATGTGGTTTCTGAATGCGGGGGTGGCGCCGGTCTACCAGAATTATGCGCTTGCCGTCGAGCTTGATTCACCGCAGGGCAACGCGGTGATCCGCACGCCCGCCGATATCCGCAAGTGGCTTCCGGGCGATGCCGTCTTCGATGGGACGCTCTACGTTCCAACGGATCTGAAGACGGGGCAATATGAATTCCGGATAGCACTGCTCGATCCACGGACCAGCCGCCCGGCCATTAAGCTGGCCATCGAGGGCCTCCAGCCCGACGGCTGGTACGATCTTGGGACTATCCAACTGGAGTAAGACTGGTCCGGATTCCCGGCACGAATACAGCTTATGAAAAAATCATCTGGCGACGATCGAATGCGGCGGACTCTGCAATGTGTGAACGCCAATAGGCAAATGAACAGGATCTTTGGCACAGAGAAAATGCCGGGCGGTTACGCAGGCGCGCGCCTGAACGGCCGGTTTGTCAGGGGCTTCACGCGGATTTCGATCGTCCTGCTCTGCTCTCTGGCTCCTTCCGCACTTCACGCCCAGGCGGTACAGGCATGGCGTGGCCCCATCACCATCCCGACCTACAAGCTGGGCCAACCCGATCCCGATCCCGCCTTTCCGCTGAACAGCTCAACGGATATTTATCCGTATACAATGCTCGATGATCTGACCGACACGCGCGCTCCGGAAACTTATCAGGCTATCTATCTGGAGAATCAGTATCTGAAAATTACCATTCTGCCGCAGTTAGGCGGACACGTTTACTCGGTCTACGACAAAATCGATCATCGCGAAGTGCTCTACCGCGACCACGTCATCAAATATGGGCTGGTTGGTCCACGCGGAGCCTGGATTTCCGGCGGGATGGAGTTCAGCTTCCCCTATGCGCACACAATGGACACCGTTTCCCCGGTGGAGTCGGTGCTGCGCCAGAATCCGGACGGCAGCGCCACGGCGGTCGTGGGAGCAGTTGACTGGGTCTCAGGAATGCACTGGGAGATTGCGCTCACGCTCCGTCCTGAAATGGCAAGACTACAGGAGGATGTCACACTCTTCAATTCGACACCGCTGGAGCACCTCTATCTGTTCTGGACGAATACGGCGGTGAAGGCGACGGATGATCTCCAGTACATCTATCCGATGCGGGAGACCATCAGCGACGATCCGTTTGCTGTTGTGCAGAGCTGGCCTGTGTGGAAGGGGGTCGATCGGAGCTGGTACCGGAATGTAGCCCCTTCCATGGCTATCTTCGGGCGCGACGTTCATCGCAATTTCTTCGGTGTTTATTACCACCAGTCCAATTATGGAGTCGTCCATGTCGCCGATTATCGTCAGGATCCCGGAAAGAAGATCTGGAGCTGGGGCACCGCACCGAGCGGGAAAATATGGGACAAAATCCTGAGCGACGAGGATGGCTCTTACAACGAGATCCAGAGCGGCCGCTTTTACACCCAGGGTTACAGGGAATTTATGGAACCGCACCGGGTGGAGCAGTGGACGGAATACTGGTACCCGGTGCACGGGCTTAACAGTGGCTTTGTGGAGGCCACGAAGGCCATGGCTCTGAACATCGTTTACCCGGACGACGCGTCTTCGAACGGGAAAGCGCTTGTGGAGATCAGCCCGGTTGAGGATATTCCCAATGCAAGCCTCACCGTTACCGAGGGCAAACAGATACTGGGGCGGTGGCAGGGGATCCATCTTGCACCGCTGCATCCTGCGACATGGCCTCTGAACCTGCCGAGCGTCCGACAGGCGAAGCAAGATCTGTGCGTGGAGGTTCGAGACGCAAGAGGCGATACGGTGCTGCAGTGGTCTGCGGCAGAGCCACTCGACGGCAATCGAGATTTCTCGCCTCGCGCGGGGACTCGCCTCCAGACTGAGATTTCCGACTCGTCGCAAACTCCCACTGAGGCGCTGTTTCTTCGCGGAGAATATCTGCAGAAGTCTGGGCAGCTTCAACGCGCGTTGAAGGTATACGATGAGGTGCTCGATCGGGATCCGAGCTACACGCCGGCTTTATTCAGAGAGGCCTGGTATCGCTACAGCGCTGGCGATTTTGAGGATGCTCAGAAGCTGATCGACAGAGGCCTGCAGCGCGAAGACAACGATCCGCTGCTCGAATACGCCGCCGGGGTCATCGATCGCGCTCAGCAGCGGCTCGAAGCTGCAAAGGATGCCTTCTGGGCGTCAATCCATTATGGCGACAGGCCTGTTCCTTCTTTCGTGGAGCTGGGCGAGATCGCGATTCAGGAGAGGGATTACAGCCAGGCTGTTCAGCTTCTGAAACGCGCTCTGGACCATAACCCTGGGGATGCGCTGGCGCTGGCTGACCTCGCGGTTGCCGAACGTCTCGGCGGCGACCTGAAGGACGCGGCCGGCGATTCTGCCCGGGCGGTGCATATGATGCCCCTGCTGCCGTATGCGCTGGCAGAAGAGGCGCAGGACCAACAGGACGGTTCATCGGAGCAGCAGGAGACATCCTGGCCGACGGTCATCGATTCAGACCTGCAGAACTATCTTGCCATCGCCGCCTGGTATCACAGCCTCGGAGTATGGCAGTCATCCAATGCAGTCCTGAAGGTTGCGGAGTCCGGTCTGCCCGACGCCCGGAAGTCCCCGATGATCCGTTTTTATCTCGCTTCCAATGCGTGGCATGAGGGAAACCCGGGGCAAGCGGAGGTGTATGTCAGAGAAGCTGCATTATCTCCCGCGACAGACAGCTTCCCGGATCGGCTGACAGACCTATCTGTCCTCCGCGAAGTGCTTCAGCACGATCCCGGTAACGCGCAGGCCGGATATGCACTGGGGAATTTCCTGTTTGCCCACGGGCGTTACGACGAAGCAGCTGACCTGTGGCAGAGCGCGGTGAATGGCGGCTTCCGCAATTCGGTTATCCTGCGAAACCTTGGCTTATATCAATGGCAGGTCAAACATGACCTCGCAAAGGCCGCCAGTTACTACTCTGAGGCGATCCGGTTCAGTCAGTCACAATACCGTCTCTATACCGATCTGGATGAGATCTACGAGCAGGAGGGAAACACGGCTGCGCGCAAGGACTTGTTCCGGAACGCGCCGCCCGCAGTCCTCGGTCGGGACACGGTGCGGGCACGCGGGGCGGTTCTGCTGGTCGAACAGGGCGAATACGATCAGGCACTCAGCTCGCTGGCTAACCATGTCTTCAAGCCATGGGAAGGCGGCGTAGCAATCCACGACATTTTCGTTTCGGCAAACATGGAAAAGGGCAGGCGTGCCCTTGGCCAGAACAAACCCCGGCAGGCAGCCGAAGCGTTTCGCGCCGCCATGCAGTATCCGGAGAGCCTCGGAACAGGAGAGCCGAGCCATCCCGATCTGACGGAACAGTATTACTGGCTCGGGGTTGCTCTTGAGGCACAGGGCAGCCATTCCCAGGCTGAGTCGTCCTGGGAGAAAGCGGCGGCAACGGCGAGCAACAAGGATTCCGGCTGCACCGCATACGCAGGTCTGGCGAATGGGAAGCTGGGGCGACAACAGGCGTCGACGGAACTTCTGGAAAAAGCTGAGCAGGCCGCGAACCTTCCCGATTCGACGGCAGCGGACTCCCTGTGCGCAGGAGTTGCCGAGCAGATGACCGATCACCCATGGCTTGCCCGCGGCGACTTCCAGCAGGCAATCAGGATGGATCCGCTGTTCTGGCAGGCGCGGTTGAGTCTTGAGTCAATGAGCGAAAGCAGCCGGAACGGCGAAGGCGAATCCGTAGAGCCACAGCCTTCGCGTTACCGCTTACTGATTCACCCAGTCTGCGGTCAAAGTCCGAGGTCGTTCGGGCCTCGGCAAGGGATGCCCTGCTGGCATCTGCACTGCGGTTGATTTCGGTAGTGTAGTCTCGCCCACATTCGGCAGTTAAGTTTGGCCCACCTGAGGAAGCTGGGTACGCTTCGTGGATGGCACGGAGGAAGCGTAGCTGGCTGAGCAGGAGGGATAAGGTGGAGCTGTTCGAACAGATGCGGCGGGAGTACGAGTTTGGGGTGGGAACGATCGCCGGGGTGGCATCGCTTGCGAGAAGATCGCGGAATAGCGTTACGCCGGATTGCGCTTCTATACAAAGTTGCCCTTCCGATATATCAGCAGACGAAAAGAAGAAGCCCGGACATGGACGCAACGGAGCCGATGCCTACCGTGGTGCCACGCGAGTGGAAGTGCTGTATCGCCGGCTGACGGCAGGCGATCGCTGTCCGGGATGCGAAAAAGGGCGAGTCGATGTGCAGCAGGATCCGCGCGTGCTGGTGCGAATCGCGGGGCAGGCTCCGCTGACGGCAGCCGTTTATGAGCTGGAGCGGCTGCGCTGCAACCTGTGCGGGGAGGTGTTCACTGCACAGACTCCGGAAGGCATGACTAGAGAACGATGACGACGAGAAGTGCGAATCAATGCGAGCGTGTGCAATCCAGTGCAACACGCAAGCTGCGCCGCAAGGGGCGGACATATCGCGAAGGCCCCGACTGTTCCATGAGCGTCTTGAGCCGTACGTCGCGCCAAGCGCTTTGCATTCCTTCGTGAAGGTCCGCGCGAAGTACCACAAACGAGCACAATTCGAGTTGCCGCCCCTAGAACTCTCTTCGTTAGGGTCGCCGGCACTCGACCGCATTGCTGGACTCCGGGATAAGTAAGACCGTCGTGTCCAAATCGAAACCGGCCCGATTTGTCTTCCGCGAGAACGAACCTCTGACCCTGACTTGAAATGGGGGTGCGCGATTCCTCTGATTGCCGGGGCTGCGATGTTGATCGGGCTGTTTGGCGGCATCGAAATCCGGGGTTGTCGGGATTCAGTTTCCGCAGCATCGGCAACGTCAACACCCGCACCGGTCCCGTCTGCTCATCTCCAAGCAAGTCCCGACGCCAGGTCGGTCACAAGGCCAATGCCGCAGAGTCGTGGGCACGGAAAGCCGACTAAGACAATTCAAGACAAACCCCCGTCGTAGAATCCGATCGTCGGTCACAGTCCGCGATCGCATCCCAGGCAAGCCCTCAGCGCGGTGAGGCCGCGGCTAGCTGCGAATAACGGCATCGGCGGTGGGAAAGATGAGTTCGGCCAAACGCGAAATCCCTTGCAAGCATGGGTGAACTGCAGATACCATGGCTCGTCTCTTTCAGGATATTCCTATGACACGCTCCCTGGTGGTCTTCGTTCTCGCCGTATTCTCCTGCCTTCACGGCGGATATACTCAGAACTCGTCTCTCGCCTGGAAACGCTCTCAGCACCTGCAGCGCGGGGTGAACCTCAGTGGCTGGTTCTCGGAAAGCGGCAACTACTCAATTCAGCAACTACGCAGCTTTACGACCCCAACTGACCTCGAACATATCCACCAACTCGGCTTCGATCATATTCGCATTCCGATCGATCCCGTAATCTTCCAGTGCGACGGCGAATGGGGAAGTTGCGAGCGAATTCAATTTCTGGATGATGTAATTCAAAAGGCACTGTCCCTCGATCTATATGTAATTCTAGATTTCCACGCGAACCCCCAATACACGCATCAGCTGGCGGCAAACGAGCTATCTGCCGAGAAGTACCTCCGCCTTTGGGGCAAGATCGCTGATCACTATGGAAAAATGGATTCGGATCGCATCGTGCTTGAAGTGATGAATGAGTTCAGTTCCAATGATGTCGATACCTGGCTGGGCCTGCTCGCGCAGTCCATTGAAATCATCCGACGTCATGCCCCAAGTTCGACAATTATCGTTCAGGGGGCTGGGTACTCCGATATTTGGGACCTGATCCAACTGCCAGCCCTGGCCGATCCGAATCTGATCTACAACTTCCACTATTACGAGCCTCATACGTTTACCCATCAGGGAGCCACCTGGGGGTCGGATTACTGGATGGACATACGAGATTTGCCTTTCCCAGCCACAAACAAACAGATCGAAGATCTCATGTCACATACGGATTCCGAGGAGGCGAAGTGGCGGCTACTGCAATACAAAGAAGACCATTGGGATGTCGATCGAATCGCGGGCGACATTGCCTTTGTGGCCCAGTGGGCTCATGACCGCAACGTTCCGCTTATGTGCGATGAGTGGGGCGTTTACCGCAATTTTTCAATGCCCGAGGACCGCGAGCGATGGCTGACTGCGGCGCGTACCGCGTTCGAGAAGAACCACGTCGGCTGGACGATGTGGGATTATCAGGGCGGCTTTGGTGTTGTCTACAAGGATGGCCGCTCGGTTCGCGATGACGACGTCGCGCTTCGGGCCCTCGGCCTCAAGAAGTAGTCTTACCAGAGGGGGTCACTGCTGCGGCATCGCCTTTTGGAGATCTCGCCAGCCGACCAGTATGAACCTTTGCTCTTTTAGGAACTTCTGGAATTCAGGGTTGGTGACGACATCGAAGTCGTTTTGCCTCCACTGGGCTCCCCAATTTGGATGGTCCCAGGTCATGGCCTGCAACTCTCCATCGTTGTATCCGAGATGAACGCTTAGCAGGTAGACGCCGGGCGGCAAACCCGTCAGGCTCTTTTCATAAGCGTTTAGCCAGTCCTGTTTGGCGATTCCCGGCATCATCTCAAACAGTCGCTCCACCGGGAATTGAAGGAGGTTCACGTCCACTCCTCCGAAGCTGTAAATGTCTTCTTGGCCCGTCGGAATCCCCCTGTTTCGGATGCGCTGATTCGGCATGAGGAGCGGCAGTTTGTGCCGTTGCCCAAGTTTCCAATAGATCTGAAACAGGGGCGGGGAGAGGGTCATGGCGCGCATGTGCGTATCGAGATGTGTGATGGATATTCCCGCCTGTTTGGCCAGATCAATTTGCGCTGTAGTTTCTTTCTCTACTTCATCTGGCCTGGCGTGGCGGAATACGGACGTCTCATCGGGGGGAAAATATCCTGCGGAATCGACTAGCCCCGAGCCCTTTTCCTGTGGTGAAATCGGGCGCCAGCGGTAGCTCGACCAGTCAGAATTCAGGTCAAGTTCAACTCCAATGTCGGCATTCGGATGGCCACGGGCCCAGCGCGCTACCTCTGGGAACCATGGAGCCGGAACGAGCACACTTGCCGATGTGACTGAGCCATTCTCCAGCGCGGCATACGTAGCTGCGTCGACAGCGTTGGCCATTCCCATATCCTCAGCCTCGATTACCAATACTCGAGAATCGGCTGGGTATCCAAGACGCTCAGCGACCGTCCTCCCTGGGATACTGTCTGCCGCTTGTACCGAGCTAGTCAACCATAGGACCGCAACGAGCCCGGCAGATGTTAAGGACGTTAACATGTCCTTATTCAGGCCATTGCACGCGCGAACATTCTTATCTATTTTCACTTCAGTATATTTCAGCATAGAAGAGGTGATATGCAGACATCGAATTCTGGTGATGCTGAACTTGAGACGACCCTAGAGCCTGTTATTAACCCCTTCATAGGTTGCTGATTGCAGGTCGCTTGCAGGCCACACTCGATTGCAAGTCGAATTGCTGCAATGTGCTGACTCTGTTGAACTTCCCACAAAGTTAACACAGACTCTAAAGCTCCTGCCGTTTTGTGTTCCGAGTAAGCCGCTATTTTCGCTAAGTAATCGCCTCGAACGGATAAGCGCCAACTGAAACAGCCAAACGCTCGGCCCACTATGTCGCAATGCACTTCATCTACATCCGCCGTCTTTGAGTCTTAGGCTCTGCGAAGCCTGTCGTTTCAATGCGAGACCTGCGTTAATCGGAGTGCCATGGTAAGAGGGATCTCCACGTTAAGTAGAGCAATGTAACCCAACAAAAGCATAACGACCAAGATGGTGCGGGCGAGAGAGCTGGGTGCCGCCTCCCCATTACTTCCCCGCTCTCCCTTACTGATATTTCGCTCGAAGACCATTGCGATTAACCAAGGGAGAAAATGAGCAATCATCAACAAATATTCCATTCCTCTGAAGGGCAACAGAGGAGCAACTTTTCGGAGATTTAGCGCAAACGCAATGCCGGATGCCCAAGCTAGCAGGCTAGCCAAGAGAAAAAGCGCCCCGAGCACCCGCGGCCTCTCAATACCTACCAATCGTTTGGACATTTCGTGTTCACTCTGCATGACTTCGGATGCTTTCTACCCCTTTTGATCAACAAGCGAGCGCTGTATATGCCCAAAGACCAGCGGAGAGCAAACCTGCCACCCCTCCTCCCGCGAGGAGAATCACCCCCACCGGAGCGCCTCCGCCAGTAGCAGTCAAGACACCGCCCGCGACTCCGAATCCTACCGCGTCAGCCGCGAATAGCGCAGCGCCCAGCCCCGCGACTTTGCACGCAGTAGACTTCTGCATCTGCCGTAGCTGTTGCGGAGCCATACCGCCACCGCCTCCTGAGCTCTGACCTTGAGGTCCAACAAGCGTGGCGACCCCTTGCTCATTCAGGAATGCGGTGGTTTCGACTCCACAAACGTCGCCCGACGGGTTACATCCGCCGTTGTATAAGGTTGCGTAGACCGTGATTACATAAAGAGGCGTCAGACCTTGATCTGAATTCAGCAAATCCGCAATACTTGGAACGGATTGGCTGTCGCCAATGAGATTTTCACCGTCAAGCATCTGGAGGGTACTCTGCCAATCGGTGGGATCAGGGGCAGCGCCCGGATCGCTTGCATCTCCTGGTTCGCTTGGATCGGTGGCACCATTACCGTCGTCGCCATCCCCGTTGTTGTCCGACGAATCGCAGCTATTGTCATCATCGTCGTTGTCGTCACCAGAAACGCACGTATCATCGAGACCGAGGGCATCACGCAAGCTCAGCGGATTGTTTCGGACATACACATATCGATCCAGAGTTTGGGGGTCTGCCTGAGTTACTGCACTCCACCCTGATGGATCGGGTGATAACCATCGCCCCGCCGTCGGGTCGTAGCGCCGGAACATGAAATCGTAAATCCCTGAGGTGGTGTCTTGGTCCTGCCCGGTGAATGACCTGTCGGTCGTTCCCGCCTCGTTGTATGGCTCGCCGAAGGGTGCATATGCTTCCTTGGAGTATATGCCGTGTGCCCAAGTTGTAGCGAGGCGCGAACTGCCAAGCCAGTCCTTGTGACGGAAATAATTGACTCCACTGTTATTGTAGATCGCCGTCGCAGCGCCTGGGAGGGGGATTGTCCCCTTGAGCAGCGTGCTGCCATTCAGAATCGCGAGCTTATCTCCCGACGGCCGGTAGATGTATTCGGTGTAGGTGCTGCCGTTCACCGTCTCAACCATGCGACCCAGGGCATCGTAGGTTGCACTGATCCCGTTGACCGTGACTGGCTGACCAGCCGCATTCCAGGCAAACGTCGCCCATGTATTCTGGGTCTGATTGCCATTGGAATCATAGGTTGCTGTGACGCCGCTGCTGATGCGGTTGGTGAGGTAGCTGTAGGCAGCAGCGTAGCTCGTGCCGGGCCCGGGATTGGCAGTCTTCGAGATGTTGCCGAAGGGATCGTACGTGAAAGTCTGCTCCCATGCGCTCGAGCAATTTGCACTTGCGATACGCTGCAGATCGTCAGCACTGTAGGTGCATGTTTGGTTCTTAGTGGAGTCGTTCGTGTCCGTCAGGACCATCTTCTGTAGACTCCAGTTCGCGTTCCACGTCAACGCACCGGTGATCGTAAAGGGGCTCGATCCTCCGATCGTATACAGGAACTGTGTTGGCCGGAAGGTGTTTGAGTCGTATTGGAAAGAATCGGAATCGCTGTTGCCGAGGGTAACGCCAGTTGGATAGCTGGCCGGATTGTAGCTGGCGCTCGACGTCAGGGTCAGGCTGTGCGTGGTGTCCGAAGCGCTGTAGAGGCGCCCCATTCCGTCCACGCCGTAATTTACATTTGGCACACCAATAGAAGAACCGGCCAGCGAGGCCGTAATGTTGCCGATTGTTCCGTTCGGAAAATACGTATCCTGCGTGAGGTAGTAGTTCGGGCTGGAGTGCGGCGTCATCTCATAGACTTGCGCCACCAGCCGCCCCGTGCTGCCGCTCTCCGGAAAGTAGCTGAAATAAGCATCCGTGGCCTTCGTAGGACAACTGCTTCCTTTACACGTCCAGGCTTCCGCCAAAGTGCCCTTGACGTTCTGCATTGCTGTGCCATTCAGGCTAGCGGAGTCGTAGACATAATGCATCTGCTGAGTGGTCGTGCTGTAGGATCCCGATGCCACTTCCACCGTTAGCGGGCGATGGAGGCCGTCGTAGCTGATGCAGGTAGTGTTTCCAACCGCGTCGATTACCTTGACCAAGTCACCCTTGGATGTGCCGCACGTGCTGTCGGTGTCATATGTATAATTCGTCGTTCCTGACTCCGGGATCGTCTCAGAGGTCTTCCGGCCCAGCCAGTCATAACTGACGGTACGGGTCTGTACGGAGGATGACTGCGCACTCTGCTGCACTTCGGTCAGCCGGCTGGCCGCATCGTAAGTGTACTTGGTCCAGTAGCCCGTATTTGTGGACTCCTGTCCACAAGTTCCGGAGCCCGACAGACTTGTTACTTCGCAAACGGAACCGAGACGGCCAACCGCATCGTATTCAAGCTGGCGGCGCTTCGTATTCTCGCCAGACGGAGCGGGACCGATGGTAACCAGAACATCATTTTGATTGCCAGCCGCCGCTGGATCCCAGCTATATGTGGTGCTGCCGCCACCGGAATCCGTAACAGAAGTCACGCGGCTGAGCGGATCGTACAGCGTAGCCGTCCCCGGCGTGGCGTCCAGGGTCCCGGCCGATCCGCTATAGGGGATGCTTGCCCGGTAGGATCGACCAAGGGCATCGTACGTGAGGGCGGAGATGTTGAAAGTGCTGGATCCCGGACCTTGCCTCTGCTGACTGAGCTCCACTCTGCCCTGAGAATCGTATTGCGTCAGGGAGTCGGTCGTCGAATCCCCGCTGTTAAACGTGAGCGCCGACTCGGTGGTGTTGCTCGATGTCGTTGGATAGCTCTGCGTGGTTGCGTTTCCCCAAGGGTCTGTCGTCTTCGTTATTCGCCAGTAGTTCGCGTCGCCGTAGGTGTACGTTGTGGTGTTGCTGTTGGGATCAACGCTGGTTAACTGGACACCACCGGTGCAGTTCCACGTAGCCTGCGTGGTCAGACTATCCACAGGGTAGCTGATCTCGGTCGGGAACGAATTGCCGCACGCTCCATACGTGTAGGTGGTCTGGGCCGAATTGACGTCCGTCGAGGTCTTGACGTTCCCGGTATCGTAGTAGGTGAAGGTCGCAGACAGAGCGCCGGAGCCGGAACATCCGCTGGCAATGCACTCCGTCAGTGTCGTCAGATTGCCAGCGTTGGTTCCCGATACGTGCTCCGGAGTGTTCGTCGTCGTCGTGACGGCTGACTGATCATACTGGTATTGAGTTTCCGAATGGATGTTTCCGGAACCGTCCTCAACCGTCAGCTGGCTGGGCATATTGTTCACGCCGTTCGCCAATGAGGCATAGGCGATGATTGTTTGGCGCAGTGCGCTTCCAGCGGAACCACCGGTTCCGAAGTTGTAGTCGATGCGCTGCGTCAGCAGGCCATAGCTGTTGTAGGTTTCAGCGTCTCCGTAGGCTCGGGCCGTCGAACCGCCCATCTGGATCGTCTTCTGGCGCCAACTGATGGGATCGCTAACAGACGTTTGCGTGTATCCGGTTGTTGAGGAGCAATAGCTGATCGAATTGTAGCAGGTCAGGATGGTCCGCAACAGTGTACCGGAACTTTGAGAGCCGGAGTAAATCTTCCGCGAAATCTCGTAGAAATTCGTGTTCGCTGACGCCGAGTAATCGGTCACGAACGCGATCACAGTCTGGTTTTCAGCTCCCTGGTATGAGGGAGCTGTAATGGTCGTGGTCCACTGCGTGCCGGAACCGCTGCGGGAATACTCCCATTCTCCGTCGGGAGTCGTCCGATTCAAGCCGGCCGCGCTACCATCGGCGCACTCAATGCCGTTGTTCGATCCTGTGTAAGAATACTCAATCTCGCCACCCGAGGGCAGGGTCACCGTGGCGGGCCGCCCCGTCACGTAGCCCGAATTGTCGGGCGTAGGTTCATAAGTGAACTGGTAATAGCGGCCGTCAGGCAGCGTGATCTTATTTATGAGGTATACGCCAGATGCTGAATATTCAGTGATCCCCGAGCAGCCAAAATTCGTCTTGATGTTGTATTCCGTGTAGCTGATCGTCCAGGAGGATTCCCCGCCAGAAGGATTTGTGAAGTTCAGCGTCGTGTTGCTTGGCGGTGCGCCGCTAATGCTGAGTGGTGTCGTGCCGAGCGAATCAGTAAATTGTCCGCTGCCGTTGTAGCTGAGATATTCGTTGCCATTGCGATCGGTGTATGTATATGCTCCCTGCGGAGTCTGGGGATTCACGATGACAGGTGCATTCACCGCCGTGCCCGACGGTGTCTTGACTGTCATAGAGATGGAATCTTCGCCGGCGCTGGAAACCGTCACCGTGAGGCCAGAATTGTCGGTGGCGGGGAATGTAAAGGGCAGCGATGGCGATGTGCCCGCCGGAGGGCATTGATCCTGGCTTCCGGGCGATGAGATGTACGTCACACTACCTTCGAGCGTGTGGATAATGCCGTACGGATCGCGATAAAGGAAGTCGTCGTACGTCCAGGACTGCCACGAGTATTGGCCATACTGGCCACAGCTTCCCCCAGAGGTGGAATAGGAATAAGCAATATAGGTGCCGCTATTTTGGATCAGACCTCCCCAGCCATAAGCTGTGACCGGTTCCCAAGCCTTGCTGGAGCCAGAGGTCACCGGATACCAGACGGAGCTGTCATATGTGAGGTCGTATGTGAAGTTCTGTCCGCGGCCCGCCTTGTTGATGATCGGAATGTCCCAGTGGTCATTCAGATTACCGAGATTCACGACGTCCGGACCTCCCGCGAAGCTGTTGAATGCGGGAGTTCCAGTTAGAGCCTGGCCAAAGCAGGGCACGATTGTCAGACAGCCAAGGATAAGTCCCAGTGAAAAACTACCTATGGATGCCATTGTGGTATGCCCCTTCTCTTTCACTGAAGCGTAAAGACGCTCGCCGTAAGGCCGGAGTTGATGCTGGCCGACTGAATCTGCGCGTCCAGAGTGAGGGTGTTGTTGATGAACTTCTGGACGTGCGTGGGAATCACGATTCCGTTTACAGCCTGATAATTCGAGAACTCGATGCGCACGGGAATGTCGAACCCGGCATTCTGATCGGGATGGATGCTGAAAGACAGCTTCGCCGGGAGCAGCGTTGTGGCATCTAGCCAGAGATCGAACTGCGTGAGCTGCTTGGATGTGGCATTGATTCCGCTCGACGCTCCGGCTCGCTGCTGATACGCGGAGAAATGAGCCAGCGATCCCTCCTCGCCCAAGAAGGTGACGACCGTCCAAGAATTGGTGAGGAGATCGTTCACGATCAGTGCCGGGGACGGCCACCAGTAGCCGCTCATCAGGTTATGCTGTGCAGAGGCATGTAGTACCCCGTCACCGATGGTCCAGGCTCCGGAAGGAGAGCCATTGCCGGGCTGGCGGGTCTCCGACCGCTCACCGGAAGTCAGTCCCAGATCGATGCGGCTGAACCCTCCGGCAAGCCCGCGAAACGTAAACGAGCCAGTGTCGTCTTCCGAACCTGCGGTGAACTGCGCCGTGCCCGTCAGGGTCACGTCCTGAATATTCCTGTCGCCCACCATCGCCTGTGAGGATCCCTGAAGCACAGTGCGAACCTGCGACGTGACGGTTTGACCGTGCAGCAGAACAGGCACGGCAATGCTGCAGGCAAGCATTAAGAAGCTGAGACGGGCTTTCATAAGGACTCCCTTCGCGAAAGCTGGGGTGCGACAGTTTCCCTGCATGGAGCACAAAATGCGCGGCACGATCCCGCGGGAAGGTGCACTGGCGACGCAGGGATCACGGAATTCACAGATTCAGCTCGAAGACGGAAATCACAGTACTTGAAGCAGTAAACCAAGCGGGTCCGCAATACATACGGACGCCACCGATGCACAGTCAACGCGGAGAGATCTGGAAAGCGAAAATAAACCTAAGGAAATTGAGTTGCGCTTGAGTCAACAGCAACTACAATTGTTGCGATTGTCCTATACTCTTGACCAACGATGAGTGTCAAGAGGAAAAAAATATCGGAAGATTACTAAACACGGAACGATATTTCCCAGTGGGTAACTGACACTCTTTTCAGATAACAGATGAGTTACCTGATGTTGGAGCGACCCAACACCTTTACTCGGAGTTATGATCTTCTTGCCCGCCGCGAGAGTTCGATTCGGGACTGATCTAGGAAATCAAAAATGCGTAACACCGGTCACATGGCGAGACGGAAGGCAGCCACTCAGCACGGCCGACGCACGTGGGGCTGTGCCAGTCGTGGACCTTGCCACCGCGCGGACTCCGAACCAGTGCCCCGTGAACAAGGTCTCACACTGGTGGAACTCGTCGTGACCGTTGCGATTCTCGCGATTCTTGCGTCCGCCGCGGTTCCCATGGCTTATCTCCAGGTCAGACGCGAAAAGGAACGCGAGCTGCACCATGCTCTCTGGGAGATGCGCGATGCGATCGACCATTACAAAGACCTGGCCGACTCCGGAGGCTTTCAAATCAAGGTCGGCAGCCATGGCTATCCCCCGGATCTCGAGACCCTGGTCGCTGGCGTGGATGTTCAGGGCAAAAAAATACGTTTCCTGCGCCGCATCCCTGTGGACCCGATGACCGGGAACCGGGACTGGGGCCTCCGCTCCATGCAGGACGATCCGAGCAGCGATTCCTGGGGAGGACAGAATGTCTTCGACGTGTATTCGAAATCACAGGGCGTGGGACTGGACGGAACGAAATATTCCGACTGGTGATCGATTTTGTCTGCTGTAACGGAGCTCGGACTTTATGTGCGGCTTCGAACATTTCTTTATGACCGCGGTCAAGTGTTGGCCGGCACTGGGGGCACGACTCTAACACATCGGCAGACTACAAGTGGTCTCATAAATATCGCAGTGGCCAAATACTCTCTTCGCGCGACGCGGATTCGAACGGCACTCCCGATCGGATCGGGTTCCAGTCGCTCGTTGGCCTCGACGATTGGAGCCGCATAGGTGTAGACCGCCTTTGTCCAGAAGTCGCCGATTTCGTCGGCATTGGTCGAGATGATCTCGTCGGCCCTCGGATCGTTCTGTTGCCGGGGCATGGCACTCATTCAGCCAAGAGTCAGATCCGAATGCGGGCCCACGCAGGATTTCCGGTTATGCATCGGCTCTCTCCCCTTGCAATGGTGTAGCGCGGTCGAAGCTCTCGACCAGTCCCGACCAGTATTCAAGCCGCCGCTGGCAGCGTGAGCAGATCGGCAGATGCTTTGCCCGCTCCGTCAGGAAGAGCTTACGCACATCAAAGGCAAACGCAAGGATCTCGTCGTCCGTGTAGCAGTCAAAGTCTTTCTCCTCAAACGGAGGTCGAGCCGACGCTCTGCCAACAGTTCTGCTTTCCTCCTGGCCACCATGTCCTCGAATTGAATCTGCCGGCTCGGCGCCTTGACCCACAGCGTGTCGTCCTCGGCCCAGAGGTCTTCGAGCAGTGCGCTCGAATTGAGAGCGAGGTAACGTTCGGCATCCTCTCTTCCTGAAGCCGGCTTCCGCTTGTCTGCGAGCGCCGCGCGCGCAATCTTCACGAGCCCGGCGATCTCCTCATCGGCGAAGGGTCTGGCAAGCTCGCGAAAATCTCTGATCTCTTCCCGCGCGATCTCCGCGAATTCTGGATCCTCGCCCGCGATCGCCACCACTTCGGAGGTCAGAGCCGGCAGCTCGATCATCGTTCCCGGAGCCTCATCCCACGCCGGATGGTTGGAGGTGTACATGCCGGGATCGAAGACTTCGAGCAGCGAATCCTTGCGGTCCTCTGGACCGCGAAAGCGGCTCAGCAGGTCCAGAAACCAGCTCAACTGCGGTGGACTGAACTCCCGGGAAGCAGCGCCGGCGGCGTCTTCCCGCCAGGCGTCGAAGCTCTCCATCAGCGAGCTCGGCAATTGAAATCGATTCAGCTCTTTGATCATTTCCTGAATGTCCTGGTTGAGCTCTGCATAGCTTCGTCCTTCTTGGGGGCTGTTTTCCCACGGAACTCAACCTCCGTCAAATGGCCCTGGAACCGTTTCGATCATCCTCCCGGAAGCTCTTGAGAAGACGTCGCTTGCCACGAAACTCGACCCGGCAGCTTCTGCGCATCCCAACCTGCAGAGGAACATCCCAAAACAGGGCTTCGACGCTGAACCTGCCCTGCCGGATCCGTACCCATCGGTTTTTGAGACTGGCCACTTCGACACCACGCACCAGGAATATAGGGGCCGGGTTTCCTTCGCCGAACGGCTCGAGCAGCGCGAGCTGTTCATCGAAATGCTTTGCCCGTCGTTGCCAATACCAGCTCCCCGTCTTCACGGATCTCATGGTTGCGATCCAGCTTGAGACCTTCCATGAATGCGGTGACTTCCTTTGCGAAGGCGTCAATTTAGCCGATAAGCATGGTCAATCCGACAGCCTGTGAGTGGCCGCCGAAGCGCCGGAAGAATGTGCGGAACTGTTCGAATCCTTCCTCCAGATCGAAACCGGCGACGTTTCTGCCCGATCCGACCGCCAGACCCGGTTCGGACGAAGGTGCCAGCACAACGCTCGGCACCATGAAGCGCTCCACGCACTTGGCGGTGAGCAAGCCGGCGATGCCTTTGCGACAGGACTCGCGGTAAAGCACCAAGACGGGCGGAGTTGGCTGCTGAATCTCCCGGCATACCTCGCCGAAGTGGTCCGCAACAAGCCGCCACCGCTGCTGGTTGAGTTGATCCAGTGCCTCGACGCCCTTGCGTGCGGCATCCTCGTCCCTTGCCGCCTCGAAGACCGACAGCGCCCGGGCGGGGTGATCGATCCGTCCGGCGGCGTTGATGCGCGGCGCCACGCCGAACGCCAGGTCGTTCGAATCGGGGCTCGCCGGGTCGGCGCAGGAGACCCGGAGCAATTCCCTGAGCCCACAATTTTCAGCACGGGCAAGCTCGCGCATTCCCAGGCGGGCGAGCGTTCTCGTTCCCTTTTGCAGGGCGACACAGTCGGCGACCGACGCGATCGCGGCATACTGGCTCATCGTAGCCTGTAGGCGTTCGACGCGCTCGTCTTTCCAGCCGGCTCGTAGCGCCAAGGTTACCCCGAACAGTGCGGCAAGACCAGCGCCGCAGAACTCCTCGGACCAGACGGCGAGAGTGTTGGCCTGTTGTTGAATGCGGTGATGGTCGATGACGATCACATCGACACCCAGCCGCTGCCGTATCGACGGCCTGCGTCAGATACTCGACGCGCGAGAGAAACTCGTCAAAGGTCATCCGGAATGATTTCTGTTGGAGTGCAGACCCCCGTCGTGTCGGAGATGTGAGCGGCCACAGCTTTCGTTCAGGTCATGTGAGCCAGGCTGTGCGGAATGGCGTCCCTGAATACGTGGTGATGAAGCAGACGGGCACAAGTCGCGAGAGGTTCTGGGCAGCGTAGAAGCAAATCCCGCGCCTGATGAGCGCGGGATTTTATGAGCTTACGAGAAGACAACGTTGTCGACAGCCGGGTACTCCAATGAGTCGCGAACAGGGAAGCTCCTACGAGGCGGCCGCCAGCTCTCTGGTGGGCAGCGCATCGGCAGCTCTTCCGATTTCCTCCAATACCAGTTCCTCGTGGACCGGAGTCTCAAGGATGACGGGAATCTCCGGGGGAATGAGATCCGCCACGTCTCGGAAAGCAAGGACGGAAGCGACAGAGAGTGGATCATGCTTGCTTCGCGTGTTCACTTCGCTCATATGAACCTGCTGCAGCCGGTCATGGTAAGAGGTGAGGATAAGGTAAGCCTCGGTCATCGTCGCATCAACCTGGCGCGCATGTCCGATGTCGAAGCACAAGGTCGCTTCGGGAAACAGATCAAAGACGCACTCGAGTTCTTCGGCTGTCCTGCCTACGGGCTTTCGCTTGTCCATATTCTCGATGCAGAGAAAGCGTCCAAGCTTTCGCCACAAATTTGCATCATGCACAGCGTCCGGGTGCAGGATAACAGGCCATTTACGAGAGAAAGCCGTGCTGGCAAGCCTGTCTGCAATACACTCCTCCCGCTGCGGGCTAAATCCGCTTGGGGCATGAATGGCGATGTACGCAAACTGCGCTAGGTCGAGCTCATCGAGGCTGTCGAGAAGCGGATCAAGTTCATTCTCACGCAACGCCGAGAGCTCGAGGCAGTGGATGTCTTTGCCATGCAGCATGGCTATGGCGCGACGAAAGTCGGCAAAAGCAAGAGCTCCAGAGGAGAATCCGATCGGTCTCATCAAAACACTCCATAGATCTTCGTGAGCGTGGATAGCTTGTTATTCCGTTCAAAGAAGAGCTGTAGAAGAGCGTCACGAAAACGATGCGTTAGTTCGCGAGCTCTGAGGAATGTCTCATCCTCATATTGTTTCCGGGCATCCAGTTCATCAAGATGTTTGCGCAGTGTTGCATCAGACAGAATGCCGAGGAATTCGTCATACGAGCCAAACAGGTTTGTCGCCAGATCCTCCACGTTCACGTTCTCAAGGTGAAGCAGAGTCCCCGCAAGAATTTCCAAGGGAGTCTGCCGCAGAAAGCGACGCAGGCAGTCAATACATACGGCGTCCGATGGAGGAAGATCAGAAAGCCTTGAGCCGGTGATATCGGGTAACTGAAGTTCACGGCTAAAGCAGGTTATGATCCCGGAAACAAAGATCAGTTTTCGTGACATGCGCAGTTTGATGTTGCGCAGCGCGGCTCCCTGGCCAAAACGCGTCCGCCTCTTGTAGGCGAAATCAACCGCCATTGTGCGCCAGTATCGTCCAAAATCGTTCAGCAGAAATCGTGGAACGTGATACCGCGTCGCCCGATGGATGAAGGCCTCATCCTCGCTGAGGTAGCGCTGTAAGACACCGTTGATCACGCGATCGTGTGCGTCTTTTCGTCCGACAACCGCGGATTCAAGCAGGAGGAGAATACGTTGCGTAGTGTTTCGGTTGGTATCATCCTCTCCTCCGATCTGATGGATGAGATCGTGACTGAAGACCATCTTTCCAAACGTACCTTCGCGTCCGGGAGATTTTGCTGCTTGTCTGGCCACAACCTCATCGACGGCATGCACCAGTTCCAGGTGTTTAGGATCGGCGGAACCATCGATCAGGAGGGTCCAGTCAATGTCGCTGCCATCAGTAAACTCGTCTCGGGCCAATGACCCGAATACGACAACACTGGTGTCTTCGGAATCGAACCCGGCTAGCGCGGACTTCAATGCATCTCGCTTGTTGTGGGCACGCTCTCGGGCTCTTCGGATGTGTTCCCAATTGGAGTGCATACGCGCTTCGAGCACCTGAACGGGGGACTGGGGTTCCGGAAAGAGTCTATCGGGCATCAATGCGATCCGTGCATGTGATTTGCAAGATGGTCGATATTCTACCGGATTACGGTCAGAGGCAATCCGTACTCATTGCAAAACCTCCGCATCCGGGTCGGTTCCCTTCGGCCTCCCCGGCCCCCGCAGCATTGTCAGCGCATCAACAGCCACGGCGTTCAGCGGAATCGTCCGCGAGCCGCCGTTTTTCGTTTTGGGAAGATCCATCCGCTGGCGCTCGAAATCGACCTGGTTCCAGTGGAGCCCATACTGCTCGCCCATGCGCATCCCTGTATGAATCGACAACAACAGATGAGGGAGGAATTCCGGAAACTGCCCTTCGATCTCTTTCCGGAGCCGAACCTCTTCCCTGTCCGACAGAAACCGAACTCGCCCCGTCCCCTCCGCCTTTCGGCGGATGCGAGCGGCAGGATTGCGTTCGATCTTTTCGTTGTCGATGCCGACCCGGAAGACCAGCGAGAAGGTCGCCTGCCAGCGATTGCGGCTGCTGGCCGCCCATTTTCGGGCCACACTCTGTTCGGTCAGCCACAAAACAACCTCATTTTTCCTGATGGAATCGGCGGGACGGGCGCCGAAGACGGGGAGCAGCTGATTGATCCGCAACTCCAGCTCGTAGGTCTGCTTGGGGCTGTTCTCGGCTCGGCTGTGAGCCAGAGCGTCTTCACATAGCTCGCGAAATGTCACTGGCTTTGAGCGCAAGTATTCCGGCAGCTTTGTGAGCTCCAGCTTCTGCAGCTGCCGTTTGGCCAGCAGCTTCTCCGCATTGCTGCGTGAACCAATCTTTTCGCGGCGTTTCCGCCCCTCAGCATCGGTCCAGCGAATCCACCAGATGCCGCTGCCCTTGATCCTTTCGAAAATGCTCTGCTTCGATACCATGACCGCACGGCTCTATGTCCGTGACCCCCAGAGATCGCAAGGTCATACATACTTTGTACCTTACATCAACGATTTGAACTCATCCGATTCACCCGGATATCTTCTCCACAATTGTCAAAGCGGGATTTTCTCATGCTATTTCGGGGCCGTTCAGAAGTTATGGGCGGGGTCGGAAACGCCTGAGCAGCATTTGAGTAACCCGAACCCCATCCACTAGCAAAATCGAACCTCTTCCGGCTCTGTGGAAATCAGGCGTTATACTATCCGGCATGACACTAACCGATCTCCTTTCCCCCATCGCCCGTCTCAAAGAGGCCCGCACCCTTCTCGCCGGTCAGGACGGGTATCGCGCTTCACGAGCAAGGAAGCATCACACAGTGAGTGCCGAGGCCCGCGCACGAATCGCAGCCGCTCAGCGCAAACGCTGGGCCAAACAGAAGAAAGCGGCGAAGTAGGAAAGCTGATTTCAAAGGACAAGAATGGACTATTATCAGGGCGTTGTGATCGACTACCTGCGGGCCGACAGAGCCATCTTCGTGAACCCCGAAACCTGTATCCAGATCGACGATGGGCCGAGGCCTGAACGCGGTGGGACTCACTGGTTCTGCGATGCCGCTGCGATTGATCTCCGGCATGAAGTGGTATTTCTCTGTGAAATCACATATGCGAAGGAATTGGGGAAGCTGGTGAAGGGTCTCAGGGAATGGGGACAGAGCTGGGATAGCGTTTGCGCGGCGCTAGTGCGGGATTGCGAAGTCAGGAGCCATTGGCCCGTACGCCCTTGGCTCTTTGTACCCAAGGATTCGATTGAGGGGCTGATCGCAAGCTGAAGTTGATGAAGGGACCAGACGGCCTGCTCGTATTCAACCCTCGAATTACGACGCTGGAGAGCGTCCAGCCGTGGCGTTACCGCTCCTGGAATCACCAGGACAGCATGACGGACAAATCGGATTCAAGTATACCGGAAGCGATGCGGACCTGATGACCACTTGGAAGGTGAGCGCCGCGGTGAGGAATGTGAGTAGCAATACTCCGGAGCAGTGCAGTCCTCTGGCTTAACTTTCAAGGAGGGACGACGATGAACTGGTGGCGAGTACTCATTGGATTCGCCGTATCGATGGGCGTTGGGCACATTTTCCTTTTTTGGCTGCTCGAAAAGGTTCTCTGGCCATTCTCGGCGAAGAAACACGGCTATGCACCTGAGGAAAAAGTCCGCCTTAGCTGGTTTGTTGGTGTGGTGGAACGTTTGCTATATACGGGTCTTTGGTTTTGGGGGCTAAGGAGTGGATTGGCGTCTGGCTCGCTGTGAAAGTTGTCGCGAGATGGCAGACTTCCGGGGAAAACAAACTGAAGGACAGTGACAATATGTGGCTGATTGGCACTGGTCTTTCAGTGCTATTCGGATTCATTGGTGCGTGTATTTCTGTGTGGGGCAATCCGCTTGCATCCTCCTCAAGCGTGCCCCGATGATCTTCTTGTATCTGTTCTCACGAAACCGATAAGTAACCCCGCTCTCAATAGCGGGTTGCTGGGGATGGTCGGGACTCACCGCTCAAGTACACTTGTAGTTCTGAACTTCTGCGCCTACTTCCGCTGGGGATGGTCGGGACTCACCGCTCAAGTACACTCTGCCAGCACGGTCGGATCGATGCTCGTATGCTGGGGATGGACTGCGACGGAGTCCACGCCAGTAATCCCGAAGCGCCTCGAGCAACTTCTGGCTCAACATCACATCGCGATCCGGTTGCCCTTCCCACCGTGTATGTGAACCACCATCCGCTGGCTGTCGATGTCGCCCACCTTCAGATGCGACGCCTCACCGAGTTCTGCCCATATTGGGCAAAATTCAACTGCACTTGCCTGTTTGTCATGTCGCTCTTTTTGCCCAAGCCCATGTAGTACGACCTCGAGATATACAGCTGGTGTTTTCCGCTCCCACTTCGTAGGGAATACAGCAATATCTGTGTCGCTGGATCGACATCACGGCGCTCCAGCTTCACAATGAATTCGATGAGGCTCCCAGTTGCAAAATGTACCGGGGAGTGCTCGCCCTGAATTTCATACCCGGCGCCAACGCCCCCCAGTCCCAAAGCATGCACTTTAGCCTCAGCGGCCACTGATTCATGCGCCAACGACGTCAGCGTGCCTGTCGAATCCAGATAATAGACGGAGTTGACGTACTCCGGCTCTTGCGGCTTTGCCACATCCTGACCTGCGGCGCGCAGGCAGGCGCTTGTGGCAACTGCAACGAAAAAGGGCAGTAGAATTGCCACCTTCGCAAACCCATTCATGAGCATCCAGTTCTTGGTCTGTTTCATGTGTGCGGTGATCTCCAATCTCGAAAAGAGGCGTACGAACGCTGCATCGCCATACTCAGGCGTTCCACCTGGCGAGACAGGGAGCGCTATTTCTTCCTCGTCTCTTATTACGGAATTGGAAGAGAAAAGCGGACACCGCCCGGATAAACGGGCAACAGGCGCGCAGGCGGTTTCCAGGTTTGGGCCATCAGACCGCTGTGCATGGTTGAGCAACAGATAACGAGCAAGCAATAAGTGAGACTCCGAAACGCCGCGTGTGCGATCTTTCTCATGCCGTTCTCCTTAACCTCCGCGATATCAGCGAGCCCGGCCAGCCGCCCCCACGATTCACCACCCACGAGATGCGGTTCAGCTTTCCATTCAGGCGCAAGATAAGCGTCGCGATGCAGGACCATGCCGGTGCTCGTGAAACCCGGCGGAGGGTTCCTAACTCGGAATACGAGAAAGCGCGCCAAGAATCGGACACAGGGAAGCAGGAAGTTTTCGGCGTATCCAGCAATCCGGCACCCTGAAGCGCGTGAAAGATGCAGTCGAGAAGTTTGGCGATCCGCGAGGAAAGCGCAACGTGTTACGCCAGCTTAATGACGTGGACCATCGGCTCCCGACCTTGGGAGAAGCGGCGGTTGATACCATCGGCCGGATCGAGAAACTTTTTGCGCACACACCCGTGATCGAGACTTCCGACGCGGTGAAGCTGCGCGCAGCGCAGCGCGCAATCGACAAACGTGCTCCCTTTCACCGGCAGCGCAATGGTATCGACGATGCCATCTTGATTGAGATTTACGCCGATGCGATCGCACCTAAAGCGCCGGCAGGAACCCGATTCGCTTTTGTCACGCACAATACGAAAGATTTCAGCCATCCCAGCGCCAGCGACAAATTGCCACACCCGGATATGGCGGGATGCTTTTCACGAGTGAGGTCGCTGTACTTCATTACGCTTGGGGAGGCGCTTCGCCGCATCCGGCCCGCGCAGTTCGCTGATTTGATGATTGAGCAGGAATGGCATGAAGAGCCAAGAAGGCTGACGGAGATTACGAATATCATCGGAGAACTGATCGACAAGGTCTGGTACAACCGACATCAGGTTCGCCGAGAGATGATCGAGGAGGGAAAGATAAAGCTGGTCGAAAAGGAGACCTTCCCCGTCAAAGATCACGAAAGTCGGCCGATTCAGCGCGACTTTTGGGAGGGAGCCCTGAAGAGCGCGGCTAAGGTCGAGAAGAAATTTGGGCTGGAGAATCTGGGACCGTGGGACGATTTTGAGTGGGGCATGATCAACGGCAAGCTCTCCGCGCTACGCTGGGTGCTTGGCGATGACTGGGATATGTTGGACACGTAAAGGGGAGGGGCCCTTGGGCAATCCCTATTTCTTCTTGCTACCCAGGAACGTCACGACATGCCCGCGGAGTGCCGCGACAAAACGCCGAAAACTCAAATCCGCCGCCGGCTGGGTGATCTTCGTCTTCGGAGAGTTCGTCGCCATGACGAGGCAGGCAGCGCTGTA